>ERZ1023617.531-NODE-531-length-13650-cov-79.644207_pt1 | contig 13650 bp, 9 predicted proteins | sample MGYA00380328_ERZ1023617 | MGnify/ENA primary metagenome ERZ1023617 (study PRJEB33179, sample SAMN07448977) | human gut metagenome | biome: Human-gut; feature: Human associated habitat; material: Faeces | host: Homo sapiens | place: India: Bhopal | collected...
TGTCGTTTTGCAAGCAAAATCCCACTAAACCCTATAGATTGCGGATTTGAGGATAAACTATTAATTTAAAATATTAGAGATTATGAAAAAATTATTCGTTATGGCAGCTATGGTGCTGTCTTCAGTAGGTGCTTTCGCACAGTACAATGCAGGTGACATCACCATTCAGCCTAAGGTAGGTTTGAGCATCGCAGACATGACTGACCTCGATGATTCAAAGACTCGCGCAGGTGTAGTGGCAGGTGCAGAGTTGGAGTATCACGTTTCTCCTATGTTCGGTCTTAGTGCTGGTTTGCTCTACTCTATGCAGGGAGCTAAGGGCGATGCAGAAGAAGAGGGTGTTAAAGCTTCAGCAACTATCAAGAACGATTATCTCAACATTCCAATCCTCGCTAATGTTTACGTAGCTCCAGGTTTGGCTCTCAAGGCTGGTCTTCAGCCAGGTTTCAAGGTAAGCAGCAAGGTTACAGCCAAGGCTGGTGGTTTTTCTGTTACTGAAAACCTCGATGATGCATTCAAGTCATTCGACCTCTCAGTTCCTGTAGGTATCTCTTACGAGTACATGAATGTTTGTCTGGATGCTCGCTACAACATCGGTGTAACAAAGGTTATGGACGGCGCTGATTGCAAGAACTCTGTATTCCAGGTTACATTGGGTTACAAGTTCGCTCTCTAATCGAGAACTCTTGACAAGACAAAATAATAATCCCCGTTCTTCATTACGAAGAGCGGGGATTTCTTTTTTTCTCGTCATATCTGTTTGAAATAAGCCTCACGTAAACATGGAGTGAGGCTTACTATCGTTTAAAATGAAGCTTACTTCATTTTCTTTTCTAGAACATTCTGCCGCCTGGACGACCACCGCCAAAACCGCCATTGAAAGGACGGCCATGGAAGTTTGGACGGCCACCAGGACCACCAGGACCACCAGGACCTTCAGGTCCACCCCTACGGGCATCCTTGCCTCCGAAGAGATTCAGGCGGTAAATCACGTGCAGCATCGCATAGCTGTTGATGGCATTATACTCCGTATCCGTGCGGGATGTAGCAGAAATGGCACGAGAGAAGGTGCTCTGCTGGCGGAGAATATCGTAGAACTGTAGCATGATGGTAAGAGGCTTGCCCTTCAGGAAACCCTGAGAGAGCTGCGCATTCCATACAAACTCATCCGTATTCATGCTGCTGTCGCTATAACCGCGGCGGCTGCTGATAGAGAGGCTTGAGTTCAGACTGGTACCCCAAGGCGCTGTAAGCGTCATGCTTGGTCCATAAGAGAACTGCCAGGTATTGAGGTTGCTGTTAGGCTGCAACTTGTTTGTAGCATGGTTATAATTCAATGTTCCATCGAGCGAAAGCTCCAGCCAGTCGTTGCGATAGCTGAAAGAGAGGCGCTCTCTCCAAGTAGTACTGCGGGTGGTATTCTTCTGGGAATCAGACTGCTTGTCGAGGCTCAGATAACTCACGTAGTTATTGTAACCCAAGTAGGTGTCGGTATTCAAGTTCCATACACCAGCACTATCGATAGAGCAGTTGAACATAAAGGCTCCCATCACATTCCAGTTGCCATTGATATTCTCAGGTCGGGTGATTCTTCCACCAGTTTTCTCATCGTAGGTCACCTTATTGCTGATGCTATTGTTGGTGGTTGAGAAGTTGATGAAGGTCATGACACCCTTGTTATGGTTCTGCACGAAATTGTTGTAGAACAATCGGAAGTTCTGGGTGAACGATGGCTTCAAGCCAGGGTTACCCTTCGAGATGTTCAGCGGGTCGCTGTTATCTGTGATATCAAGCAACTGAGAGATGCTTGGCTGCGCTGTAGTACCACGGTAGTTCACACGCAGGTTGCTCATCTTTGAGAAGCGATAACGGAAATCGAGGGTTGGACTGATATTCGTCACGTTGCGAACGGTATCTACATGCACTCCCTGATAATCCTGGATATACTTCGACTGCTGTGGCTGAATCATCACACCGAAGTTCAAGTTATACTTCTGACGGACGAATCGCATCATCACCTGGATATCGTGATTGTAGTTGCGATACTCTGAAAAACGGCTCTGATCATCATCCTTGTAATCTTCGAGATGACCGGCAAACGGATTCAGGTAGCTGTCCCAACCACGGTATTCCTGATCACCACTCATCGCATACTTGCTGAAATCGTAGGTGCTGCGGTCGCTCTTGGAGTAGCTGTAAGTAAACTTATAGCTGAACTGCAGGAAGGTAGCCTTCCAGAGTGGCTCACTATAGGTCAACTGGCCCGCATAGCTGTAATTCTTCGAAGGAGTCAGGTTATAGCGGTTGGTCTGATAAGTAGAATCCTTACCCTCCGCTGTCTGTACGAGATAGAGCTTGGCATTGTTGAGCGAGATGCTCTTGCTGTCATTATCCGTATATTTGGCATCCACACGGAAGGTGATGTTACGTCCCTTGTTGCCCAACTTGCGGTTCACCTGCAGCATACCCCTGATATTGTTATTATCAGAATAGGTGATTCCATTAGTCAACTGACTGTTCACCATAGCCTCAGCCTTCTCCAACTCATCAATACCTTCCTCAGAAAGAGGGTCTTTGGTGGTAATGGTATAAGGATCCTTGTTGTAAGATGCCGACTGGCTGCCACTCAATCCATCGCTGCTACTCCAGGAGATGGAAGGACGGAAGAGGATATTGGTCATAGAATCAGGCATCCACTCCAAGCGGATGTTACCATTCCAACTGTTGCTGCGAGAGAAATTCTGAGTCAAGCTGTTGCTGAACGAAGAACTGCTACCCATGAAGTTCTCGCTGGAACGGCTGCTCCAAATATCGCCATCGCTGTGATTCCAGCGAAGTGAAGTATTGAACTTGAATTTATCCTTCAGTTCGTAATTGTAGTTGGCGGCTATCATCTTGCTGGCATTCAAACCGTTAGCACCTCCGAAACCTCTGCCAGGGCCACCGCCTCCGAAACCACGGTCGCTGGTATTATTGGCATTGGCAAAGAGCATGAATCGGTTGTTATCACTGAAATAACCGCCCATGCCACGCATGTTATAGCGGCTCTTGTTGCCCACGCCCAGGTCGATATTGGAAATCAAACCCTTGTTCATACCCTTCTTCACACCGAAGTCGAGCACGGTCTGCTCCTCGCCATCATCAATACCGGTTACCTTAGAGAGATCACTCTTCTCATCGTATGCCTTGATTTTCTCGATGATGCTGGTAGGCAGGTTCTTCAGGGCAGTCTTGGTATCGCCCGTCATAAACTCCTTGCCGTCTACGAGAATCTTCTTTACCTCCTTACCGTTGATCTTGATGGTACCGTCATCGCTCACCTCTGCACCCGGCAGACGCTTTACGAGTTCCTCTACTACCGAACCTTCCGGTGTGCGATAGGCAGAAGAATTGTACACGAAAGTATCCTCCTTCAGGGTTACCTTCTGAGCCATAGCTGTTACCACTGCGCCTTTCAGCATGATAGCCTCAGCACCCAGCACAATCTTACCCATAGCCAGATCCTTGTTATCAGAAATTTGGATACGCTTCACGGTAGACTTGTATCCTACGCTCGAAATCTTGAGCAGATACTTGCCATTTGCCGGAGCGGTGACATGAAAGAGTCCGTTCTCATTACTGATGGCACCAGCCACATACGTGCTGTCGCTCTTAAGCAATTGAACAGTTACCTGCTCAATGGACTCCTTGGTATCGCGGTCGGTTATCTGACCGGATATCAGTCGCTGTTGAGCAAAGGATGCTATTGCCATCAACAGCAGCAGCATCGTCAGAATCGATTTTTTCATTCTTATTTTTAATTTGTTATTATTTCCAACTATGAGTGTTTTCACACATAATCGCTATGATATTCTATTATCATTTTTGTTACTCGATTGTTTTGACGCGTTAAATACACCAAGGTTTAATGCATTCTGAGATAAAAAACGCAAATTTAGCAACTTTTTTTTTGTATTGTCTCCATTTTAGTGTATCTTTGCACAAAAATTAATACGTTAGAATGTTATGGAACAAAGAGTAATCATATCAACCCAACTGGAAAGCGAACTGGTAAGTGCACTTTCTGAGTGTGAGCACGACAAGCTTTTTGTGCTTACAGATACTACGACATTGGAACTATGCATGCCTGTATTGCAGAATTTTTACTGCATGAAGGAAGCCCATATCATCACTATTCCGGCTACCGACAGCCATAAAGACATCGAAAGTCTGATGATGGTATGGAAAGGACTGCAGGAGGGAGGAGCTTCACGCCACTCCTGTATGATTAATCTGGGCGGCGGTATGGTAACCGACCTGGGTGGCTTTGCTGCCAGCACTTTTAAGAGAGGTATCAACTTTATCAATATTCCTACCACCCTGCTGGCTATGGTAGACGCATCGGTAGGTGGAAAGACAGGCATCAACTTCGGCGGACTGAAGAACGAAGTAGGTGTGTTCAACGATTCTAAGTTCGTTATTCTCGATACAGAATTCTTAAAGACGCTCGATGCAGAAAACATCTGTTCGGGCTATGCAGAGATGCTGAAACACGGTCTGATTTCTACAGAAGCAATGTGGGAAGAACTGGTCAGCTTTGACCTCGACAAGCCTGATCTGAAGCAGTTGCAGCGCATGGTAGGCGACAGCGTGAAGGTAAAGGAGCGCATTGTAGAGCAGGATCCTCACGAGCAGGGCATCCGCAAGGCTCTGAACCTGGGCCATACTTTCGGTCATGCATTCGAGAGTTGGGCATTGAAGCGTAAGCCTATCCTGCATGGTTATGCAGTGGCATTCGGTCTGATTCCAGAACTCTATCTGAGTGTTGCCAAGACCGGATTCCCTACAGAGAAGATGCGCCAGGCCGTAAACTTCATCAAGGAATTCTATGGTACACTGGATATTACCTGCGATGATTATGATGAGCTCATCGAGCTGATGCATCATGACAAGAAGAACCAGAATGGCATCATCAACTTCACGATGCTGGGCGGCATAGGCGATATCCGTATCAACCAGACAGCTACGACAGAAGAGATCAAGGAAGCACTCGACTTCTTCAGAGAAGGATAATTCAGCTAAAGAATCTTTCTTCAGAGAATCCCTTTAAAGAAAGATAGAGCGCTTCGGCTTTCCGGTTTCGGTAAGCGGGAGTTGGTCTACATGAAGGTATTCCCTAGGAATCCAATATTTATGATCAGATAAGAGGCGGCGAACAGTCGCCTCTACTTTTTCTATCTCCTCATCTTCCGTCAGGAGAACTGCAATCTCTCCAAACTTCCCGTCTTTCTTCTTGGCTATCATGAAAGGTTTTTCGAGATAAGGCTTCAACAGAGCCTCAACCTCTTCTATCTGTATCTTGATGCCTCCGCTGCAAATCACATTGTCTTTTCTGCCTTTGATGCGAAAACGGAGTTTTTCCACCTTATTATATATATAGGATTCTATTTCCACTATATCGTTCGTTACCAGGGGCTCAGCACAGACCTGCGGAGCATCTATCACCAGACATCCTTCATCAGTCTGACTGATTTTCACACTATCGAAAGGCTGGTACCATTCGCTAGCCTCATCACCATTAATTCTTCTCAGGGCAATATGCGAGAGCGTTTCGGTCATTCCGTAGGTACTCCAGATGGCAATATCGCCGGGAAGAGCCTTCAGTTTCTGTTCGAGAGCCTCATCTATGGCTCCGCCACCGATAATAAGATGCCTGATGCGGCAGAGACGAGCCCGCTCTTCAGGAACCTGCAGGGTGTTATAAACCTGCATCGGAACCATCGCAGCGAAGGTAATCTCTTCATTTACATCTTTCAAAGGATGCCCACTTGGGGATACAGAAATAAGATGGAGATGGCGCTCTATACTCCGCACCACCACCATCTTACCTGCAATATAATCGAGCGACATGCAGAGCAGGGCGCTATCACCAGGTTTCAATCCCAGGAAATCACAAGTGATGCGGGCCGAGTTGAGCATTCGCTTCTTCTCTACCATCATCGGTTTGGGCTTTCCCGTGGAACCACTGGTATGCACCAGTACCCGATCGCTATCGTTATTCCATTCTGAAAGGAATTCTTCTAAAGTCATTTTACTACAAACAGTTTGTCACCACGAATCTCCAAAGGCATCGGTATATTATCAGTAAAGAGTTGTCCGGTGCCCAAGCCTTGCGGCATCTTGACATTAGGGCCATATACTTTAGCTGCATAATGAGCAATAGCATTCAGACCGATATTACTCTCAAGAGCAGAAGTAATCCAGCTGCCGATACCACGCTGGTTAGCCAGTTCTATCCACTCGTTACATCCATAGATTCCACCATGAAGTGAAGGCTTCAAGATGATATATTGTGGACGAATGGTATCGAGCAGAGCCTCTTTCATGCTTCTCACATTCACACCAATCAGCTCCTCGTCCAAAGCGATAGGAAGCGGTGTTTCGCGACAGAGCTGGGCCATCTTAGGCCACTGATGCTGCTTGATAGGCTGCTCAATCGAATGAATGTCATATTTAGCCAAAGCCTCCAGCTGGCTCATTGCATTCTCCGGCAAAAAGCCGCCATTGGCATCTACACGCAACTCAACCTGCTCCTTGGTATAAACATCACGGATGCGCTTGATGAGATCGAGTTCCTTGAAAAAATCGATGGCACCGATCTTCAGTTTCACGCAATGGAAACCCGCCTGGAGTTTCTCCTCCAACCGGGCCAGCATCTCCTCATAGGTTCCCATCCACACCAATCCGTTGATTGTGATACCTTCTTCACCTCTTCCGAAAGGAGAATCGAAGAGATCTGTCAGGTTCTCCATTCCAGCTGGAACAGGAACCCCTTTCTGCTTCAACATTTCTGAAGAAGAAGATGCTCCTTCAGCAGGAACAATCTCCAAAAACTTCTTCGCTGCATCGAAGAACGAAGCGAAGGCAGTTTCCAAGCCGAAGGTGATGCTAGGATAAGCACGAATCATATCGTAAGGAATGCGTCCCATCTGCTCCACCATCAGACAAACCTGTCGCAGGGTCATCTCATATTCCGGTTTGACATCGCAACTGAGATCAGGGAGCGTAGCACACTCACCCACTCCCTCTACCCCCAGCATTTCATCCGAGGTGAGAGTGAGATAATAACTGTGTCTCGTGGTATAAACCCCACGAGACGTGCCTGCCGGCTGCTTGAAATGGAGCGTGCGCTCCGAGATTTCTATCTTATACACTTTATTTAAATGTTAAATGTTGAATGTTGAGTGTTGAATTATCCTTCCTCACTTACTTCTTCTGTTTCAATTCATACAGATCCTTGCGGCGGTCGCGAAGATTTCTTACAGCACCGTAGGTATGAAGCTCATTCAAGAGATTCAGGTCAACATCTGATACGAGAATCATCTCGGTATTCGGTGTTGCCTCTGAACGCTTGCCATCGTTAGGGAAAGCAAAGTCGCAAGGAGTGAACACGGCACTCTGGGCATACTGGATATCCATGTTGTGAACACGAGGCAGGTTGCCCACACTACCCGCAATGGCAACATAGCACTCGTTCTCGATGGCACGCGCCTGTGCACAGACTCTTACTCGGGAGTAAGCATTCTGGGTATCGGTCATGAATGGAACGAAGAGAATCTGCATGCCATCCTCAGCCATTAATCTTGACAACTCAGGGAACTCCACATCATAGCAGATGACGATACCAATCTTACCGCAATCGGTATCGAAGGTCTGGATATGGCTACCACCACTCAATCCCCAGCACTTCTGCTCATCTGGTGTAACATGGATTTTCTCGTACATATCCACGCTACCATCTCTACGGCAGAGGAAGCCCACGTTATAGAGGGAATCGTCCTTAAGATAAGGCATACTACCCGTGATGATATTGATGTTGTAACTGATGGCCAACTCGCGGAAACGGTCACGGATTTCTTCGGTATACTGCGCCATCTTTCGGATGCTCTGCGCCTCACCCAAGTCGTTGAAACGAGCCATCAAAGGCGCATTGAAATACTCAGGGAAGAGAATGAAATCGCTCTTGTAATCGCTCACAGAATCTACGAAGAACTCAACCTGCTCAAAGAGGTCATCCACCGAAGCGTATGGGCGCATCTGCCACTGTACCAATCCGATTCGCACGGTTGGCTTGCGGTCTACATAAGAATCCGTAGGTGGCTGATAATAGATGTTATCCCACTGCAAGAGGGTGGCGCAGTGTTCGCTCTCCTCATCGCTAGGAAGATAGTTGCGGATTACGCGGCGCACGTGGAAATCATTGGAAAGCTGGAAGGTAAGAACCGGGTCATAGATTTCACGGTTTCTTACATGCTCGATATACTCCTTAGGGCGCATCTTATCGGCATACTTGTGATAGTTTGGTATACGACCGCCAAACATGATAGCCTTCAGGTTGAGCTTCTCGCAGAGTTCCTTGCGATACTCATACATACGGCGAGCCAGGCGCAAACCACGATAATCAGGGTGGATAAATACCTCGATGCCGTAAAGAATGTTTCCCTTAGGATCGTGGGTATTGAAGGTTTCATTACCCGTAACCTGAGCATAGGTATGATCACCCTTCACCATATTATAGTTAACGATAATAGAGAGCGCACAGCCCACAATCTTATCATCAACGATAATAACCACCTGTCCCTCAGGGAAGATAGTAATGAGTTTCTTAATCTGTTCTTTTGTCCAGAATACATCTGAGTCTGCGTAAATACGCTTAAACGACTTGGCGAGCTGGTCATAATCCTCCATGTGGAGGTTGCGCATGCCCACCTTTTCGATTTTTCGAGTTGGTTCCATAACAACTGTATTTTTATTATTATCTAAATCCGGGTGCAAAGATACAGCAAATTATAGATACGACAAAGAGTTTTCGCAAATAATTGACATTTACGAAAACTCTTTTCATGTATTTTACACAAAGAGCGCGTTTACGCTTAAAATCAGATGCTAATATTTGGCATTTTCCTGTGGAATCGCTTTATCATGATCATCCAGATAAAACAACTTCACAGGATGATACTTCTCACTTGCCACAGAATATTCATCCTGGCGATAACGGGTCAGGATGCCTCCTATCCCCAACATCGTATGAAAAGCCGAAAGACTCGTCTGTACCTGTTGGGTACGATGACCAGACAAAGTTTTCAGTATTCCCGGATATTGTTTTCCATAACCATCTGAAGTCCAGATGATGAAAGGAACATGCAGCTCATAATCAGATGCCTTCGGGGCGGCGTGCAGAAAGAGGAGACGGTCATCATCAAAGATATTCTCTCCATGGTCGCTGGTATAGAGCATCGCCGATGTAGGTTGGCTATATACCCCATCCGTCTTTGCCTGAGTCTTCTCCCATTTCTGCAGACGTTCTACGATACCATGCAGGATATAATCGGTATACCGGATGGTATTATCGTATGCATTCAGCAGGTCACGCCGGTTCTCCGGCTTCGCTTCGCTCTTACTGTCAGGTTTAAAGAAAGCGAAATTACGGGGATAGCGCTCCTGGTAATTAAAGTGAGAACCATAAGTATGAAGTACCACGAAGAGTTTCCGATAACGGTATTGCTTGGATGAAGAAGCATCTGCCGCAGGCAATATCCCATCCAACTTCTGCAACAAATCACTATCATAATGATTATCTTTTGCAGAAGCACCTTCCTTCAGGAAGTAATGTTCATCAGCCTGTTCGCCAAGGAAATCAATAAAAGAATGATTAGGCAGCTGATTGCTGATAAATACGGTATGAAATCCCGCCTCCCTGAAAGCAGCCAGGATACCTTTCTCATGAAAGAGACGTTCGAAATCCTCTGCTGATGCAGCCGACAGGAGCATAGGAACACTCTTATGCGTAGTATTACTCTGGGTTGTAGCATCGGGAAAAGCTATGATTCCAGGAGTCTTGGAAAGCAAAGGATTGGTATCGCGCGGATAGCCATAGAGACTGAAATTGTGGGCTCTCGCCGTCTCTCCCACCACCATCACATACACCTCGGGAGCCCCAGCATCGTGCTCGCTCCTGGCTTCAAACCTGAAATTTCTGCTTGCCTCCCTATAATTCTCTGAAGCCGCATCACGCTCGAAAGCAAGATAGAGATTATAGCAAACGTTAACAGGATAAAGCTGGTTGCGCAAGCGATAATCATCTACAGCCACATAGCAAGCCAGCAGACAGAATAAACCGACAGCAGCTATCTCCAAAGCCCAACGACGCACTTGATGCTGGAGTTGAACCACTATCATCCCTTTCTTGCTGATATTGACAACAGCCAGAACCAGCAAAGGAAGATAAACCACAAAAACACCCACCACAGCAGGCAACAGATTACCAAGCAGTTCCTTCACCTCGCCAGGATTGGTAGTTACAAGATTCAGAAACATATCTACCGCTATCACTCCCGTCCCGAAGAGATAAAGCAATACCAGTTGGAAGGCAGCGAAAAAAACAAAAAGAAAAGCCCACCAGATCATCTTACCCGGGCATCTGGTTAACGAAAAGAACCACATGTAGAGTGCCAAAGGCAGCAACACATTGGCTCCACAAGCCCAAGGAGCCAGACATTCGGTATAGCACAGAGCTATATTAGGCAACAACAATGCTACCACAGCATACCCGTAAAGGAATGCGCCCGATGACACCTTATTATATATAGGCAACACCACCTTATTATATATATCCGTAAAACTGTTCATTCTACTTTTTCATTAACACTTTAAAGAGCATTATCAAACTACATAAAGAGCATTATTACTAAAACGCTTCATTGATATTGAAGAGAAAACCAGACTGCCCCGACTTACCGAATCCATAATCCAGACGTACATTCACATTCTTCTTAAATTCCCAGCGATAACCTACACCGGCATTCGGCAAAATCTGTTTAGAGCGCAATGCCGAGAATTTTGGGAAGATGGTTCCTGCTCCAACCCACACTACGATGCCATTACGCTTCCATACATGTTGGCGCAACTCAACCGTAGCTTCCAGAGAATGTTTATCGCGATAACGGCCTTCATAATAGCCACGCATGGAATGAGTACCACCCAATTCAGCCATCATTCCCCACGAAGGATTACCAAAGTTGAGGTTAGCCCCAATGTCCTCGGCAAGAACCGTTCCCTTACCCAGTCGCTGATAGGCATCAAAACGAAATGCCGTCGTACTGAAAGCATAATCATTTCCCATAAATCCAGGTCTGAACATCTGATTGATATTCAGATAGATACCACGATGTGGATTCGTAAGATTATCTCTGTTATCATATACCAGAGAAACGCCAGCTCCTACATTCCAAGTATGCTGATCCATGCCTTGCAGTAATTCCGGACGCTCAATATGTTTACCTATTACATAGTCATAACTCGCCATCGGTCCGATATAGAAATTATCTGCTACACGAAACAGGAAGCTAACTTCAGCCTGCGCCTGCCAACGCTTCATGTCACTCTTATTGGCATCGTTATCGCCCATCTCATAGCCTATTCCCCAAAAATCAGAGGGAAAAGAATAGAAATAAAGGTGATAATCGATGCGATATCTTCCTTTAGGAGCAATATGGTTACCACGGACACCCAACATATAGAAACCTACAGAACTGACATCACCATAAAGCGAGACATTAGAAGGAGGAAGAATACTATCATTCGGATCAGTACGGTATAGTCCTGCTGCCACCAATCCCAATCCAAACTTGGTATCAGAGGCATAATGAGGGCCACCTATCACACTAAAATCGAAACGCTTATGCTTCTTGTTTTTATTGGAATCATTAAAGTAGTCAAGAATCCGGTTCACCCATGATTTTCCGGCATGTAAAGTCGTCGTATCCACCTTCTCTGCAGATGAGATACTATCGGTTACAGAAGGCTCAGAGGCATAGCTGCCCAATGCCAACATCATAATAAGTATTGTCAGAATATGCTTCATTTTGTCGATTTTATTATTTTAATACACCAATGCTACATTATCAATCCACAAGGTATTGCCTGGAGTTCCGATATAGGCTCCACCATCGGATGAGGAGAACTGAAGAATCAGATGAGTAGGCTTTTCGTTAGCACTCGCCCATCCTACTTCTTTTACCGGCACACTCTTACCCTTGCTGTTACGGGCATAGTCAGTGGATCGCAGTCCCATAGTAGCAGCCTGATAACCTGCCATGTGGCGGATATCGCCATAATGGATTGTATAGGTAGCATCTTCCACCCATCTATCGGTACTCTTTCCGAATCTGACTACCATCGTACCCACACGTTTAGCTGTTATATTTCCCTTAGCATCTTCATGACGTTTCTGCAGATAGAGCACAGCTATAGCATGATCTCGACCTGCAACCGTAGAGGCTCCGCTAAATCCATTCTGCTTGATACGATTGGCTGCATTAGGAAAAGAAGTCTTATAATCAAAGCGCAAAGCCTTAGGACGTGCGGTGAATGGTATACCCCAGTTGATGGCTTTAGGACCATCCTTGGTACTTGTTATCGGTTCACGAACATCACCCAGAAAGAGAGAACCGGCAGCCAAGACCTTGATATTGATGAGTCCCAGAACTTTTACTTTCTCAATATGGGTTACCAGTTTGGCACAATATCCACTACCATGTTTATCACGAAACACAGAGTTATTCGTCTTATAGATGCCCGATACATGTGCCAGGACATTAGAGGAACCCCAAGGCGAACCACCCTTATTGGTATAAGGAATATTACCATTGATAGTCATATTAGGTCCAACGGCATAAACTTTTTTCTGATTTCCTCCGATAATGCCTGATTCTTTGATATTCCTGATTACCCAGTGGTCCATATTACCATATTTAAAAGGAACCACCTTTTCCTGTCCCTTAACGGGAAGGCACGACAAGGCAACAACCGCCATAACGATGCCTGATATTATTATTTTCTTCATATCTGTTTTTTTTATATCATTAAGGCTGCAAAGATAGAAAAATATTTTCTAGTTTTCAGTTTTCTTCGACATAAAGCATAAAAAATTAAGAAATAATAATATATTTACAGCATTTTAATTGCCATAAAACAAAAAAGTCCTGCATTTGCTGTTATAAACAAATACAGGACTCCTGATTCAATATACAAAACAGAATCTCTTGCACCGGTTACAATAGAGACATACACCGGTTACAATAAAAACATGTTCCGATTACTCCAAAAGCTATTATCGGTTTGAATACATATTATCGTAATACTTCTGATACTCCCCAGAAGTAACATGATCCATCCATTCCTGGTTATCGAGATACCATTTTACGGTCTCCTCGATACCCTCCTCAAACTGGAGAGATGGCTCCCAACCCAATTCCTTCTGCAACTTTCTAGAGTCGATGGCATAACGCATATCGTGACCCTTTCTGTCTGTTACATAAGTAATGAGATCCATATCCTCGCCTTCCTTTCTGCCGAGCAATCTATCAACAGTCTTGATAACCACCTTGATGATATCGATGTTCTTCCACTCGTTGAAACCGCCGATGTTATAGGTCTCGGCAATCTTACCCTTGTGGAAAATCATATCGATGGCACGGGCATGATCTACTACATACAACCAGTCGCGCACGTTCTCACCCTTACCATATACTGGCAATGGCTTGCGGTGACGGATATTGTTGATAAACAGCGGAATCAACTTCTCTGGGAACTGGTATGGACCGTAGTTGT
>ERZ1023617.537-NODE-537-length-13429-cov-49.385973_pt1 | contig 13429 bp, 10 predicted proteins | sample MGYA00380328_ERZ1023617 | MGnify/ENA primary metagenome ERZ1023617 (study PRJEB33179, sample SAMN07448977) | human gut metagenome | biome: Human-gut; feature: Human associated habitat; material: Faeces | host: Homo sapiens | place: India: Bhopal | collected...
GCATAGCCAGCAGATTTACAGTCTGCCCCATTTGGCCACTCTGGTAACCACCCTTATTTTCTTTCTTGAGCCTCTTGTCGGATTCGAACCAACGACCCCGAGATTACAAATCACGTGCTCTGGCCAACTGAGCTAAAGAGGCAAATCCTTGCAGCCATTTTAAGGCTTAAAAAGGAAGCTGTTGTAAAACGGCTGCAAAGATACGACTATTTTTTGGAACCACCAAAACTTTTCGTTATTTTTTTAGTGATTGCGCATTTTTTCTTTAAATTTGGTCAACTGAACCTTCATTGCATCCACTGTCAGATCTATTCCTTCCTCAAAAGTGTCGCATACTTTTTCGACAAAGAGTTTAGATCCTGGCACTGCGACCTCCAGCTGAACTTCCTTATTCATTGCTGTGGCTGGTTTCACGACCTTTAATTGCACCTCTACTTTCTGTATATCTTCATAAGTTTTCTCTAACTTGGCGACTTTCTTTTCGATAAACGCCTGTAACTTCTCGGTAGCATCGAAATGAATCGACTGAATCTTAATTTCCATAGTGACCTCCATTTTTTAAAAGGTTATGCCCTGGGATGGGCTTCTGTATAAACTCGCTTCAACTGCTCAAAGGTCGTATGCGTATAAATCTCCGTTGTGGAGAGCCGCGAATGACCAAGCAATTGCTTTAAACTCTCAATATCTGCCCCATGGTTTAGCATAGCTGTTGCAAACGTATGCCTTAACACATGTGGGCTTTTCTTTTTCAACGAGCAGAACCTTGCAAGGTTTTCCTTTACGATGCGCTGCACCAAATCCGGTTTGATGCGTAAACCTGTTTCCGATACCAACAGTGCCGCCGTCTTACGACTTACAGTCCTGTTTCGCTCTTCCACATAGTTTTCTATCATGGATTTTAACTCGTTGCCAAAGGGAATAACGCGCTGCTTGTTGCCTTTTCCTGTCACCTTTATGAATCGCCCCGTCAAGTTCACCGCCTCATCATCCATGCCTACAAGTTCCGCTAAGCGAACTCCTGTTTCGTAGAACATCATGATTATCAAACGGTCCCGAAGCCCCTTAAAGTCATCTCCCCAAGCCTGCTTATCGAGCAAGTCATTAATCTCATTCTCTTTCAAGAACTGCGGGAGAGGCCTGCTGCGTTTAGGGCTTCGAATGGCATGAGCAGGATCTGAGGAGATAAATTCCCTTGCCAGAGCAAACTTAAAAAAGCCTTTCACCGCACTAAGACGGCGCGCCACTGAACTGGGGGAATTTCCTTTATCTACCATGCTTTCCATCCAGTCTCGGATAATGTCGGTATCTATGGTCTCCCACGTCAATCCTTCATCTTTATCCAAGAAGTATGCCTCAAATGCATACAGGTCTTCGGCATAACTTGTTACCGTCCTCGGAGACCTATTAAGCTCCTGCGACAGGTAATCAAGGAATTCTTTGACAGTCATTTTACGTTACTCATTACCTTTATCGGCAACGAAAATACGAAAATTAATTTGAACTACCAAATTTTTTGAGGTTTTTTTACTATTATTCCTCGTTTGCGCGCAACTGCTGTACGTAGATGGCGTGTTCCATCTTGAGACGCTTCAAAACAGAAGGCTTGTCATACTGCTGACGAGCACGAAGCTCCTTAACAACACCTGTCTTTTCGAATTTTCTCTTAAACTTCTTGAGAGCTCTCTCGATGTTCTCACCGTCTTTAACTGGTACAATAATCATTTTGTTTTGCTTTTAATTTATTATGTTAAACTTATGTTGTTTCTTTGCTAAAAGGGCATAGCGCCACAATTTGCGGGTGCAAAATTACGCTTTATTTATCAAACCACCAAGATTTTACACGTTTTTTTGTTCTAAATTGTTCATTTTAGTGGCTTTGTGGCTTCCTTAAGCCAGTTTTTATCATCTTCTTCGAGCCAAGGTGACAGTTTTTCAAACACCATTCTATGATAATCATTAAGCCACATCTTCTCTTCGGGCGTCATCAACTCCATTTCTATAGGAGCAGTGTCTATAGGGCAAAGAGTAAGAGGCTCCATCTGTAGGAATTTTCCAAAATCTGTCTGCACGTAATTTGTAACAAGCAGAGTGTTCTCTATACGAACGCCAAACTCTCCTGCCAGATAGATGCCAGGTTCATCAGTAATGGTCATTCCTGCTCTCAAAGGTGTAGGCTTCCATTCCATACGTATCTGATGAGGACCTTCATGCACGCTCAAGTAAGAACCTACACCATGACCGGTTCCATGCAAATAGTTAAGGCCTTCACGCCAAAGGCATCTGCGCCCCACTGCATCAAGCTGTGTACCCGAGGCACCATCTGGGAACTTAACAAGTTCTATCTGTATATGAGCTTTGAGAACGAGTGTATAGATGCGTTTCATCTTCTCGCTCACAGGTCCAAGAGCTATCGTTCGGGTTATATCTGTGGTTCCGTCTTGATATTGGGCACCAGAATCGATAAGAATCATCCCTTCAGGACGAAGCTGAGCATCCGTCTGCGGTGTGGCTTCATAATGAACGATGGCACCATGTTCCTGATAACCGGCAATGGTATCGAAGGAAATATCACGAAAAAGAGGTTGTTCCGAACGAAGGGATGTCAACTTGCGATCAACAGACATTTCTGTTTGTCCACCCATCTCTACCGCCGGCTTCAACCAACGCAGGAACTTCACCATTGCTATTCCATCCCGCAACATAGCCCGCCGGAATCCCTTCACCTCGGTTTCGTTCTTTACGGCCTTCATAACAGGAATAGGCGAAGCCGAAGACACAATCTCTTGACATTTCACAGCCTTCCACAGCCGATAGCTTGTTTCGTCACCATCAAGCAAGATATTATATTCCGAGTAAGTCCTCAGTTCATCTTCCACCTTATTATATTTATATAGGGAGACACCATTCTCGGCAAGATAAGCCGTCACCTGCGGTGTAAGTTTTCGCTCGTCCACAAAAAGAGAAACCTTATTGGAAGAGATCAACAAATAACTCACAAAGACCGGCACACAATGAACATCCGTACCACGAAGGTTGAGTGTCCAGGCTATATCATCGAGAGCCGACACGAGCATACCATCTGCATGCAGCACACGAAGAGCCTTACGAATACGCGAGAGCTTAGACTGCAAAGTCTCACCTGCATATTCCAAAGGTTGAATCTCAACAGGAAAATCAGGAATAGACGGACGATCTTTCCAGATAATGTCTAACGGATCAAAATTGGTACGTACAGTGATACCTCCCTTCTGGCGAAGTTCGGCAACCAGCGCCTGCGTCTCATGATAGGAGTTAACCATTCCATCGAGTCCCACCTCAGGAGAATCAACCTCAGCCAACTGCTCTCCCAACCACTGAGCTACAGTAGGCGTACCTTCCACCCGCTGTTTCATCAGTTGATATTCAGTGCCTTTCAACTGCTGTTCTGCAGCTAAGAAATAGCGCGAATCCGTCCACAACGCAGCCTTCGTAAGAGTAACTACAGCAATACCAGCCGAACCATTAAAGCCCGATATCCACTCACGGCCCTGCCAATGAGGAGCCACATATTCACTCTGATGGGCATCAGTGCTGGGGAAGATAAAAGCCGCCAATTTTTCACGCTTCATCACTTCTCTCAGACTATCTAATCTTTGTTTTATCACATCTACCATATCCTTAATTGCTAAATAGAGATTACAAAGATAAACATTTTAAGAATTAATCACAAATTTAAGCGAAAAATATTGCACGATTTACATTACTTTTTAGTAATTTTGCGGTCGAAAAAGAAAAAAGCACTCAGAAGGAGCGCTGAAGGTTCAGTCAAAACATTTCAACAGAAATTATAAACAATTTAAAATATATTGTAGTTATGGAATTTTTAAGTAATGACAAGCTTTTGATCGTCGGTGCCGGCGGTATGATTGGTTCTAACATGGTACAGAGCGCTTTGATGCTCGGCCTCACTCCCAACATTTGTCTTTATGACATCTATGAGCCAGGTGTTCATGGTGTTTTCGACGAAATCCAGCAGTGCGCATTCCCAGGCGTTAACGTAACTTATACAGTAAATCCTGAGGAGGCTTTCACTGGTGCCAAATATATCATTTCTTCTGGTGGTGCTCCTCGTAAGGAAGGTATGACCCGTGAGGATCTTTTGAAGGGCAACTGCAAGATCGCTGCTGAATTCGGTGACAACATCAAGAAGTTCTGCCCAGACGTAGAGCACGTTGTTGTTATCTTCAACCCTGCTGACGTAACAGCCCTCACTGCACTTATCCACTCTGGTTTGAAACCAAACCAGCTCACATCTCTCGCAGCCCTCGACTCTACTCGTTTGCAGCAGGCTTTGGCTCTCGAGTTCGGTGTACAGCAGGATAAGGTTACAGGTGCTCACACTTATGGTGGTCACGGCGAGCAGATGGCTGTATTTGCTTCTCAGGTTAAGGTTGACGGCAAGCCATTGGCAGAGATGGGTCTTTCTGACGAGCGTTGGGAGGAGATCAAGCACCACACAGTACAGGGTGGTTCTAACATCATCAAGCTCCGTGGTCGTTCTTCATTCCAGAGTCCTGCCTACAATGCTGTCAAGATGATCGAGGCTGCTATGGGTGGTGAGAAGTTCACATTGCCTGCAGGTTGCTATGTAAATCATGATAAGCTCGGCTTCAAGAACGTAATGATGGCAATGCCTACTACTATCGACAAGACTGGCGTTCACTTCACAGAGCCTACAGGTACTGCGGAGGAGATTGCAGCCTTGAACAAGTCTTACGAGCACCTCTGCAAGATGCGCGACGAGATCGTTGAGTTGGGCATCGTTCCTGCAGTAGATGAGTGGAAAGAGATGAATCCAAACTTGTAATATTCTCTCACAAGAGATTATATAAGTCGACAATAAAGACTGAATGATAAGAGTTATTTCTTTCATTCAGTCTTTTTTTGTTTTATACACATATAAAAAGTACAAGCCCCATGCATCCGTTCTTTTTTGCAGAAAAGCCTGACAGAAACAAGCCTTGCGAAACAAGACCCTGCCTAATCTTCCATACATTACATACACCCCAAACTCTTCACCAGCAATAAAGTTACATCTTTCCGTAAAAATGATAATCACATTTTGGCATTATTTTTGTAACTTTGCAACCGAAATGGAAAAGATTTCTTTCCTGACAGATAATAGCATATATATAATAAGGTATAGAAAAAAATGAAAAAGATAGAAAACAAGACTTTCGGTGGTGAGCGTCCGCTCTTTGGCGCACACGACGTTCGTTTGGAAGATATTACGATTATCGATGGCGAATCGGGCATCAAGTGTTGCAACAATATAGAGTGCCACAACTCCAAGTTCTATGGCAAATATCCATGGTGGCATGTAAACGGATCACTTATCACCAACTGCTATTTCGCACCCGAGAGCCGTTCAGCCATCTGGTATTCAGACAATATGGTGATGAAAGACTGTACCATTGACGGCCCGAAGTTCTTTCGCGAAATGAAGAATCTCGAGTTAGAGAACGTATCCATCAATGATGCAGACGAGACTTTCTGGAAGGTAGACGGTCTGAAACTGAAAAACGTTAAGTTGCACGATGGTACCTACCCTTTCATGTTCTCTAAGAACATCTTTGTAGACGGCTTGGAAAGCGACTCCAAATATGTATTCCAATACTGCCACAACGTAGAGGTACACCACGCACATATCACAACCAAGGACAGTTTCTGGGAATGTGAGAATGTGACGGTTTATGACTCAGAACTCAACGGCGAATACCTTGCCTGGCACAGCAAGAACATCAAGTTGGTGCGTTGTCATATCAGTGGAGAGCAACCTCTCTGCTACATGGACCATGTGACATTGGAGGATTGCACCTTTGACCCAGGATGCGACCGTGCCTTTGAGGATTGTTCCAACATCGATGCACACATTAAAGGGGCTATTACCAATATCAAGAACCCCATCTCGGGCAGAATAGAAGCAGACGGAATAGGAAGCATCACCTATACAGAATTCGCCAAAGCACCCAAAGAAGCATGCGAAATCATTGACAAGTCAAAGTAAAAAGGAAGGAAACTGAATTATGAAATACAATTTTGATGAAATTATAGACCGCCGTGGCACCAACTCCTACAAATGGGACTTGGTGAAAGAAGAAGACGTAATACCCATGTGGGTGGCGGATATGGATTTTCAGACAGCCCCTTGCGTCATCGAAGCCCTGCAGAAGCGTGTGGCTCACGGCATCTTCGGTTACACCCTTGTTCCCGACTCTTACTACGAGGCCATCATCAGCTGGTTCTCGCGTCGCCACCAGTGGAACATACAGAAAGACTGGATTCTCTACACATCAGGCGTAGTGCCAGCCATCTCTTGCTGTCTGAAAGCAATCTGTATGCCAGGCGAGAAAGTGCTGGTACAAACCCCAGTGTACAACTGCTTCTTCTCTTGCATCAGAAACAGCGGTTGCGAAGTGATAGAAAATGAGTTGAAACGTGTCGGCAACTGCACCTACGAAATCGACTTCGAAGACTTCGAACGCAAGTGCGCCGACGAGAAGACGACAGCCTTCCTGCTCTGCAACCCTCACAATCCGGCAGGACGTGTATGGAAGAAAGAGGAACTGGAACGCATGAGCAACATCTGCCAAAAGCATGGTGTAAAGGTAATCGCCGACGAAATACACTGCGAGCTTATCATGCCTGGCTATCAGTACACACCCTTTGCCAGCATCAACGAGGCTTGCCGCGACAACTGCGTGGTATTGAATTCTCCATCAAAGTCCTTCAATATCGCCGGCCTGCAGATTGCCAACATTATTTGTCCTGACGCATCATTGCGCCGCCGCATCGACCGAGCCATCAACATCAACGAGGTTTGCGATGTCAATCCATTTGGCGTGATTGCCCTCCAGGCAGCCTATAACGAAGGAGAGGAATGGCTCGACGAACTCAATCAATACCTTTACGAAAATTACCAGGCAGTGAAAGAGTTCTTCAATACAGAGTTGCCACAGGTTCGCGTTACCCGACTGGAGGGAACCTACCTTGTATGGCTCGACATACTGCCATTCGAACTGTCAAGCGACGAAGCTTACGAGAAACTAATGAACGACGGTAAGGTATTCGTCAACAGCGGAACAATGTATGGCAGAAAGGCAGGACAAGGTTACTTGCGCCTCAATATCGCGTGTCCACGTCAGACCTTAATGCAGGGACTGATTCGCATCGCACGTGTTCTGAGTCAGTATATGGACGAAGAAGACTTGAGCGGTTGCCCTGCATAATGTTAGAAACAGAAACATATATAAACAGAAAGTTCTTTCAAAATCAAATCAATATGGAAAATGATGTTTTAAAAGCTATAAAAGAGAGAAGAAGTATTCGCCGCTTCAAGGCAGACCAAATTACCGATGAGGAGTTGAAGACAGTATTGGAGGCTGGCACTTGGGCCGCAACAGGACATGGCACCCAGAAGCCATTTATCGTTGCCGTACAGAACACGGAAACATGCGCCCAACTGCGCAGGATGAACGCTGAGGTGATGGGAGTGGAGAGCGATCCCTACTATGGCGCGCCAACCATCGTCATCGTTCTGGCACCCTGCGACGAGGTGAACAGCGTGAAAGACGGAAGCCTCATCCTTGGCAACATGATGCTTGCCGCCCACTCCATCGGGCTTGCTTCTTGCTGGATAAACCGTGAGGACGCGATGTTTGCCAGCGAGGAAGGCAAGAAACTCATGAAGGAATGGAACCTGCCCGAAGGCCTGATGGGTATCGGCGCCTTGGCTCTGGGCTATGCTTCGGCTCACCCCCACACCGTAAAGCCTCGCAAGGAGGATTATTACCGTATCATTAAGTAAAAGAACAAAATAAAAATAACTAACAAATAGTAATTTGCACAAAACACAATAAACGAAGAGCAGTCATTGATTTGACTGCTCTTCTTTTATTTAGCTGTTCTCATAAAGACAAGAACAATAAAAATCTATATACCATAGTCTACAGACTGACCTTTGCCAACACCTTATCGGTAGCACCCGAAAGACTCGCTACGAAAGCACCAGCCGTGTCACCGGCCTGCTTCAGGAAAGCCTCATCATTCATCATAGAATTCATCAAGCCCTCGAAACTCTCATAATTCTGAATCTCAAAACCACCACCCGACTTGAGCAAGCCCTGGGCTTCCTGGAACTTCTTGTTGTTAGGGCCAAAGATGACCGGCATATTCCATACTGCAGCCTCCAAAGTGTTGTGAATACCAACACCGAAGCCTCCACCTACATAAGCCACATCACCATAATGGTACATGCTGCTCAGCAATCCGAAACAGTCGATGATCAGCACGTCAGCCTGAGCTGCTTCCTCGGGAGTGGTCTGTGTGTAGCGCACCACTTTTTTGTCCTTTATCAGAGAAAGAATCTGGCGCAGATGATCCTCGCCTATGACATGAGGAGCTATCAGCAGACGCCAGTCCTTATGCTCATTGAAGAACGGAATGAATATCTCCTCATCAGGTGGCCAGGAACTGCCTGCCACAAAAACCTTATAGTCCTCTTTAGCAGGAGTTTCTCCAGCAGCCGAATCCTCTGCAACCTGTCCCTTGCGGAAAGCATCACATATAGGCAACTGCTTGGCAGCCTCCTTGATCTGGAGCACACGGTCAAAACGGGTATCTCCCACCACGTCGACAGCAGTTATGCCAATACTTTCGAGCAGGCGCTTGCTTTCCTCGTTCTGCACGAAGAAACGGGTAAAGCACTTCAGTACTCCGGCATAGCTCCTGCCATACCACTTGAAGAACACCTGGTCCTCGCGGAAGATGCTGCTCACACTGTAGGTAGGAATATTGCGATGCTTCAGAATGTGAAGGAAGTTTGACCAGAATTCATACTTAATGAAGAAAGCCATCACCGGGCGCACCAGACGCAGGAAACGGATGGCATTCAATCGAGTATCCACCGGCATATAACAGATAATGTCGGCTCCCTCGTAGTTCTTGCGCACCTCATAGCCCGATGGCGAATAGAAGGTAAGCAATATCTTGTACTGAGGGAAATCCCTGCGAATACGTTCCATGAGGGGACGCCCCTGCTCGAACTCGCCGAGCGAGGCTGCATGAAACCACACATACTGAGCCGTAGGGTCTACCTTCTGCTTGAGCAATCTGAATGCTTCACGCTCGCCACGCCACATCTTGCGCACCTTATGGTCGAAAAGGCTCGCAATGGCTATGCCCCAGAGGACCAAATAAATGACTACGTTGTAAATCATGATACCGGAAGTTTGATTGACACTTTATCCTAACACTTCGATGGCCTTGCGCAAGCGCTTCAGGGTTTCCTCCTTGCCAAGGAAGGCTGAGATGTCGAACATGCCTGGGCCCTTGCCCTCGCCAACGAGTGTGAGACGGAATGCGTTCATCACGTCGCCAAGCTTATAGCCCTTGTCCTCTACCCATTTCATCACGACAGGCTCCTGTCCCTCGATAGAGAAATCTTCGATACCTTCAAGCACCTCTGCAAGCTCGGTCATCTGCTGAGCCGAATACTCCTTCCAACGCTTCTTGACCGTCTTGGCATCGTACTCGGTTGGTGGAATAAAGAAGAAAGAGCAAAGAGGCCACAACTCATAGACGAAGTTCACACGGTCCTTCATCATGTGCACAACCTGCTTCACACGATCCATCGTTTCCTCCACACCATTGTTGGCAACGATAGGGGCAAAGAGATTGGCTATTTCGTCATCGCTCTTCATCAGTATATACTCATGGTTGAACCAAATACCCTTCTTGAAGTCAAACTTGGCACCAGCCTTCGAGCAACGTGAGATATCGAAAGCCTTCACCAACTCATCGAGCGAGAAGATTTCCTGTTCTGTACCAGGATTCCATCCCAACAGAGCCAGGAAGTTGACCACTGCCTCGGGGAAGTAACCACTCTCGCGATAGCCTGATGACACCTCGCCGGTCTTGGGATCGTGCCACTCCAATGGGAACACAGGGAAACCCAGACGGTCGCCATCACGCTTGCTCAGTTTACCCTTACCCTCTGGCTTGAGCAACAAAGGAAGATGGGCAAAACGTGGCATAGTGTCTTCCCAGCCAAAAGCCTTATAGAGCAACACATGCAGGGGAGCACTTGGCAGCCACTCCTCACCACGAATCACGTGGGAAATCTCCATCAGATGGTCGTCCACGATGTTGGCAAGATGATATGTTGGCAACTCGTCTGCGCTCTTATAGAGCACCTTGTCGTCCAAGATATCACTCATCACCTTCACGTCTCCTCGTATCATATCGTTGACATGAATCTCCTCGCCGGGCTCAATCTTGAAGCGCACTGTATACTGCTTGCCGTCTGCAATGAGCTGGTCAACCTCCTCCTTGAAAAGAGTGAGCGAGTTGCGCATCTGCATACGGGTATGGGCATCATACTGGAAGTTCTGTATCTCGGCACGCTTTGCCTCAAGCTCCTCGGGAGTATCGAAAGCGATATAAGCCTTACCTGCATCGAGCAACTGCTGCACATATTTCTTATAGATGTCGCGACGCTCACTCTGGCGGTAAGGACCATGCTCTCCACCAAAGCTTACACCCTCGTCAAACTTGATACCGAGCCATTTGAATGACTCCAGGATATACTCCTCAGCTCCTGGCACAAAACGATGTGAGTCAGTATCCTCAATACGGAACACAAGCTCACCACCATGCTGGCGAGCAAACAAATAATTATATAAGGCAGTACGAACACCGCCAATGTGCAATGCACCCGTAGGACTGGGGGCAAAACGCACTCTTACTTTTCTATCAGTCATGTCTGAAAATAGCTATTTTTAAAATTTTCTGCAAAATTACACTTTTTTTTGCGATTTTAGCAGTTTTTTTTCGTATTTTCGCAGAGTAATCTAAAAATAGTGGTATAAAATGAGCATATTCAACAACACAGAAGAGAATTACTGGCGAAATCTCGCCACCAAGACCGTACTCGTATGTATCACCGTAGCCATCATCGTGTGGTTCCTGCCACGCAACGAGGGCAGAATGTATCGCTACGATGTAGGAAAGCCATGGATGTATGGATCGGTCATTGCCAAGTTCGACTTCCCTATCTACAAAACAGACGAGGCCATCAAGCACGAACAGGATTCCCTGCTCAAGCACTTCCAGCCTTACTACAGTCTCAACCCGCTTATCGAGAAAAAGCAGGTGGAGCGATTCCTGCACGACTACGAGCAGGGCATCACTGGTCTGCCCAAAGAATATGTGGGCATCGTGGCAAGACAGATGCAGGAAATATACCAGATGGGCATCATCAACACCAACGAATACAACAACATCTTCAAGGACTCCACCAGCATGATACGATTCGTGAGTGGTAAAAATGCCAAGAGTCTCAAGGTGAGCAGTTTCTACTCCACCATAGCTGCCTACGAGCACATCTTTGCCAACGAGAAACTCGCAGCCCAGCGAGCCATCCTCTCACGGTGCAACCTCAACAACTATATAGAGGCCAATATCGTGTACGATAAAGAGAAGAGCGATGCCGAGAAAAACGATCTGCTGAGCAGCATTCCTTTGGCAAGTGGCATGGTGATGAGCGGACAGAAAATCATCGACCGTGGAGAAATCGTCAACGATTACACTTGCCGTGTGCTCAACTCTTTCGATAAGGAGATGAAGCGCAGAAGCTCCACTCAAGACGAAATCATGACCACCTTCATCGGCCAGATTCTCTTCGTGCTGATACTCGTCATGATGTTCACCTCCTACCTCACGCTCTTCCGCAAAGACTACTTCGAGAAGCCACGAAGCATCACCATGCTCTACACGATGATCACCCTCTTCCCTATCCTCGTGTCGATGATGATGAAGCACAACTTCTTCTCGGTCTATATCATCCCCTTTGCCATGGCTGCTATCTTCGTCAGGGTGTTTATGGATTCCCGAACGGCATTCATCACCCATGTCACGATGATTCTTATCTGTGCCGCAGCAGTAAAGTATCAGTACGAGTTCATTATCGTGCAGTTAGCATCGGGACTGGTGGCCATCTACTCGCTCCGCGAACTGTCCAAGCGGTCGCAGATATTCATCACAGCCATACTCGTCACCATATCGAGTTGCATCGTCTACTTAGCACTTCAGCTCATGCAGGACAACCAGGTGTTCAACATCGACCCGAGCATGTACACCTATTTTATCATCAACGGCATCTTCCTGCTGCTCTCCTACCCGATGATGTACCTCATCGAGAAGATGTTTGGATTCATCTCCAACGTGACACTCTTCGAGCTTTCCAACACCAACAAGGGACTGCTCCGAAACCTGAGCGAGATAGCTCCTGGCACCTTCCAGCATTCCATCACCGTGGGAAACCTGGCTGCCGAAATTGCCAACCGTATTCATGCCAACAGTCTGCTGGTACGTACCGGTGCGCTCTATCATGACATCGGCAAGATGACCAATCCTGTATTCTTTACCGAAAACCAAGCTGGTGTCAATCCTCACGACCAACTCTCCGACCTGGAGAGCGCACAAATCATCATCAGCCACGTTACGGAAGGACTGAAGCTTGCCGAGAAATTCAATCTGCCAGGCATCATCAAGGACTTCATCTCTACCCACCACGGCACAGGACTCACCAAGTATTTCTATATTAATTATTGTAACGAGCACCCCGACGAGCAGGTGGACAAGGAGATGTTCCAGTATCCTGGTCCTAACCCCTTCACCCGCGAGCAGGCCATCCTGATGATGGCAGACACCGTGGAGGCAGCCTCGCGCTCACTCAATGAATATACAGAGGAAAGTATCAGCACGCTCACCAACAAGTTGATAGACAGTCAGGTAGCAGGCGGTTTCTTCAGGGAGTGCCCTATCACCTTCCACGACATAGCCTTGGCCAAGTCTGTACTCATCGAACGACTGAAATCCATCTACCACACCAGGATTTCCTATCCACACCTGAACAAGTAATATTTTTGCATAAAAGAAACGAGGGTGCGTCATTGACTGCTGACGCACCCTCACTCTTTTCATATCGATTTATCAATTAAGATTTTTTACTTCACAACAACCTTCCTCGCAGTTCCGTCGCTATACTTCACGATGTTCAAGCCCTTAACAGGAACAGCCAATCGCTGACCATCAGCAGAATAGCGAGATACTTCCTCAACATTGGTAGAGGTCGTTGTCTTGTCGATGCCTGTTGGATCGAATTCTACTATATTCTCAAAGCAGCCAAATTCAGAGAGCCTGTAATTATCATAAGTTCCCTTAGGTACATAAAGTGTACATTTCCTGGAAGCACAACCTTCGAATGCATAACGACCTATTCTTGGTACTTTCTCTGCATATACATATATACTCGTTAATCCGCTACAGTAAGAGAATGCGAACTCGCCTATTGAAGTAATACCAGCAGGAAGGGTTAAACTCGTTAATC
>ERZ1023617.539-NODE-539-length-13362-cov-8.927782_pt1 | contig 13362 bp, 9 predicted proteins | sample MGYA00380328_ERZ1023617 | MGnify/ENA primary metagenome ERZ1023617 (study PRJEB33179, sample SAMN07448977) | human gut metagenome | biome: Human-gut; feature: Human associated habitat; material: Faeces | host: Homo sapiens | place: India: Bhopal | collected...
TGGCAGGTATCTTGATTTCGAAGAACGGTTTGAGTTCTTCCACTTTATCTACTGCCACATGGGCAGAGTTGGCAATCATGTGAGGGAAGAGACCTGAGCCTGTGCCATAGGCTAGCAGACCAGCCAGAATGGTGTCGGCGAAGGCGATGCCCACGGTGGCAAGAAGAAGTTTTCCTGCTCCATGATCGATGTCGGCAATGGCTGGTGTTACGAGACCGATGATGATGAGCGGTATCATAAAGCCAGGAAACTGGCTGAAGATTCCGTTGAAGGTGAGGAATGCTCTGATGGCTGCTTCATTGAAGAAATTGCCGAAGACTACGCCCAGCAGAATGGCAAGGATGATTCTTGCCAAGAGTGGCATTGTCCTACAAGTCTCTCTACAGGAGCCTATTTGCCAGGTACACCACAGGCTAACGCTGCTGCTTATGCTCTTGCCACTAATGCCCATACTAACGACTGGCTTGGTGAGTTCACAGCAAACTATTCGAAGACATGGGCTGAGCGTCATAACTTCAGCGGTGTGGCAGGCTACTCGCTCCAGAAGAACACCTATGACCGACTTGGAGTAAAGGCCACGGGATATGAGGGTGATCATATAACAGAGGTAACAGGACATGGAGCCGATCCCAACAATTTGCAGCTATACAATACGTCGAAGTCGAATTGGACAATGCTATCTTATTTCACTCGTCTCAATTACAACTTATCCAATACCTATTATCTTACAGCATCTTTCCGTGGAGATGCCTCTTCACTCTTCGGACCAAAGAACCGTTGGGGGTACTTCCCATCTGTGTCATTGGCATGGACTGCTTCAAATGAGCGTTTCTACCGCGACATCTTTGGCGATAGTTCTTCTTTGAAGTTGCGTGCCAGCTGGGGTAAAAGTGGTAATAATAATATTGGCAACTATAACTATCAAGCCGTGATGAGTTCTCCTGAGGGTGCTGTGTTTGGCAATGGTACAGTAGTTTCGGGGATGGAACCTGGTGGCGTGAAAGACAATACCATAGGATGGGAGACAACGTCGCAGTATAATTTCGGTTTTGATCTCTCAATGTTTAGCGGTCGTCTCTCGCTCTCTGCCAACTATTATCTGAGCTATACGCGTGACCTGCTCTTTGAACAACCCATGTCGGCAATATCAGGAGTCAACTCGATACTTACCAATCTACCCAACTCAAAAATACGCAATGCGGGTTTTGACTTACAGCTCGATGGACGTATTTTGGCACATAAGGATTATAACCTTAATATAAGTGGTAATATAAGCCTTAACCGAAATAAGGTGCTCAATCTCGATGGTGGTAATGTGCTCCTTGTAAATGGTGCAGAACGCTCCTATAAGACTCATATCACAGAGGTAGGACAACCCGTTGGTATGTTCTACGGATTTCGTGTGGCTGGCATGGTGAAGGAGTCGGATATGGCTAACATTGCAGAGGACAACAAGCACTATAATGCCACAACACATAAGTTTGAGGATGGTTACAAGATAAAGGGTCCTGCACGTTCATTGTCTCAGAGTATTCCACTTGAACCTGGTGACCTCTATTTTGACGATGTCAACGGTGACGGTGTGGTTGACGACAACGACAAGACTATCATAGGCAATCCTCACCCCAAGTTTACCTATGGTTTCAACATTAGTGGAAACTATCGTGACTTCGACCTTTCTGCATCATTCAATGGCTCGTATGGCAACAAGGTGCTCGATGGTCAGGACTACTATCTCTTTAATCTTGAGGGATCAGGCAACCAGTATGCGTGTGTAGACCAGCGTTACCGCAACAGTCAGAATCCTGGCAATGGTTGGATATACAGTGCATCGCGTGGAGGTACACAGAGCAACAGTACACGTCTGTCGACTTTCTATTTGCAAGATGGTTCGTTCTTCCGCTGTACAAACCTGACACTTGGTTATAATGTGTCTGCCATCAAGCACGCAACAAACGGACTGATATCAAAGCTCCGCTTGTATGTGGCTGCCGACAACCTTTTCACCATAACCAAGTACAAGGGCTACAACCCCGAGGTTGACTACAATAATGGCTCAAACATTACACCAGGAGTTGACTACGGAAAATATCCGCTTGTACGTGCCTACAACATGGGTGTGCAGTTGACATTCTAACATAAAAGATAATGAAAAGGAAAACAAAAAAAATAAAAGATATTATGACACTTTATTCAAGACATAAAATGATGATAGCTGTTGCATTGACAGCTGTGTTTTCGCTAACTTCTTGCGATGATTTCCTTACGGAATCGAATCCCAATAAGATACCTGTAGATTCGTATTTCCAGAGCGAGAGTGATGTGGCAAAAGCTCTCAATGGCTCTTATGTTGCTTTGCGCAACAAGTATTGTATGGGTGAGGGTAGTACACTCTTCACAGAGGAACGATCGGATAACACAGGGCGACTTGACAACCAATCATCGGCTGGTGAGCCTTTCCAGTTTACCAACTTCGCAATATTGCCAAGCAACACTTATCTGAAGAGTTATTGGACTGGACTCTACAAGACAGTCAACGATTGCAACTATACTATAATGGGAGCCGAGAAGGTAAATATGGATGCTGCTACCAAGAAAAATTACGTAGCTGAGGCTGAATTTTTGCGTGCCTTAGTATATTTTGAGATTGTCAGAAAATGGGGTGACGCTCCACTCATTACAGACTATTGCCCAACATTTGCTGATGTGAAGGCAAACACAAAGCGAAAGCCTAAGGTTGATATATACAACCAGATTATTGCCGACCTCACTGATGCTCTTGACTCTTCACTTCCCAACCGTCAGCCCGAAGGTAACCGCGGGCACGCTGATAAGGCTTCGATAACAGCACTGCTTGGTAAGGTTTATCTTACAATGGCCGCTACACTTGCTGATGTCAACACTGCAGAATGTCTTGCAAAGGCTAAAACTTATCTCATGCAATGCTATGATATGCGAACCTTTGACAATCTGCAAAACATTCCTTATGCAGATGTGTTTGATGTAGCGAAAAAATCGACGTGCCCTGAGATAATCTTCCAGATAGTGTATAAGCAGGGTGATAAAGACTTTTACTCATCAATAGCTGCCGACAATCAGTCAGTGGGTGAGACTGTAAACTCTCAAGTAAAGTCGAAAGGCATAGGAACATTTGTCAATCCAGACCTCGTAAAAGAGTATGAAGAGGGTGATGTGCGTAAGGAATGGTCGGTTAAATACAATTCTAATACGGCTGCCAGGTCGTGGTTTATCACTAAATTCCGTGATACAAGTGATGCTGCCGGTTCTTTAGGATATGGTGGTAACGACTGGATTATACTACGCTATGCAGATGTGGTACTTATGCTTGCAGAGGTAAATGCACGACAAGGCAATGACGTTGAGGCTATAAAATGGCTTGATATAGTGCGCCAGCGTGCAGGACTTTCGAGTTACAAAGCTTCTATCTCAGATAATACCTATCGCATACTGTGCCCAACACTTATGCGTGCCATATTGCATGAGCGCCGGTCGGAGTTGGCTTTTGAGAATCAGCGTTGGTACGATTTGCTGCGATTCTTATCTACTGATGAACTTAAGACATACATCCATTCAAAAAAATCTGCCGACTATGGTATCTCAGATATTAATAACTTTGGTGATAAAGATATTTATTTTCCTATACCATATGATGAGTGGAAACTTGACAATAAAAAGATGTATCAGAATCCTGGATATTAAAGTACATAGAAAATGAAGAAGTTTTGTTTATTGATTGTTGCTGTTGTATATTTTGTCTGTGCTTCGGCACAGACACGCATAGACACACTTGTTAATGTTCTTCACGACCCCAACTCCCGTCGGGTGCTTGTTGTAAGTCATCGTGGTGATTGGCGCAATGCTCCTGAGAATTCTTTGCAGGCATTCCAAAACTGTATAGATATGGGAGTTGACATGATAGAGCTTGACTTGAAAAAAACGAAAGATGGCGTACTTGTACTCATGCATGATAATACTATTGACCGTACTACGGACGGACATGGCAAACCTTCTGATTATACATGGGCAGAGTTGCAGAAATTCCATCTTAAAAATGGACTAGGTCGTGCCACATTCCATCATATTCCAACACTTGAGGAAACCTTATTGCTGTGTAAGGACAAGATTCTCGTAAATATAGACAAGGGTTATGAGTATTTTGCCGATGTCTATAAGTTGCTTGTCAAGACTGGCACATTGAAGCAAGTGGTAATAAAATCCGGCTATACTCTTGATAAGGTGCGTAGCGAGAATGGTGATGTACTCGACAAGGTCATCTATATGCCGATAATCAATCTTGAAGAGGATGGGGCAGAGCTGAAAACTATTGAATATACGAAGATTAGCCCCGTAGCTATGGAGTGTTGTTTCCGCACGGCTACTCCTGGAGTGCTGAATCTTATGAAACGTATAAAAGATAGTGGCTCGAAGATTTGGATTAATTCGTTGTGGCCATCGCTCAATGCCGGACATGATGATGACACAGCTGTGGAACTCTGTAAGCCTGATGATAGTTGGGGATGGATTCTTGATAGAGGTGCTTCTATTATACAGACCGACAGACCACAGAAACTCATAGAATATCTAAAAGCAAAACAACGTAGATGACTAATTCTGATAAAATAACAATTAACCTGAAGGCTGTCCTGCTATTGGCTATCTTAGCCATAATGCAGGTACTGCCTATTATTGCTTCCGACAAGGACTCCATTGCTCTTGTAAATGCCAAATGGCAGACTCTGTATGATGGTAATGGCGTACAGCTGAAGGTTGCCAATTTTCATATTTTTAATGCTCCGCAAAATGTCACAATACTTACTTACAATGTAAAAGAGTTCAGTCTGCAGGTTGGAGTCTGTGATACATTAGTAGAGGTAAGTCGAATGGCTGAGTCACTTAAGGCAGATTATGCTATAAATGGTAGCTTCTTTGATTTCGCAGGACCTGCCCTTACATTTATTAAACGAAATGGTTGTGTTCATTCTAGTGGAGTTTCACCTGAGCAGACATCTCGAACCAACTGGGGATTGGTTGTGGCTGACAGTAATAGTAGGTCGGTGCGGATTATTCCGTCTGTATACAATGATATGATCCAAAAAAGTGCTGCCTACGACAATGTTTTGGCATCTTATCCATTGCTACTACACGGAAGGACTATCTGTCTTGATTCGTGCGACTATGTGCCAAACAAGTTCAATAACCGCAACCCACGATCGTTTGTGGCTATCGATAGTGACGGAAATGTAGCTTTTGTCACTATTGATGGAAGGGCAGAAGGCAAGGCAATGGGAATGACACTATATGAGGAATGTAAAATAGCATTATGGCTTGGCTTTACTGATGCTCTGAATCTTGATGGAGGAGGGTCTACTACTCTGTGGACGCATACTTTAGGTGTTGTGAATTATCCTTCAGACAACAAAATGTTCGACCATGAAGGAGAACGTAAAGTGTCAAATATATTATATATAAGGCATCTTTTTTCCCCCTGACGAAGTCGTTGTGTAAGGAGAAACACTTATAGGTTATGATTTTGAACCGTCACATGCAGACATCAAGCAAGGGGCTTGATGTCTGCGTTTTGTTTGACTAGCATGTATGTTGCCTAATGGGTGCAAGTCCAATCATGCAGCCATACGGGTAACGGAATCTATAACTCGGTTCTTCGAAGGTGAACTCTACCTGCATGTGAACAAGGGGAAGACTGTCTTATCATACGTTGAGGGTATTAAGTATCTAGGTTATTTCTTTTATATAAGTAAGGGTAAATGCCACTTACGGTACATCCGAAATCCAAAGCGAAGATGAAAGCCAGACTCAAGGAGTTGACTTCACGAAGTAATGGATGGGGATATGCTAAGAGAAAGCAGAAACTTGAGGAATATATAAGGGGATGTGGCGGATACAATCACTTAGCCAATATGAAACGCCTGCAGGATGGACAATCCATGGGTGCGATGGAAAAGTTTGTAGATGTCGATGAAGCCTATGCAGCGAGCAAAGGGCATAAGCCAGGTCTTACTGTTACCGGGCATTTGTTTAGAGCCTTGCCTTCGTATGATGCCAAGGTTTACGGTTCAGAATGTGATGTGCATATCACTGCTGACAGTGTTATCATTGTCAACCATGACCCGAAAATCAATGATTTGGTCATTGCTGATTCAAAGTATGCTGATTTGAAAATACAACTTCTAAAAAATGGAGAAGAAGTATCAACCTTATAGAATTATGATGTATTGAGATAGGGCTTGTCCAATATTTAAATTGTGTCACCTACGTTTTTCTAGTTTATTCACTAATGGTTGTTAAAAATCAAGGTGTTTTGGAGAGTCTTAATAGAAAAGTATAGATTTTGTAGCAATACCGTAAAGATATACCACTAATTTTGCACTTGAAAAAGTGAGTCCGGAATTTGTATGCATTCTGATGGGATTTACCTTATGATAGTTGTTGTAATCTCTGCAATAGAGATGAACAGAAATGGGGTGCGAATCTAGAAAAATCGAAATTCCACTCGAGTATTGCGGGAAAAGCAATTGATGAAGGCCACTTTTGGGATAATAAATAAAACTAAAAAATGGATATGAAAAAGGTAAGATTAATGTTGTTGATGCTGCTGTGCTCAGTGATGGCAGCATTCGCAGGAAATGAAAATGAGATGGGTACTGATAAGACTAACAGTACCGTTCCTGCATGGGAGTTTATCTATAGCGTTGCTCAGCCAACTGAACAGCAGCTTGATCAGATTTCTGGGAATGTAGAGTTTAGCAAACAGACTTCCTTTCTTTTTGACCAGCTTAAAGAACTCTGTGTGAAGCGTATTCCAGTGGTTCCTGGAGACCCGACCACGCGTATTGTTATCAAGAAAGGTGACTTGTTTAATGCAGCGAAAAGAGTATCAAAGGGACTCGAAGAGGATGTAAAGGATCATAAAATCTCAGAAACTGAGGCAACCGGCAAGATGAATCAGGTATTGAATGTAGCCATTTCTGCTTTTTATTCAGAGGATAGCAAATCATTTGAAAAGGCTTTGAGAAACAGTAAGAAAGATTATAAGCAGCTTTGTGCCTTATTTTCTAAGGTGGCGCTGAAATAATAAATTTAGAATAATATTGGGATAACAACGTTAGTATAAGGTTTATGAAAAAAGTAATGACGCTTGCCTGTTTTCTGTGCTTAAACGCTTCTCTGTTTGCACAGTCGATGAAGGTGACAGGTAAGGTTTCTGACAATATGGGTCCAGTAGCAGGTGCTACTGTTAAAGTGAAGGGCTCTAATGCCGCTACTGTTACTGATGTGGATGGTAACTATGTAATCAATGCTGACAAGAATGCGGTGCTGGAGTTTACTTATTTGGGCGATAAAACTAAGACCGTGAAGGTGACAACCGCCAGTTTGGATGTTGTCTTGGATGCAGATGTTCAGGATATAGATGAAGTCGTAGTAACAGCGATAGGTATCAAGCAGGAAAAGAAGAAGCTGGGTTATACCACTCAGCAGGTTACCGGCAAGGATTTGGCGGCTCAGGGCAATATGAACGTAGGTTCATCTTTGCAGGGGCAGGTGGCTGGTTTGACAGTCTCTGTTCCTTCCAGCATGTTCGAGTCTCCAAGTTTCTCGCTCCGTGGTCATGCTCCGTTAATTGTGTTGGATGGTGTGCCTATCGAATCTGATATGTTTGATCTCTCCAGTGAGAATATTGCCAGTGTAAACGTTTTGAAGGGTACATCTGCATCTGCCTTGTATGGTGCGAGAGGTAAGAATGGTGCCATCATGATTACTACCAAACAGGCAGAAAAAGAGGGTATTGAGATTAATTTCTCTACCAAGGATATGATGACTGCCGGTTTCGTTGCTTATCCTGAGACCCAGCACCAGTATGGTAGCGGTTCTAACGGACAGTATGCTTTCTGGGACGGTGAAGGAGGCGGAAAGTCGGACGATGATATGGAATGGGGACCTAAGCTGGATGTTGGCAATATGGCTCCTCAGTGGAACAGTCCGATCCGTGATAAGGTAACTGGCGAGGAAACCCCTTGGTGGGGTAGCGTGAAAGGCACAAAGTACGATGATCCTGGTAGATATGAGCGTGTGGCTATGCCTTTGACCTCTCATGATAATCTGAAGGAATTCCTGGAGACTGGTATCATCACCAATAATACCTTGTCCTTGTCTTATCAGGGCAAGAAGGCCAAGGTCTATGTCCTGGGTCAGTATGCTTACCAGAAGGGTCAGGCTCCAACCACATCCCTGCATACAGGTGGATTGAATTTCAATTCTACGTTCAATCTCTCTGATCAGTTAACCTTGGATGCTATGTTGAATTACAACATGGTGGTTTCTCCTAATTATCCGGATTATGGTTATCATCCATCCAACTTCATGTATTCCATTGTGGAATGGATGGGAGATGATATTGATATCCGTGAACTGAAGAAGCACCAGTGGGTACCTGGTATGGAGGGATACAAGCAGGCAAACTATAACTATGCCTGGTATAATAACCCTTATTTCGCCATTTCTCAGTCAAGACACTCGGAGCGTCGCAATGTCACCACTGGTCAGTTGCGCTTGAATTATCAGATTCTGCCTGAGTTGAGTGTGATGGGACGTGTTTCCCTGCGTTCTAAGCGTAATCTTACCGAGAACAAGATTCCGAAGTCTTATTTGAATTATGGTGATTCCCGCGAGGGTGCCTACAAGGTATGGAATGTGAGTCAGGATAATGTCGATGCAGACGTGCTGGCTACCTATACTAAGAGTTTCCTGGATGATATCAACCTGACCGTCAATGCCGGTGGATCTGTATTCTATCGTCGCTATCGCAACGACTATGCTTCTACCGATGGCTTGAATGTCCCGGGAATCTATTCCTTGAAGAATTCTACAGGTTCTATTCTTACCTATAGTTCGGATAATCCTCTTTGGGGAACTCGAAGCGAGAAGGAAATCAAGAGTGTGTATGGTTCTATCAACCTTGATCTTTCCAAGTATGCTTACCTCACCTTGACAGGTCGTAACGACTGGTCTTCTACTATCGCATCGGGCAATAACTCTTATTTTTACCCATCTGTGGCATTGAGCTCTGTGGTTTCCGACTATATTAAGATGCCTCAGTTTGTTGATTATTTCAAGGTGTTGGGTTCTTGGGCTACTGTTTCCAGCGATTTGGATCCTTATCAGATTCTGCAGGTTTATAACAAGGAGACCTCATGGGGTAGCAATACCGTGGTGAGTTATCCTTCTGCTTTGGTAAATGCAAACATCAAGCCTCAGAAGACCACTCAGTTTGAAATAGGTTTCTCTACCTCTTTCATGAAGCGTCTTTCTCTGGACTTCAGTTACTATCGCTCTTTGGATACCAACCAGATTCTGGATATGCAGATTTCCCAGGCATCCGGTTTCGATTCCCGCAAGATCAATGGTAATACTTATACCACAGATGGCCTGGAGGTTATCTTGGGGGTAAAGGCTATTCAGACAAAGAACTTCAAGTGGGATTTCAATTTGAACGCTAGTCATAGTGTCCGTAAGTTGACCGAGGTTTATGGTGGTGACGAGTACTTTGGTAATTTGAAGAAGAACGACCGTGCAGATGCTTACTATGCGACCGTATGGCAGCGTGATCCGGAAGGCCGTGTAATCGTTGATGCAAATGGTCAGCCTTTGAAGGATCCGTACGATCGCAAGGTGGGGCATTATGAGCCGAATGTAAGATTCGGTATGCAGAATACCTTCCGTTTCAATGACTTTACTCTTGGCGTAGAATTGAATGCGGCCATTGGCGGTTTGATGTATTCTAACCTGAGTCCGAAGATGTGGTGGGGTGGCAAGCATCCTAACTCTACCCGCTATCGTGATGAGGAATATGCCACAGGCAAGCCGGTCTTCGTGCCAAATGCCGTAAGAGTGGTGAGTGGTGAGGTTTCTTATGATGTTCATGGAAACGTGGTTTCTGATACCCGTAAGTTTGAGAAGTTTACCAATGCCGTCGATTGGCAGTCATGGTGCCAGAACTATCCATACCGCGCCGTCGTGACCGACAAGATGGATAAGTTCTTTGCCAATACATTCAGCCGTACTTATCTGAAGGTGCGCCAGGTGAGTCTCACCTACGATTTCCATCATATGTTGCCTCAGGCTTCCATCATCAAGGGATTGACAGCCACCGTTTTCTGCAACAATCCATTCCTTTGGGCTAAGGTGCCATACGTAGATCCTGATGTAAGCGGTGATACAAGTGGCGATACCGGTGCGGCTGATCCAACAGCCAGATATGTAGGTTTCGGACTTAATGTAAAATTCTAAAAAGATAAAGAAAAAATGAAAGCAAAATTATTCTTGTCTTTGGCTCTGGTGGGCGCTTTGTGCTGTTCATGCAGTAGCTTTGACGATATCAATGATAATCCAAATGACCCAACGGTGGTTTCTCCAAAGCTCATTCTTCCGAATGTCTGCGAGAGTGCTTTCTCTCGCGGCACCGGAGGTATGTATGCTGATAAGATGGTAGTACAGACCGATGGTCATAATGCGGAGCAGTTTTATGAGTGGAACCGTGGCAGCTTCAGTACTTACAACAATGAGCTTCTTCAGATAACCAAGTTAAAGGAGGAAGCGGATAGAACCGGTGAGACCGTTTATCTGGGTCTTTATCACTTCTTCCGTGCATATTACTTCTATAATCTCACCTTGCAATTTGGTGATGTACCTTATTCTGAGGCTTTGAAGGGAGAAAGCGATGGACAGTTTGCTCCTAAATATGATTCTCAGGAGACTGTTTTTGCTGGTGTCCTGGATGAATTGGCAACTGCCAGCGATGAGCTTTCGCAGTCTGTCAGCAAGCAGGAAAGCATCAGTGGTGACATTATCTATGGCAGTGATGTTGCCAAGTGGCAGAAGTTGGTCAATTCTTTCCGCCTGAAGGTCTTGTTGACGCTTTCTCATAAGGAGAAGGTGGGCAATCACGACATCAAGAAGGAGTTCAAGCAGATTGCCCAGTTGCCGCTGATGGCTTCAAATGCAGATAATGGACAGTTGGTTTACATCGACCAGGAGGGTAACCGCTATCCGCAGTTCAATGCACAGTGGTCAGGATTCTACATGGACAAAACCTTTATAGATGGTATGGCTCTCCGCAAGGACCCTCGATTGTTCCTTTATGCACTCCCTACCAATGAAGCTGCTTCTGCCGGCAAGGCTGTAACCGATTTCACGGCTTATGCGGGTGGTGATCCTACTGTTCCATACGGCGAGAACAAGAACCTGGTAGGTGCCGGTAAGATTTCTCAGATCAATTCCCGTTATCGTACCAATCCTACCGGTGAGCCAACGATGTTGATGGGTTATGCTGAGTTGCAGCAGATTCTGGCTGAGGCTGTTGTGAGAGGTTGGATTCAGGGTGATGCCAAGCAGTATTATGAAAATGGAGTAAGAGCTTCTTTTGCCTGGTATCATACTTATTCGGGTGACTATGCGAAGTATGTTACTGATGATGCAGCAACCACATATCTCCAGGGCGATGAAGTGAAGTGGGATGACCGGTTGACTCAGGAACAGAAGATAGAGCGTATCATCTTCCAGAAATACTGTGTTGGTTTTTTCCAGGGAGGCTGGGATCCGTTCTTTGAGCATTTGCGTACAGGTTATCCTGAGTTTGCTCATCTGGCAGATAATCCGATTCCTTATCGCTGGATGTATCCGGAAACAGAGAACAAGTATAATACTCAGAATGTTGAGGATGCCATCAAGCGTCAGTTTGGCGAGAATAACGATAAGATTACTGCTATGCCTTGGTGGTTGAAGTAAGATGAGTTTTTAAAGCAAAGTAGATTATGAAAAAGATTTTATGTGCAGTGATGACTGCCTTATTGATGTTGCCTGCCGTAGGAAAGGCAGAGCGAAAAGTTGTGTTGGTGACGGTGGATGGCTATCGTTGGCAGGAATTGTTTGGTGGTGCCGACAGTATGCTTATCAATGCAAAGCAGTTTGGTAATGTCAAGATGATGAAGGATAGTTATTGGAAGGGGGCTACTTCTGAGCAGCGCCGCCAGGAACTGATGCCTTTCACCTGGAGTTTTATAGCTAAGAATGGAACCATTCTCGGCAATCGCAACCTGGGTTGTACGATGGATGTAACCAACAAGATGTGGTTCTCTTATCCAGGGTATAATGAGGATTTGTGCGGTTATGCCGACGATCGGAACATCCATAGCAATGATGCCATTCCCAACCCTAATGTCAGCGTTTTTGAGACTGCCAACAAGACTCCTCAGTATCAGAACCAGGTGTTGTGCTTCGGCAGTTGGGCTCGTTTCATCGAAATCTTCAATGAGCAGAGAAGTGGGCTGGAGGTGAATGCCAACTATCGCCATGCGATGTCGAAGAATCCAACCGAGCGGGAGAAATTCCTGGATAAGATGCAGGAGCTTTGTCCGAAATACTGGGAACAAGAGCGTTTCGACTTCCTGACCCATGAGTATGCCATGGAAGCCATGCGTACCCGTCATCCTAAGTTGGTATTCATAGGCTACGGTGATACTGATGAGTGGGCTCATGCCGGCAATTACCGCCTTTATCTGGATGCTGCCCATAATACGGATGCCTTCCTGAAAGATCTCTGGGAACTTATCCAGAGTGATCCATTCTATAAAGATCAGACCACGGTGATTGTAACCTGTGATCATGGACGTGGCGACAAGGATATCAATGCCTGGCGCGACCATGGACCTTATACAGAGCATTCTCACCAGACATGGTTGATGGCTTTTGGAAATGGTATTCCGGCTAAGGGTGTGTTGACATCAGGTACCTATTATAATAATCAGATTGCACCTACCATTGCTGAGCTGTTGGGAATCAAGTTCTCCCCAAATCATGAAGGAGTAGGAAAACCTATCAAGTTTTAGAATATAGTTTCAGCTTGCGGCTCTGCGTTTTGCGTGGAGCCGCCGTTTTTTATCTCCTCTTTTTGTATTCCTTTCTATCTTCTCTTCAGAACGAATGGAGTGAAAGGGGAGAATATGAAAAATGCCCTCCTGTCTTTTCGGCAGGAGGGCATAAACTAATTATTCTCATACAAAATTAGTTTCGTCAAATGAATAGTTGATATAGGTTAGAGTATGAATGTCTATTCTTATATCAACTTGAGTATTCGATGGAAGATTTAGAGTGGAACGTATTCCACAAATGCCTCCATAGCCTCGTAGCAAGCCAGACCTAACTCATCATAGAGCTGAGCGGTGCCGCGGTTGCGGTCTTCTGCACGCTGCCAGAAGAGACGCTCATCGTTACCCAGGAATGGAGCACTCTCCATCTGTGACTGGTGCTTGAGGATAGAGTTACGCT
>ERZ1023617.540-NODE-540-length-13340-cov-99.791795_pt1 | contig 13340 bp, 10 predicted proteins | sample MGYA00380328_ERZ1023617 | MGnify/ENA primary metagenome ERZ1023617 (study PRJEB33179, sample SAMN07448977) | human gut metagenome | biome: Human-gut; feature: Human associated habitat; material: Faeces | host: Homo sapiens | place: India: Bhopal | collected...
TCTGCAATACCTAAAAATGATGGTTTCGCAGAAATACCTAAATATGGGGATAGATAAAAAGTTTTAGGACGATTCATCCTAAAACTTTCTTAAATGCATGAGGGTGTGTCATAAATCCATGACACACCCTCTTCTGTTATTTGTCAATTTCAGCACGTATGAACATACCATTATATCTGTAATAGAGATCGTAGCCAGGAATATCAATTTCATATCCGCCAACCTCTTTTTCAATTTTGTAAGGCTTCAGATCAGGATATTTCTTTGCAATATCCTCAGCTATGACAGTAGGAATAATGCCTACAGGGATCTCAGAGTATTTGCAGTCAACACTCTTCCACTCTCCCTTCTCATCGAACTCCACTTGAGAGCCATCACTGAGCCATACTTCATATTCCCAAAAGCCATCGTCTTTCTCCTTTTCCACACGACTGTATGTTGCATCAGCAAAATATTGCTTTACAAACAGCTGTGCCGGTATCGGTAATGCTACGTTATCAAACTCTTTATCTTCACTGCTGCATGAAACTGTAAAAAGTACCAGTAACATCGCAAAGAATGCAGTAATAAATGTTCGTTTCATTTTCATAATGTTATCATTTAAAATTACTATATTTATACCATAATCTCTAGAACCAATATCTATGATACAGATTCGAAATCTATCAGCCACAAATATAATAGTTTTACTTCAAACTACAATGATTTCAAACTCAAATTAACTATAATTCAATATTTTTTTATTTTTCCATTTGTTCTACTGCCATAGTTCTTAGTTGTTAGGCTTATTCAGGTTACAATAGATATTGCATAGATAGAAATTACAAGGTAGACTTTTAGGTTCGGTTTTTGAAAGTGAGTCCTGCTGGCAGTAATGTCGGCAGGATTCTGCGTTATTATACTCTAATGCAGACTGCGCTTACTTAAATTCTTCAATCTACGGGCAAACTCAGGTGCAACCTCTATCCTATAACTCATTAAACAAATTCTCCGCAGGAATAAAATTCATTTTTCCTTCGCGATGAAGCTTCAATTCCGTAAAGGCCTGATTGATACTAGCAGGGGCTTCTTCCAAATAGCTCTCGTCATTAGAAAGTACGCCCAAGCTATTATAAATATCAGTATTCAATTGCATCACATTCATTATCGATTCCTTTCTTTTAGCGATACATTGCGTAGAATTTCTGCACCTTGTTATGGAGCATAGAAGCATAGAGAAGACCACTTTTCCATTCTTCAGGAATTTGGTTTATTCCAAATTTAGCACCCAGGATAGCTCCTGCTACTGCTGCATTTGTATCCGCATCTCCTCCTGATAAAACAATCTTCAGAATACCCTCTTTATACGAGGTTGTATGCCAATAAACCCATAGGGCAGCCCCTAAAGTTCTGAGCGTATATCCCATACTCTTTTCATCATCCAGACACAAAGAATCCAGACCTTCATGATATGCCAAGTCAACAAATGGAACGATTCGTTCATCATATTGTTTGGCTATGCCAATCACCTCTTCATAATCCAATATCATGTCTTCAAAGACAAGAGCATGTATGATAGAAGAAACGACAACGCAAGAGCCCACACAGCGTGGATCAAAATGAGTTAGCCTACAGATATTCTCAGCATTACTAGTCACATTTCCCTTCATAAGTCCTACCACCGAAGTTCTCATGACAGCCCCATTAGCTGCTGCTTTTTTCTTTCCCATCTTCCAGATAATCTCTGCAGCCTTCTGTGGATTCGAAGTATAGTCGCCAAGAGCCATTACATTATAGGTATGCCGGCCAATTCCCATGCCTCCATTCATCATCCATTCCTTAAACCTTCTGGCAATATCAAGAATATCTACCTTTTGACAAGCCACAAAAGAATCTAAGATGCACAGCATCATATCGGTATCATCAGTCCAGTCGCCTCTTTGCCAGCGACGTCGATGATCATCCTGCACGATTTGTGAATAGTCATCTATCCCATTAGGATAGAAACGATCCACCTCTTGCTTGGACATAAACTCAGTGCTCAGTCCCAAAGCATCTCCTACAGCTTGCCCGAAGATTGTGCCGAGGAATCTTTCGTTTATAGTTTCATTTTCCATATTTTATTGTTTACACAACCAACCAATCGTAAAGTCATCCCTATCTGACAATAGTGCTGTACCGATTACACAGCTCCACTTTTTAACGACAACACTTATTCCCTTTTATGCTCCTTCAGATACTTTTAGTCTAAGCCAAGAAGGGAAATATTTCCAAAGCTGACATCCCATTTTGAGTTCGACTAAACGTTCAAAAGTTCAACTAAGTTAGATCTCATCATTAACAACTGATTTTCTGAGTATTATAACAAAGACGCAAGCTAAAGATTGACTAACTTCGACTAAAAGTTCGACTAACTTCAACTAAGTTCGACTAAACATCGTCTAGAACCCACCTCTTTCCAACAGTTAATTTTATGATTCCTTTTTTCTTAAGCGTAGAGAGGAATTTACCTATTTTACGTTTTTGCCACTCTGTGAATACCAGGCAGACTCCTCGCCCTATCATATCTATTATGTTGAAGTTTACTATACCTTGGCACAACACCTAATTGCAATAGAACATTTTTTGGGGGGCATTTTGCTCAATAGCATTTATTATAGTATTAGGCAAGAATCGTCGTAAGAACCACCTCCTATATTTTCGATACCATCACAACACCCATTCTCCTGCTACTGATAATATTCTGCATCATAGTATGGATTTATGCTAAGATCAAGGGCAGAAGTGGTATCAATTTGCTTTATAATTAAAGAAAAGTTCTAGAAAAAGTTTTTTTTTCGGTTTTTATTTGTATCTTTGCCGAGCTATTCAGAGTTTTGCTTGTATTAATAATGCAGCACTTATACAAACAAAAGAATCTGATATTGCCATAATACGAGCATTTTATTACTCAAATATTAAAAATATAGTATTTCAAAAATTAGATACAATAGACAGAAGATTAATGAGATATTTAGGAAGTAAAGAAAGTTTAACTGAGCCAATCATTCAATTATTGGCAGATAAAGGATTGCTCCAAAGAAACTTGGTTTTCTTTGACGCTTTCTGTGGTATGGGATCTGTATCTGATGCCATAAAGACTTCGTATGACCATATAATAATTAACGATTCACTCAAATGTTCTTCAACATTTGCTCTAGGAAAGCTCTATGCTAACGAATGTACTTTTGCCAAACTAGGCTTTGATCCATTCGTATATCTGAATGACACAAAGACTTTACGTCAAGATTTTATTTTTAGGAATTATTCTCCTGGCGGTTCTGAACGTATGTATTTCTCTGCCGAAAATGCAGGAAGAATTGACTATTTCCGTTATCAGATAGAAGTATGGAAAGAGCAAAATCTACTATCAGAACATGAATACATTTATCTACTTGCTTGCTTAATGGAATCCGTTTCTGATGTATCAAATACAGCAGGTGTCTATGGTGCTTTCCTGAAACATTGGGATTGCCGCGCTTTGAAACCTATCACCTTCAACAGAATAGATTCTAAAGAAGGTATTTGTGAGAAAATAGATAATTATAACAGTAAGATAGAAAATATCATAGGTAATATTGACTGTGATATTCTTTATCTTGACCCTCCTTATACCCAAAACCAATATGGAACACAATATCATCTACTTGAAACCCTAATTTTAAACGATAATCCAACAATCAGCAAGGTTACTGGTTCACGTCCAACAGGGCCTATGCGTTCCGACTGGTCGAAAATGTACCATGCTCATATATTGTTCGACAAAGTAGTTGCAGAGACTCGTGCCTCACACATCATACTCAGCTACAACAACGACGGTTTTATGTCAAAGGATTTCATTGAATCAACGCTAAAAAGGTATGGTGTAGAGAATTCGTATGTCTGTATTGCCCTTGATTACAAAAAGTATAATAATACTAAGTGCCAAGGAAAAGAAGGGCATCAGGAATATCTCTTTTATGTTCAAAAAAAGCCTATAGAAGAAGTAGTGGTAGAATCACCATTAAACTATACTGGAAGCAAATCCAAGATGGTAGACATTATTAAACGTCACTTGCCAACCCATCACTTGAATAAATTGGTAGATGCATTTGGCGGTGGCTTTAATGTTGGCATAAATATACCTTCAAGCAAAACAATTTATAATGACATCAATCCATTTGTGGAAGGATTAATCAAGTCATTCAGTACTGATGTATATGCTTATTTAATGTATGTATCAAAGCTCATAAACAAATATAAGCTTTCACCCAACAACAAAGAGGGGTATATGGCTTTGCGCGAGAAATACAATAAAACCCCTATAGAAAAACGGGATCCAAGAATGCTTTACACGCTTATTCTATATGGATTTCAGCAACAAATACGTTTCAATACAAACCACGGATTTAACAATCCTCCTGGTTCAAGATGGTTCAACGAATGTCTGCTGTCAAAGTTCATTACTTTCGCCCGTTGCTCTAGAACCAAGAATATAGAGTATTGCAATATGAGTTTCGACAAGCTCATCGAAAAAATCACTCCCGATACATTGGTATATGCTGACCCTCCCTACCGTTCTACACTTGGTGTCTATAATGACGGAAAGCGTGGTTTTGAAGGGTGGACTATAAATCATGAACATAATCTATGTATGTTCCTAGACAAAATAAACGAACGTGGTTCTCGTTTTATGTTATCATACGTCCTTAAAGTGAATGATTTTTACAATAAGGAAATCGCAACATGGGCAGCCAACAACAACTACAATGTTATTGACATAGAAATACCACAAGGAAGATACAACAACCGCAAGGAAGTATTAATTACAAATTACTAATTGAAAATATGATAGCTACAATCACCTATCGTCCGAACGCTCAGAAGACACCTGGGCTATTCGACGTAATTCTGACAAAAGATGTCCTAACAGATATTTGTCAGAGAGTAACTGGTCAACGAAACTACAGAGTTGTGAAAGACCAATCTACCTACAATAAAGGTAGATTAGTCTATGTTGAATATAACAATACAATCAACTATGTTTCGCTTTCAGAAATTAGCATAGAAGGACGAAATTCAAGTCTGCAAAGCGTCCCTACAGCCATCAATTTATATTACGCAGACAAACGTCCAAACAAGCAGTTATATTACTACTTTATTCAGCACATTGGCAATGCATTTACAGGCTACCACCTGTTTATTTACAAATTATTAATGACAGCTGGAGTTCGTTTTCTGAATATCGACCAGTATTATCATAAAGTTTTACATGCATATAAAAATATCGATGAATTGATCATAGATAGGCGAGACAATCAGACAGAAAAGTTTTCGAACAATTCCTCGTATGTATCAAAAACTTCTGAAACTATTCAGATTTACGCTAAAACATTTGGAGCCAGCAAATACGAATCTACATTACTGGCCATTGCGGTATCACATATTGCTGATAGACCTGTCGAATTATTCAATATATGTGAACAAGACCTAAAGACACTTCCAAAGTCATCTATCAATACAATAAAATGTCTTGGAAATGTATCACTTTACAACACAACTCTATTTCTCGACAAGCACTCAACATCAGATAAATCAGACCGCACAAAATTACGTTCTGCATCATATCTTTACAATCTTTACAATAGAATCGGTTACAAAAAATGCGCATTATGCGGATGTGAAATCGGAGAAATTATTCAAGGGGCCCATATTTGGGGGGTCTCACAAATTTCAAATGAAGTAGGACTTGACGAAGAGGCAAAGTTCAATCATGCAGTAAATGGCAGTAACGGATTGTGGCTATGCCAAAATCACCATAAACTGTTTGATTCGAATATCATCATGATAGACAATGATGGTCAAGTAAGAATAAAAGATGGACTTGTTACTGAAGATATTGCATTTATCCGTAACACAACATTCAAAACCTCATTAGATAAAACAATCATGAGTAGTGATTTCAGATATTACATTTCAAAACGAAATGAAACTCTTGATTTGTCACACTCACATAAGTTGGTAATATAAATATGATTAACGCTTATTATAACACGGGAGATTTCACTTTATACAAAGGTGATAGCCTGGAACTGCTTAACCATATTGATACAAAGGTCGATATGATTTTCGCAGATCCTCCATACTTTTTGTCTACAGGCAATGGAAAAGTAAATATCAATGGTCAATACATAAAATTCGACAAAGGACAATGGGACAGAGTACGCACAAAAAATGAAGTAGATGCATTCAATTTCAAATGGATTGCATCATGTTGTAAAATATTGAAAGAAAGCGGAACGATATGGATTTGTGGCACATACCATAACATTTTCTCTGTAGAAAAGTGTCTTGACCAGCTTGGATTCAAAATAATCAATTTGATAGTATGGCAAAAAACGGATCCACCAATGACCCTATCGGATAAAAGACTGAACTTCTGCGCAGAATATATTATCTGGGCAGCTCGAAAATGCTGCAAAGAGTACACTTTCAACAAAGAAACTCTGAAAAAAATAAACGGAGGCACATTGATGCAAGATGTATGGAAACTACCAGCTGCTGGCGTGTGGGAAAAGAAGTGTGGAAAGCATCCAACTCAAAAGCCTTTACGCTTATTATATCGTATAATTCTTGCTTCTACCCAAAAAGGCGATACAATTCTTGATCCCTTTGCAGGTAGTTCAACAACAGGTATAGCTTCTAATCTGCTTGGACGAAAATTTATAGGTTGCGAAATGTCTGAAGACTTTCTACAGTTGAGTATAAGAAGAAAACAACAAATAGCAAACACATCAATTTTTACAAAAATGCTTCGCACTATGGAAGAAAATCCTGAAGAAGTAATGGTTTTAGTCAATCATGCACGTCAAGAGCTGAAAACGCAGATGATAAAAACCGGTATCTGCTATACAAGAATTGGAGAAACAAAGGGATCACTTTTAGTGACAAATGGCTTTGAGAGAATGCAGTATGTTTTATTACACACTAACGGATTTGACACACACTTATTCCGTCTAAAATCAAAGGGAACTTTTCAGATATGGACAAAAGAAACACTAATAAAACATGGTTTTCAGCCTGAAACATCCTCATACTACGCAGTCTTTTTATTTGACAATTCACAAGAAATTCCATTTCCCAAAAATTCAACTTTGCATCAAAAAATTAATTCTTACAGAGCTAGAATACGACCTTTAATAGACTTTTTCTAACATCTAAAGTTTCCTGTTCGTTAATGTCAACAAATATCACTATTATCCTATTTATAAATCGGCAAGTTACAGCAAGTTACTATAAAATAATTCAAAAGCATCATTTATCTCATATAATAATACGCAAAAAGCATTGGGTGCAGCGTGCACTTCCGATGCTTTTGCGTTTATATGGTTACTTGTTTATTGCCATGTCTGCCATGAGCCAATCGCTATCAGGGCGAGTGATGAGTCTAACGTTGTTGTATGCCATCTGCAACGTGAAGATAGTACGACCTTCATAGTTATTTACTCCCTCTTCGGGCTTATAAATATGATTACAAAACAATGCCACATCAATTCGTTTCTTGTCCTCGAGTGCCAATGATAAGAGTAACTGCTGTTTTTTTGCGGTAGGATAGTAAACTGGAAAGGCAGTCTTGTAGTTCCATGCTACGCATTGTGTTAGGGGGAATTATGGTTAAAAGGAGGACTATTTGCAGAACATGATTCTTCCAACAAAAGGAATGAGGCTATAATGATATTTAGAAGGAAGTACGCAAGCGATAAAGAACCAACAAATATACGCACGTATAAATCTTTTTTCTCGAAAAAAAGTATCAAAGTCTCATTTTTCGGTGTAGAATAATAATTATATCTTTAATACACAGCACTTTATCACGAATGAGACTTCTCTGAAAATAAAGGGAGAAGTATCATCGAAGTATCATAAATTAGCAAAAAGTATCATGATTTCTTGCTTGCATCGAAAAAAATGCTTTATGAAGTGATAATAATAGCATTTGCAAGGCAATAAACAGGATGTATTTGCGTTTAGTAAAACAGAATGTTTTATTCTTAATACTTAAGAAACATGGATGAAAAGGAATTACTGAAAAAGGCTTTTGAGTACGGAAACGTACCTAGCAACATCACCTACTGTTTCACCGAACCATGTCCGATGAAAAACAAATGTATCCACTATCTATCCGGTCTCTACAAAAACGAGAAGACTGATAGAGGGGATGCCATCTTCCCAAATGCCCTGAAAAATGGGAATTGCAAGTACTTTGCTCCGCTGCGTGTCGTGAAAATGGCATGGGGATTCGACAAACTCTTTGCAGAAATGAAAGTGAAAGACGCTCCTGCACTGCGCGCCGAAATGAGAGACTACATCGGCAGCAAAGGACAATACTACCGATATAAACTGGGACAACTGAAACTCCTGCCGGAACAACAGGCATATATCAAACAGCTCTTCGCCAGATACGGATATAAAGATGTTGAATTCGACCATTTCTCAGAAGAGATTGATTTCACTAAAAGCTAATCTTTTTCTCTGCCCTCCAGATGTTCTGTCCATGCCATTTAAGCGGTCTATCCATGCCATTTAAGCGGTCCCATGGTGAACACGTGACGGGCTACCGGAGAACACGTGCTGGGCTGTTGGAGAACAAGTGGCGGGCAACCATTGCCCGTACAACGGGAAACGAGTGCCCAATTTGCCAACCAAACTTTGGGCAACACTGATAAGATTTTATAGTTTATAGTTGACAGTTTATGATTAATAGTTAACAAACAAACATCCTAATCAATATATTCAATGAAAGTAACTATCGTTCATACAAACAATAAGAAGCAGCTACTCGTCAGCAACAAGACGATGGAGAAGTTGCTGCAACGTATCGCAAAAGATGACAGCAGACTTACTGTTACCCATTTCCGCGAATACGTGACCTATATGGAAAGCGGCTACGAATATTACAAGGATATGCCAACATGGATGCACATCTACCCCGCTGCTGAATTCGCCAAAGACGAAAACAACAACCTGAAGATGAAGGCGTGCAACGGTATCCTGCTGCTGAATTTCGGAAACATCACGGATGCGGACGGCGTGGAGGGCGTGAAACGCTCGGTTGCCATGCTGCCTTCTACCTTTGCTGCGCTGGAAGGTGCTGATGGTAAGTCGGTTATCGTATTGGTAAAATTCAGCAATGAAGATGATCTGCTGCCTGCTGAGGAGGCGGATGCCGAACGACTGTACCGCATCGCTTACCAACAGATTTTGCCTGTATATCAGGCGATTGCCAAGGCTTCAGTGCTCACAGACGGACCGAAACCTTCTATAGAAGCGGGCGCAAGCCTGTCTTTTGAGCCTTCGATGCACAACAGTTTTATGATGACGCTCGATGCGAAACCTTATTTCAACAGCAAGGCGGTAGCTATGAAAATTGATAGCAACATGCCCCCTCAGAACCAGGCTTTCAACACGGAAGATAATCAGCAGATGATTCCTGTTTCCGGTACTTCGGAAGAAGAAAAGAAAATTGACAAGAACAGCGTTCGCGAGAATATCGTGAGCATGATGCAGCTGCTGAAAAGTAAATATAACTTCAGATACAACACGGTGATGAAATTCGTGGAATACATGCCGAAAGAGAAAGGTTGGTATGGTTTCCAGCCCGTAGATCCGAGAGTGCAGAAGCGCATGACGCTGGAGGTGCAGCTCGCAGATATCCGGGTGAGCATCAAGGATGTCAGGAATTTTCTGGAGTCTGATTATATCAAGAATTATAATCCGATAGATGAATATCTTTTTCAATGCTACGACAAATGGGACGGGAAGGACCATATACGTGCCTTGGCTCGTACGGTTCCTACCAACAATCCTTACTGGGCAGACTGGTTCTACACCTGGTTCCTGGGCATGGTTGACCAGTGGCGCGGCTTTACCCATCGCCAGTATGGCAACTCGGTGGCTCCGCTTCTCATTTCCAAGCAGGGTTACAACAAGAGTACTTTCTGTCGCCGGCTGTTACCACCGGAACTGCAATGGGGATATAGCGATAATCTGATTCTGTCAGAAAAACGTCAGGTTTATCAGGCGATGGCGCAGTTTATGGTCATCAATCTCGATGAGTTCAACCAGATTTCGCCACAGGTGCAGCAGGGATTTCTGAAGAATCTCATCCAGTTGCCTACGCTGAAATACAAGCCTCCGTATGGCAGTCATGTCATGGAATTTCCTCGTCTCGCCTCGTTCATCGCCACGAGCAACATCACGGATATTCTCACCGACCCATCCGGCAACAGAAGATTCATCGGTGTGGAACTGACGGGGCCTATCGATGTGAGTGTGCGTCCGAACTATCAGCAACTTTTCGCCCAGGCGCTGACTGCTTTGCACAATGGCGAGAAGAGTTATTTTGATGCGGAACAGGTGAAGTTGATCATGAAGAACAACTGCCAATTTGAAGTGGCTGAGCCGATAGACCAGTATTTCCAGCTTTATTTTGATTTGGTTGAGAATGAGAAAGAGGGTGAATATCTGACTGCCGCCGAGATTTTCGACTATCTGAAAAAGCAGATAGGTTCATCGCTCAAGGTGAACAGTTTGATGGGATTCGGCAGAAAACTGGCGAATATGAGTGAGTTAAAACATAAGAGATTTGCAGATGGAATGAAGTATCTTGTAAAGAAAAAGTGAGATAATGATACTTCTATGATACTTTAATGAGACTTCTCGGCACAAAAACCGAGAAATCTCATTCTCTTTATCTTATTATCCATCAAGTCTTTAAGTCGGTATTTTCAATAGAAAATGAGACTTTGAGACTTTTTCTCAAAAAAACTTTTTCACGTAAGAGAGAAAGCTTTTGCCCTTACAGGGCGACAGGCTTGTATCCATCATTACCCAGGGCGCTGCCCTGGGCTATGAGCTTCTGCCCTTTCAGGGCGTGTGGGGTTTACATCTGAAAATGCTTATCCTTTAGATAGCATAAAGGAAGGTGCGGATGAACCAGTAGCAAACGATACCTGCGATGTAACCTACAAAAGCAATCCAGGAGATATGCTTCATATACCAGCCGAAGGTTATCTTCTCCAAACCCATTACTACCACACCAGCGGCACTACCGATAATCAGCATTGAACCACCGACACCGGCACAGTAAGCGAGCAACTGCCAGAAGACGCCATCCACAGCCATATCGCCAACAGCTGCCACAGGATACATTCCCATACATCCGGCTACCAGAGGCACATTATCAACGATACTTGAAAGCACACCGATGATACCAGTAACCAGGTAGTGGTTGCCATCGAATACGACGTTCAAGCCCTGACCCAAAGCAGTCAACACGCCAATTTCAGCCAGGCAGGATACTGCCATCAGGATACCGAGGAAGAAGAGGATGGTACTCATATCAACACGAGAAAGCAACTTGGTTACTCGCTTCTGAGTACCCTCGGCATCAGCTCCACGATGCAAACCGCGATAGAAAACTTCGGTAGCAGTCCAGAGAACGCCCAATACCAGGAGGATTCCTACGAATGGAGGCAAGTGGGTGATACTCTTGAAGATAGGAACGAAGATCAAGCCGCCTACTCCCAACCAGAACACTGCCTTGCGCTGACCTTCGGTGAAATCGCTGACCGATGCATTCTGCTGGGCAGAAACCTCAGGCATCACGAGTTCGCCCTTCAACATGGTCTGAAGGATGAGGGCAGGAATCACCATGGAAACCACAGACGGGATGAAGATTTCGGCGATAACGCCGGCTGCAGTAATCAGTCCCTTGTTCCAGAGCATGATGGTGGTAACGTCGCCGATTGGTGAGAAGGCACCACCCGAATTGGCTGCGATGATGACGAGGGATGCATAAACCATGCGGTCCTTGTGGTCGGTGACGAGCTTTCGGAGAATCATGATCATCACGATACTGGTGGTCAGATTGTCGAGGATGGCAGAGAGGAAGAAGGTAAGGATAGCGATACGCCAGAGGAGCGCACGCTTCGACTTGGTCTTCATCACCTTGCGAACCCAGTTGAATCCGCCGTTCTGGTCAACGATTTCCACGATGGTCATCGCACCCATCAGGAAGAAGAGTGTTGTGGCGGTATCGCCCAGATGTTCCTGGATGATTCCGGTCAACTTCTCCACCATTCCAGCAGCACCGCCTGTATAATCAGGGTGCATCAACTGGAGATACTGCATTGGATCCATCATGTAGAGGGTCCAACAACCTACCAACATCAACAGGGCAATTGCTGCCTTGTTTACCTTTGTCAAGCTTTCGGTAGCTATGAGTGCATAGCCGAGCACGAAAACGACAATAATAGAAATTGTAAGTGTAGTCATTACTTTTTATTTATTATTAGATATTCTTTTCCTTTAGATATGATTTGGCACGTATGTTAACCAAACGGCTGCAAAGATACAAAAAGAAAAGCAATAACCATACGATTCCTTATTATAATTGTATGAAATCGTTTACTTAATTACGGATTTAACCTAAATAATAACAGATTTCGCCCTGTATGGTTGAGGCATTTCGTTGTTTAGCACATGCTTGTTGAATTTGGGGAGCCCCAAAATGACATCAGTAGAACTCGTAAAAAGTTAATTAGTAATAAAGTTCCTACTAATATATCTCTTACCTAAAAGATTATTACTACCTTTGCATTACATAAAATATGTAACATAAAATATGAAATAGATATAAAACGTTATGGAACAGCTGAATAACCCATTTGTTATCTACGGATATAAAGGAGCAGAATACTTCTGCGACCGCAAAAAAGAGACGGAAGTCATCATGAAGGCTTTGCAGAATGAGCGTAACATCGTGCTCATCTCTCCTCGACGCATCGGAAAGACGGGACTCATACACCATGTCTTTGAGAACATCAGCAAGCAGGAGCCTGAAACGCATTGTTTCTATCTCGACATCAATGCCACAAGAAATCTGAGCCAATTCATCCAATTATTGGCAAAGACGGTTATCGGGAAGGTTGATACTTTCTCGCAAACTGCCATGCGCAAGATTACCACTTTCTTTGCCGGCTACAAGCCTACAATGTCGTTTGATGAGATGACGGGAATCCCTACGTTCTCGATTACGGTTTCACCAAGCCAGAGCGAGGATTCTCTCAAACATATCTTCGAGTATCTGAAACAATCGGAGAAACGAATCTATATTGCCATCGACGAGTTCCAGCAGATAGCCGAATATCCCGAAGATGGCACAGAGGCCCTGCTGCGCTCCTACATCCAGTTTTTGCCGAATGTATATTTCATCTTTGCAGGCAGTAAGCAGCACATGATGACCGATATGTTCCTGTCGGCAAAGCGCCCATTCTATCAGA
>ERZ1023617.549-NODE-549-length-13184-cov-32.736385_pt1 | contig 13184 bp, 9 predicted proteins | sample MGYA00380328_ERZ1023617 | MGnify/ENA primary metagenome ERZ1023617 (study PRJEB33179, sample SAMN07448977) | human gut metagenome | biome: Human-gut; feature: Human associated habitat; material: Faeces | host: Homo sapiens | place: India: Bhopal | collected...
AGATTTTGTTGTGCGCTCAGCTCATAGTATTGAGCATCAGAAATGCAAATATTGTATTCGGAATCGCCGAAAAATTAGAAAAGAACCCGCTATATGAGCTGTTTAAAATAGCCCGCACCATCAGAACCAAAGCAGCGCTTTATAAAAACAAAAGAGGCTTTAATGCATGAAACAAGAGAAACTATTCTCTGACCTGCATTAAAGCCTCTTTTATATGATTGCGCGAAGCGTCTAAATCAAAATTGATAAATCAAAATGCGCAAAGCGCACAATTCCTAATTCCTAATTTTACAGCGGAGTAGTGAAGATGTATGTGCGGAGCACGTAATAGCTGATGATGCCGGCGATGTAGCCGACGAAAGCTATCCATGTGATCTTCTTCATATACCATCCGAAGGTGATCTTCTCCAGACCCATTACCACAACGCCTGCGGCACTGCCGATGATGAGCATTGAGCCGCCCACACCGGCGCAGTAAGCGAGGAGCTGCCAGAAGATGCCGTCCACTGCCATGTCGCCTGTAGCGGCAACCGGATACATGCCCATGCAGCCTGCAACGAGCGGTACGTTGTCGACGATGCTCGAGAGGACACCGATGATGCCGGTGACGAGGTAGTGATTGCCGTCGAAGAAGACGTTCAGACCCTCGCCGAGAGCTGTGAGCACACCCACCTCAGAGAGGCAAGAGACAGCCATGAGGATGCCGAGGAAGAAGAGGATGGTGGACATATCCACACGTGAGAGCAAGTTGGTGACGCGCTTCTGTGTGCCCTCTGCGTCATGTCCGCGATGGAGATGACGATAGAACACCTCTGTGGTGGTCCAGAGAACGCCGAGCACGAGGAGGATGCCTACGAACGGAGGCAGATGTGTGATGCTCTTGAAGATGGGCACGAAGATCAGACCGCCCACACCGATTACGAAGACAGCCTTACGCTGTGTCTCGGTGAAGTCACCAGAGTCCTCGTCTGCACCAGCCTTCACCTCCGGCATGTGAAGCTCGCCCTTGAGGCTGTACTGCAGGATGAACGCAGGAAGAATCATCGAAACGATGGACGGGATGAGAATCTCGCTGATGACGCCAAGAGCTGTGATAAGGCCCTTGTTCCAGAGCATGATGGTGGTGACGTCGCCGATGGGTGAGAAGGCACCGCCTGAGTTGGCTGCGATGATGACAAGCGAAGCGTAGATGAGGCGGTCGTTGCGGTCAGCGACGAGCTTGCGCAGAATCATAATCATCACGATACTTGTCGTAAGGTTGTCAAGGATGGCTGAAAGGATGAAGGTAAGGAAGGCGATGCGCCATAGCAGGGCACGCTTCGAGTGTGTCTTCATTACCTTGCGCACCCAATTGAATCCGCCATTCTGGTCGACAATCTCCACGATGGTCATAGCGCCCATCAGGAAGAAAAGCGTCGTAGATGTGTCGCCGAGATGCTCCTGTATGATGGAGGTGACCTTCTCCGCCATTCCCTCAATGCCACCGGCATAGTCGGGGTGCATCATTGTAAGAAACTGCAGCGGGTCGCACATATAGAGCGTCCAGCAAGCCACAAACATCAGCAGCGCCACGGCTGCCTTGTTCACCTTTGTCAGACTTTCCATGGCGATGCAAGCATAGCCTATAACGAAAGCCACGACAATCATGATTGTCAATGTTGTCATAATTCTTTTTCTTGGATATTGTTTTTTAAAGTTATTCTATATTGTCATCAGATTATACGAGGATGTAATAATTGCCTACAAAATTAGTAAATAAAACCATATAAAAAGAATTGATAACGCTATATTAATATATGTGTAAACAAAAAAAGACGCAGACAACGGGGTTTGATGCCGTTGTCTGCGTCTTATGGTTACGTCATGTCTGATTATTGTCTTATATAAGCCTTCTTACACGTATGTCTCGAGGAACTTGATGGTGCCTTCCACCTTCAGAGTCTCTGTTGTTGCAGGAACGAGGATGCTCTCGCCTGCCTGCAGAGTGATGGTGTTGCCCTCGTTGTCGGTGATGGTGCCTTCGCCCTTGAGTCCGATGAGGATGACGAAGCTGTCAAGCTCAGAATAGTCGAGCGTCATCGGCTCGTCGAGGTCGTAAACAGCTGTGTTGAAGTAAGGGCACTGCACGAGGCTCACACCCTGATTCTTCACCGGTGTGTAGTCCGTACGGTAGTTGCTCTCTACGTTATAGTTGATGCACTCGGCAGCCTGCTTTGTGTGAAGCTCGCGGTAATTGCCGTTCTTGTCCTTACGCTTGAAGTCGTAGATGCGATATGTAACGTCGCTGGTCTGCTGAATTTCGGCGAGGAAGCAGCCTGTACCGATGGCGTGGATGCGTCCTGCGGGGAGGAAGAAGCAGTCGCCTTCCTTCACGTCATAGCGTGAGATGGCGTCGCAGATGGTGTCGTTCTCCACCATTGCTGTATATTCTTCCGGTGTGATCTGCTTCTTGAGACCGCAGAGCAGAGTGGCGTCCTTGTCTGAGTCGAGGAGATACCACATCTCTGTCTTGCCGCGCTCCTTGCCCTGACGCTTTGCTATTTCGTCTGTCGGGTGCACCTGGATGGAAAGGTCCTGACGTGCGTCGATGAACTTGATGAGGAGGGGGAACTCATCGCCGAAGCGCTTGTAGTTGTCAGCGCCCACGAGCTTGTCCTTAAGCTCAGCCACTACTTCGTTGAGCTTCTTGCCTGCGTACGGTCCGTTGGCTACGACTGTCTCGTTGCCCGGCACGCCTGAGATTTCCCAGCTCTCGCCGACATTCTCCTGCTCTACGTTAAGGTGCTTGAAAGGGATGATCTTCTCGCCGCCCCAGATGGTGGACTTGAGAAGTGCGTTAAACTTAATTGGTTCCATAATTGATTGTATTTAGTAAGTTAATTTTCTTTCCAGAACTGGGGTGAGAAGATTACGAGGACGGAGAATATCTCCAGACGGCCTATCAGCATCAGCACGGAGCATATCCACTTGGCTGTGTCGGGGAGGATGCTCCATGACATTGTGGGGCCTATCTCCAGACCAAGCGTCGGACCTACGTTGCCCAAGCAGCTGAGCGTGATGGTGATGGCGTTGGTGTTGTCGATGCCCATCGCTATCATTGAGAACGAACAGAAGAGGCACAGGACAAGGTAGGTGGCGAGGAATGCCAACAGCGTCACGCGCTTTGAGGACGGAACGTTGGTGCCGTCTATCTTCATGGGCAGGATGGCGTTGGGATGGAGCATCTGACGAAACTCGTTCTTGATGACCTTGAGCACCATAACCGCTCTGATGCACTTGAAGCCGCCGCTCGTCGATCCGGAGCAGGCGCCGAAGAACATGCAGACAGCGAGCACCACCCACGTCACATGAGGCCACTTGCCTGGGTCGTCGGCAAGAAAGCCGGTGGTGGTAATGAAGGACACCACGTGGAAGAGACTACTGCGGATGGCTGGTTCCAGGCTGTATCCGTTCTTCCACATCAGCTCTACGACGATGAACGCCGAGAATGCCAAGACCACGAAGAAATAGAACTTGAACTCCGAACTGCGCAGCAATGTGGAGATGCGGCGCTGCGAGGCGGTCATATACAACAATGTGAAGTTGGCGCCTGCTATAAAGCAGAAGAACGTCAGGATGTACTGGATGGCTGGCGTGAACAACGAGTAGTCGCTGTCTACGGCGAAACCTCCGGTGGCTGCCGACGTAAACGCATAGTTGATGCTGCGGAATACGTCCATTCCTGCCAACATCAATGATCCTATACAGAAGATGGTGATGAGCAGATAAACCACCCATATCCACTTGGCTGTGGTGCTGAGACGGGGATGGAGCTTGGTCTTTATTGGTCCGGTTGCCTCCGCCGCGAACACCTTTACGCTTCCTCCGACAAGGGAGGGAAGGATGGCAATGGTGAAGAACACGATGCCGAGACCGCCAATCCACTGTATCAGCGAGCGCCAGAACAGAATGCCGTGAGGCAGGACGCTGACATCGTCAATGATGGTGGCGCCGGTGGTGGTAAAACCGGACATCGTCTCGAAGAAGGCGTCCGTAAACGAGGGCAGATAGCCTCCAATGACGAAGGGCATTGTTCCCACAAGGGAGAACACCACCCACGTGAGCGCCACGACAAGGTAAGCGTCGCGACGTGAGAGCGAGTTGTCGCAGCCATGACCGAGATAACGCAGGACGAATCCTGAGGCTATGGAGACGGCGATGGACGTTCCGAACGCCAGGACGTCATCCTCATGATAATAGAAAGCCACGCCAAGACACATGAGCAGCATCACCGACTCGATGAAGAGCAGCGAGCCTAATATCTTGTATATCAACTTCAGGTTTATCATACGAACAGTTTCTCTATCTTCTTCATATTGATATTATGACAGAACACCATAACGGAGTCGCCGGGCTGTATCATTGTGTTACCGGATACGAGGTAGCCCTGTCCGTCGCGGACGAGTCCGCCAATGGTCATACCCTGCGGCATACCCAAGTCCTTTACGGGCTTGCGGGTTATCTTGGCTCCCTCGCAGGGAATGAATTCCGCTACGTCGGCATTGGCAGTCATAAGGAAGCGCACGTTGTGTACGTTGGCGTCAAGCATCATCTGATAGATGTGGCTGGCAGCAATCGACTTCTTGTTGATGATTGTGCCGATGTCAAGGCTCTCCGCCATACTGATATAGTCGATGTTCTCCACCATTGCGACGGTCTTGCGCACGCCGAGTCGCTTGGCTGTGAGGCAGGCGAGGATATTGGTTTCGGCATTGCCGGTAAGCGCCACGAACGCCTGTGTGTTCTTTATTCCCTCTTCGATAAGGAGCGAGAGGTCGCGTCCGTCACCGTTGATGACGAGAGCGTCTTCGTCTTCAAGGAGCGAATTGAGTCGCTCGCAACGCTGTTCGTCAATGTCAATGATCTTTACGTCCATATAGCTGGGCATGGTCTTGACGGTACGCACGGCAGTGGCGCCGCCTCCCATTATCATCACGTTCTTCACGTCCACGTAATGCTCCTTGCCCACAATCTTCCTTATATAAGGTATATACTGTCTGGTGGTCATGAAGTAGGCGAGGTCGTAGAGTTGGAGGCAGTCGTTACCGCCCGGTATGATGGTCTCGCCGTCGCGCTTGATGGCCACGATATGATAAGGATCCTCAGGTCCGCAGAGATTTCGCAGCGGCTGGTCGAGGATGGTGCACGACTGGCGCAGCTTTACGGCGAGCATCACCAGCGCTCCTCCGTGAACGTCCCAGCGCTGTCTTACCCACGACATCTTCAGTCCGTTGTTGATGTCGGTGGCTGCAAGCATCTCCGGATAGATGATGGAGCTGACGCCCAGTCGTCCGAAGAAAGCCTGCAGGTCAGGCTCGATGTATTCAGAATTGTCAATCTTTGCCACCGTCTTCTTGGTGCCGAGTCCGTTGGCAAGCACGCATGACGCCATGTTCTGGCTCTCGTCCGGCGTTACGGCAATGAAGAGGTCGGCATGTTCAGCCCCAGCCCTTCGCAGCGCCTTCACGCTGGTGGGAGACGCCTCCATTGTGAGGATGTCCACGTCAGACCCGATCCGTGCGAGTCGTTCCTCGTCAGAGTCGATAACGACGATGTCGTCATGCTCTCGTGAGAGAAGGCGCGCTAAGTGTGTGCCTATGGCATAGGCACCGGCTATGATGATTTTCATAATGTCTTAAGAATGTATATTAGATGTATTGGTAATGGCATCGACGATGGCATCAATGTCAGTACCGGCTATATGGCGCAACTGTTCCACCGTGCCATGCTCGATGAAGCGGTCGGGCAGACCTATGCGCTTGACAGTGACGTCCTTGTCGTGGTCGCTCATCCATTCCAGTATGGCAGAGCCGAATCCGCCAGCTCGCTGTGCGTCCTCTACGGTAACGACGCGGCGGAATGTGGAGGCGATGCTCTCAAGGAGTTCTTCGTCAAGCGGCTTGCAGAAGCGCATGTCGTAATGGGCTACGCTTAACTGCTGTCCGCTCTGCTCAATGCGGTCGATGGCTTTTACCACGTCGTTGCCAATCGGTCCGTAACTGAGGACGGCTACGTCCGTGCCTTGGCGCAGACAGCGGCCCTTTCCGACTGGTATCTCCTCGAACGGGCATTCCCAGTCGGCTCCCATAACTCCCCTACCCCTTGGATAGCGTATCACGACAGTGCCCTTGTCAGGCAGCTGCGCCGTGTACATCATGCAGCGAAGCTCAGCCTCGTTCATCGGTGAGCAGAGCGTAAGGTTGGGCACGCAGCGCAGGGCAGCGATGTCGAAGACACCGTGATGTGTGGGTCCGTCCTCTCCCACCAGTCCGGCTCTATCGAAGCAGAACACCACGGGGAGATTAAGAACGGCAGCGTCATGTATGATATTGTCGTAAGCACGTTGTGCGAACGCGCTGTAAATGTTGCAGAAAGGCATCAGTCCGTCCTTTGCCATACCGCACGAGAAGGTGGCGGCATGTCCTTCAGCGATGCCCACATCAAACACGCGGTCGGGCATTTCCTTCATCATGATGTCCATGGAGCAGCCAGTAGGCATGGCTGGCGTAACGCCGACGATGCGCGGATTCTGACGCGCAAGTTCGAGGAGTGTCTTTCCGAACACGGTCTGGTATTTAAGCGGATAAGGACTGTCCTCCTTCTTGATGCGCTCTCCAGTCTCGGCATCGAAGAGTCCGGGGGCGTGCCAAATGGTAGCCTCCTTCTCCGCCGGGGCATATCCCTTGCCTTTCACGGTGTGGAGATGCAGGAGCTTGGGGCCGCGCATGTCCTTGAGCTGTTCCAGTATGCGCACCACCTCGCTGACATTATTGCCGTCGAACGGTCCGAAGTAGCGTATGTTCATGCCCTCGAAGATGTTCTGCTGATGGGCAAGCGCCGACTTCAGGGCATTGTTAAGGCGGATGAGTCCTTTCCTGCGGTCTTCATTAAGGTAGCCTTTGGAATGGAGCCATTGCGAAGCCTTGAAGCGCAGGCGGTTGTATGTGGCGTTGGTATCGAGATTGAGCAGATACTTCTCCATGCCGCCCACGGCACGGTCAATACTCATATCATTGTCATTAAGAATGATAAGGAGGTCGTTTGGCGACGACGACACATTGTTAAGGCCCTCAAAAGCCAGTCCTCCAGACATCGCACCGTCACCGATTACGGCAACGACATGGCGTGAGTCGTTGCCGGTCTTGCGTGCCGCCACAGCCATACCGAGCGCCGCCGAAATAGAATTAGAGGCGTGTCCGCACGTGAAAGTGTCGTACTCGCTCTCCATCGGGCTCGGGAAAGGCCTAATGCCGTGCAACTTACGGTTGGTGGAGAAACATCCGCGACGGCCTGTGAGCATCTTATGCCCATAGGCCTGGTGTCCCACGTCCCACACAATACGGTCAAACGGGGTATTGAAGACATAGTGTAAGGCCACTGTCAACTCCACCACACCAAGCGAAGAGGCCAGATGTCCGGGGTTGACGGCAAGCTCCTCCACAATGACGTGGCGGAGTTCGGAGCACACTTCTTCAAGCTGCTCCACCCTTAACTTGCGAAGGTCGTCGGGATATTCAATCTTTCCTAATAATCCTAAGTTGTCGTTGTTCATGAGGTTTGTGATGTAAATGCTACGGAAGGCTTTATCGTCTCAATAGTACAGCTTTTGCTGACCTAAAGCACTGGTTTTCGCCCTTTCCAACTTGCAAAGATAATGTAAATGGCTGAAAGGACAAAAATTTTTTGGCTATTCCATATAATTTGATTATTTTTGCAAAGTTTTTGAGAGGCAAATGCTTGCCGATACTGAACAATCACGATAACACAGATTTAAAATACGATAAACAATTAAACATTTTTGCTTGTGAAAAAATGAGTAGCCCCACTAATTTCAACTACCACAGCGACCGTATGCTCATTGGTGCTGTATTAATCGGAGACATTATCATTGCTACCCTGACATTCCTGCTTTTCTGCAGACACATGCCATGCATCTATCACGATGATGCAATACGCCAGACCATCACGGTCAGCATCATGCTCTACTTCGCCTGTACGTACCGTAACGGCGTAGTGCTTCATCGCCGCCGCGCGAGCACGCATCTCATTGTGATGCGCGTAATGAGCAACATGTTCAAGTTTACAATCCTCAACATCCTGGTTTTCACCATCGGCGACTTCTGGCATATGGCACCAGCAAAGTATTTGCTTTGTATATTGACGATGACCGTACTGATATCCATCTATCGTGTATTGGTGAGAAGAATAGTAGTAGCATGGCGCCGTAAGCCCAATCACGTCCACAACGTAGTGATTGTCGGAAGTTCGGAGAACGCTGTCGAGCTCTACAAGGAGGTAATGGAAACCGTCACATTGGGATACAATGTCAACGGTTACTTCGACGACGAACGCAACCCGCTGTTCCCCGAAAAGGCAACATACCTCGGCAAACCGGAGGACGTGCTGGAGTATCTCAAGAAGCATCCGGAGGTGCATGAGGTGTATTGCTGTCTGCCTTCGAAGCGCAGCGCAGAGATTGTGCCAATCATACATTATTGTATGCAGAACTTCCTCCACTTCTTCAGTATGCCTAACGTACGTAACTATGTGCACCACCGTATGCACTTCACCATGTTCGGCAACGTGGCATGCATGAGCCTCTACAACGAACCGCTGTCACGCGTGGAGAACCGCATCATCAAGCGTGCCTTCGACATCATCGTTTCGCTTATCTTCCTCTGCACACTCTTCCCGTTCATCCTGCTCCTCGTGGGCATCGTGACGAAGATAACAATGCCTGGACCGATATTCTTCAGACAGAAGCGTACGGGTCTTGACGGCAAGGACTTCTACTGTCTGAAGTTCCGAAGCATGAAGGTGAACAAGGATGCCGACACCGTGCAGGCTACGCTCAACGACCCACGTAAGACAAAGTGGGGCAACATAATGCGTAAGACCAATCTTGACGAGATGCCACAGTTCATCAATGTGCTCCTCGGACAGATGAGCATCGTGGGCCCGCGTCCGCACATGGTGAAGCAGACCAACGACTACTCGAAGATAATCGACTATTATATGGTGCGCCACCTCATCAAGCCGGGCATCACCGGATGGAGCCAGGTGACGGGCTTCCGTGGCGAGACAAAGGAAATATACCAAATGGAAGGTCGCGTAAGAGGCGACATCTGGTATATGGAGCACTGGACTATCTGGCTCGACATATATATAATGTATAAGACAGTGGCAAACGTAGTGCAGGGCGACAAGAACGCCTACTAAGAGTTTGCTCGCACGTAGAAGATAATATATATCTTCAAGCAATTAAATAACTGCAATATAACCAAAACTCGGACAGGCGGCGCATAGGTTGCGCTGCCTGTCTTTTTTTGTGCTTAAAAGAACAATACACACTTTCTGTTATTTTGCCTTATTAGCCTTAAACAAAAAAAAGCAGCGGTCCGCCCAAGAGCGAACCGCTGCCAATATTTTAACAACTTACCAAATTTTCTTTCCTCGAAAGAAGAAGGGTAGTTTGTGTCTGACTAACCGAAGTTATCCTTACTTCATGTCAATCTTCTTACCCATACTTACGGCCTGTGCAATTGTTATTGCTACGATGGCCAAAATCAACATTGTTACCATAATCTTTTTACCTTTCTTTTAATTAATTTGTAAATCCGTTATCTGAGCCAAAACCTTCACAAGCTTAAGAGGCTCCGTTATGTTATCCTGTGTATTTATGTTTCTTTTTACGCTGCAAAGATACTATTTGCAGATTGTGTACGCAAACATATTAACAAAAAAGTATACCTTTACAGCCTTTTGTTGACACAAGTCAAAAAAAGAATGGAGGTATACTTTATATGTTTTACTGATATTTTTCGGGCACTTTCGTCACGCTTCCCGTGAACACAAAGGGGTTTTCGATGATGAACCAGGAGTGGTCGTTGCCGCGTTCAAAGTCGACAAAGAGGCGGTTAATGGTGATGGTGAAGGTGTCGCCGTGACGCTCTATCATGAGGTCGCTGTTGGGTTTGTCGCCCGCCTCAGCCAGATAATATTCGCTTTCGCCATTGCCTTTTGGCATATTGATGGCGCCCTGCATGCTCCATTCGCCGCCTTTAACGGTCATAGACGTCAGCTCCTCCAGCTTTACATCTGACTTGAAGGAGATAACCATAAAGGAGAACTTGGATGGCATGTGGCTCTTGCCCGTAGCAATAGTGCGATAATAGTCGAAGGAGAAGAACTCCAGTTCGCAGTCGTACAGACTGTCTCCGTCATTGCGACTGCCGTCTTTCTTGCATGCCCAATAGGCATTGCCGAATGAGTAAGAATTGCGTCCCACTTCGAGGACGGCTTTCACCTCATCCTGTTTGTTACTGATTTCATCCTCTGCACTACACGAACCGAGAAGTACGGAAGAGAAAATGCTACATAATAATAGCATGAATAATTTAATCGTCTTCATAAGATAAGAATTTAGAATACATTATAAGTTTAGAAAATATACTATAAAAGCAGTAGTTGATTATTTCTGTATCAGATTAGTATTGGGGCTTATTAATCCCCTATTTTCATTATAAGTCTGGTGCAAATGTACTAAAAATATCCGAACATGTTTGTCATTTAGTAAAAAAAATTTGCTCAACCCCCAAAAAGGTCTTAACTTTGTTAGTAATATGGAAATCTTTATTAATATTATTATACCGAAAAAACTAATGAAAAGAATCTTTCTACTTTCAGCGGCTGCCATCGTGTCGGCTGCTCTTTCGGCGCAAACCGTTGCCAAGATGAGCGACATGAAGCCCGAAACGAAGGCTATGGCGGTGAGCCTCAAGCTTACTGGCGAACTGACTACAGAGGGAAACAGCGACTATCGTCAGCTCCGCGACCTCTGCTTCCAGCTCCGCGACCTCGACCTCAGCGATGCCAACAGCATCGTTCTGCCGAAGAACGCGTTTCATTCACGTCACCAACTTGAACACGTCAGACTGCCGAAAATTCTGAAGAAAATTGAGTCGCAGGCGTTCTTTGCTTGCGATAAGTTGCAGGAAATAACCATCCCCGCCTCCGTAACAAACATCGGAGAGGCTGCCTTCTCGGGCTGTAAGGGCTTGGAGAGCATCGTAATAGAGGGCACTCCCGTGCTTGGCGAGTACGCTTTCGCACGTCTTGAGGGTCTGAAGACTGTCAAGGTGAACTCAAAGGTGCCGCCTCGTGCAGACGTATCTACATTCTATGGCATCAATCGTTCGCAGGTGAAGCTGATTGTACCGAAGGGCGCAGAGGCTGCATATAAGAAAGCACCCGGTTGGAGCCGCTTCTTCGCCGAGCCGAAAATAGCCAAAGAGGTGAGCGACCCTTCCACATGCCTTGCTCCCTATCCTACGGAGTTGAACGTGCTGAAGGGCGCTAAGGGCGTGGACGTGCAGACAGCATGGAACATCGTTGCAGCTGAAGGGCTGCAGAACGAGCAGGATCAGGCTCGACGTATGCTCACAGAGCGTATCGGCAACATCGTCAACAGCAGACAGCGCGGCATCGTGCTCAACCTTTCGCTCGACCAGACTCTCACAGACAATGAGGCTTACACGCTGGCTGTGGACGCCAAGGGCGTAACCATTAAGGGCAAGACAGCGCAGGGCGTGTTCTGGGGACTGATGACTTTAGACCAGATTCTGCGCGGTAGCGGCAACAAGGAATGCGTAGACGTCATCCCGCAACTCACCATAAAGGACGCTCCACGCACCCATGTCCGTGAGCTGATGGTCGACCCTGCTCGTACCTTCATCCCCTTCGATGACCTGAAAGCGTTCATCCCCGAGATGGCACGCTATAAGCTCAACGCCCTCCATCTCCACCTCGTGGACGACCAGGCATGGCGTATAGAGATAAAGAAGTATCCGCAACTCACAGAGCTGGCTTCCTCACGATGGGGTCAGGACGACATGCTCGCTCCTTACAAGGGCTTCTACACTCAGGAACAGATGCGCGAACTGGTGAAGTATGCCGCTACATATCACGTCGAGATTGTGCCGGAAATAGAGATGCCGGGACATGAGGTGGCTGCCATCAGCGTCTTCCCTGAGCTTACCTGCCATCAGCGTCAGGTGCCCGTCCGCACCACTTGCGGCGTATCCAACGAGCTGCTCTGCCCCGGTAACGACTTCACATACGAGTTCCTCGGCAACGTATTCAAGGAGATAACAGACATCTTCCCGTCAAAATATATCCATCTTGGTGGCGACGAAGCTGGCAATCCCGCTCTCGACTGCTGGACAGACTGCCCGAAGTGTAAGGCGCTGAAGCGAAAGCTCGGCATCCCGTCGACGGACCGTTCGGAGAACTGGAAGCTGCAGGGCTACCTCTTCGACCGCATCATCGAGCTTCTTCGCGACACCTATCACAAGACTCCGATGTTCTGGTATGAGTCTGACTTCAAGGAGATACAGCCGGGCTGCGTGACATTCGCATGGCGTAGCGGACAGACAAAGGAGGCGCTTGACGCTGCCGTACGAAACAACGCACGCATCATGCTGTGCCCCGGTGAGCACTGCTACTTCGACTATCCGATGGCGAAGGGCGACATGCCTGAGGTGAACTGGGGAATGCCCGTAACTTCACTGAAGGACGCTTACGCCCTCGACCCGGCTTGGGGAATGGGAGCGGAGTTTGAGAAGAACAATCTCTTCGGCGTGGCCGGCACTCTCTGGAGCGAGTGCATCAACACTCCCGAGCGAATCAGCTATCAGGCTTACCCGCGTGCAATAGCACTGGCGGAGGTAGGTTGGAGCACAGCAAACGTTCGCTCATGGGAAGGCTTCGTAAAGCGACTGAAGCCTACTATGAAAGATATGATGAGACGCGGAGTGACCGCAAGCTTAGAATTCTAAGAGCGGTAAATAGGAATTTATCAGCGAGGTAACTGTGTTAGGCAGGGCTTTGACAAAAACCTTTATCCACATACCTTTTGTTGTCACACCCTACGGGTTCATGATACCGTTTGGCGAATGGGCTTTACGAGAGCGTTGCTCTCGACACCCATCCTCCAAACGATATCATGAGTGATGCCAAAGCATCACTGTGCCAACAAAAGGAAAAACATAAAAAACACAAGGTAGCGGATGGCAGGAACCACCAGTTTGTGTTTTCTTTGTTTTTTCCGATTATGGGCGCGTGCTGTGCACAAATAAAAGGCTTTA
>ERZ1023617.550-NODE-550-length-13140-cov-17.852197_pt1 | contig 13140 bp, 12 predicted proteins | sample MGYA00380328_ERZ1023617 | MGnify/ENA primary metagenome ERZ1023617 (study PRJEB33179, sample SAMN07448977) | human gut metagenome | biome: Human-gut; feature: Human associated habitat; material: Faeces | host: Homo sapiens | place: India: Bhopal | collected...
GGATAAGACCGATAGATTACGAGACTACGGACTCGCTTTTCTATTGTACGAACATGGCCTTGGCGTCTGTGGGTACGAACTTATTCGTGAATTATTCATATTTATAAAATTAATTTTGAACAGTTACTTATCTTTCTTATTAAAGAAGGGTGGAGTTTTGTATTTACAAATATCGATTATGAAGACTCTAATTCGATGTCAAGAATTGAAGTATTATTTTACTGCTTTCTGTTTATTGTTAGGCAGTATTATGCCCATTGATGCACAAACAATTAGACAAATTGAAGTATCTTTCCCTATACTCAAAGGGAAGATGAAACTTCAGGGAGTTATTTCACAAGTAGCAGAAGCACCACAGCAATCACCTATATTGGTCTTAGTAACGCCACCACAAGCTTTCAATCGGGACTATGTTGGCTTCTTTAAAGCGTTGTCTGATTCTTTAAACCGTAAGGGATACACAACGTTCAGATATGACAACCGCAGTTACTCCGACACCCTTCAAGGAAATCAGCCTCACGAAGGTCGTTATACCATGTATGATGCAGCTGACGACCTTCATGATGCTTTAGCCTTCCTGAAGTCCGACGAACGTTTCGCTTCACACCCCGTGGGCGTTATCGGGCATAGTGAAGGAGGTTCAGTTGCTATTATCGAGGCATCAAGAAACACGGAGGTAAAACAACTTCTACTCCTGGCTACTATGGGGGTGAAAGGAGAGCAAGTATATTACGAACAAATTATGTCGCGTCTCACTCCTTTTTTTAAGTGGCACTCATATTCAGAAAGTAATATCCTTAGGTACATGATTTACCGAATAGCTCGCATATTAGCTTCTGAACCAAGAGATAAGCAGGCAATAAAAGAATTGCAAAAGGAAATGGCTAAGATTTATCAGCAGCATGCGAGTTTGATTAATTCATCCTTTGGTGTACAAACACAGCAAGAATTTGTAAAAAGTCAAACAGAACCATTCAAAAACGACGCACGCCTACTTGCAGCCACTCGCTATAACCCGGAAAAATATCTGCAGAGTATTCGCTGTCCAATCTTTATTGCTTATGCAAAAAACGACAACTTGCTTAATTATATCGAACACCAAAAAGGAATAGAGTGTACACTTTTAAAATACCAGCATTTTAATTTCTTCTCTATTGCGATTGACGACGCAAATCACTCATTTGAAGATCAAGAAGGCTACTTACCACTCTATGTAAGCGTCCATAGAAAAGAATCGAAGCTCTATTTAGGACAAGCATTTACCACCTTATTAGATAATATAACAAAATGGCTTCAGATATCAACAAATTAGATGTAGTAATGTTTTCTATATTATCTAATACTCGAACAGGAGTAGACACTTTTATAGAAACTTCAAGACAATGGATAGAGAAAGAAGGCTGTAAAGTTCACCTTATTTATATTGTTGACGTGAAGTACGGTCTCCCCAAAGTCAAAAAACGCAATGGAAATATTAGAGCAGAGCTACCAATGCCTGAAAATATGCCTGCATTACTCTCAGATAGCGATAAACAAACGGCATACTTTTTACATTGTTATAGGATTTTGTCGACCTATTTCTCAACTATGCAAAACATTATCTGGCATGTATAGGTGCCTTTCCTTGCGAGGCTTGCATCTATATTTAGGAAGAATTTAGGAGGAGCGATTATTACCCATGTTCATATTATACCATGGAAAGGGTATTACGACTCCGACGAAATTAAATTCAATAAAATATATGCTTCGTATGTCGATGGATATATCCACGATTTAGGAAATGACCGCTTCGAGGAGTATGCATACAGTGTCTCAGACTTGGTAATATGCGTTACGGAATCAGGTAAGAAGCATATTATGGACACTTACATACAAGACCTATTCAAAGATGGTACAACTTTGGATATGGTTTATGACTTGTATAAATTTGATAGAAAACTTCGATTGCTACTTTTCGATGCGATTGAACGAATTGAAGTAGCCATACGAACGCAAATAGTGACTCAACTGAGTTTGAAATACGGATCACATTGGCAAGATAATCGTAGCATTTTCAGAGAGCCTCGCCAATGTAGAAGACGAAATGGGACTACATTCACTGATGATGTGTTCAGTGATATTCAAGAACACATTCAAGATAGACTACGCAATGATCGTTCCGAAACATTCATACAGCATTATCAAGAAACTTATTCTGAACCTGCTAATCCACCTTCATGGATGAGTGTAGAGATAATGTACTTCAACCAACTATCACGTTTTCAAGCATACATGGGTTGTAATGCTTGATTATTAAAAGCATTGAGGAGAGTACTACTTGTGTAATACTCTCCTCTAATCTTTTCTTTTCGTGACTCGCTTGGGGTTCGAACCCAAGACCCCAACATTAAAAGTGTTGTGCTCTACCAACTGAGCTAGCGAGTCAATCCTTTATTGCTGTTAAGCGAGTGCAAAGGTATGAAGAATGTATGTAACTACCAAACTTTTTTGTTGTTTTTTTTATGAAAAAGCTGATTTTTCTTATAAAAAAGTGCCTAAAGTCCTCTTTTATCAATGAAAAACGAAGTCGTGGCAGTGATATTGAAGAAGTCTTTACACCCAGAATACCTTGCCCCCAAAGCACAAAGTGTATACATTAAACTTTAAGGTTGGGTCGTTTCCTTAGAGGCATTGTCACGTTTGGGAGTAGAAGAAGGGTTGGGGGTAGGTGGTTCTACGTAGATGCCTGTAGCTTTTTCCACAGCAATCGTTTCATCGTCGAGCACATCCGTGGTAGGGTTGGCATGTGTGCAAGAGTTATCGCCCACAACGTAGCGTTTGTAATATGAAATTGCCAATGTCGTGACAGGAAGAGCCATTATCAAGCCGATAATGCCTAAAGCATAGCCCCACACCGAGAGCGAAAGCAAAATGATAGCAGGCGGAAGTCCCATAATCTTGCCCATAATGCGAGGCGTAAAGATGGTGTCTTGCAACACTTGTACTACCAAGTAAACAATGAGAATGAGGAAGAGCAACCACCAAAAGTTCTCGCCGGTTTCGGCAGCCTTGAGCAATGCCAATAGCGAAGCAGGTATGAAGCCCACAACTTGCAAGTAAGGCACAAAACTAATAACGCCGATTAAACACCCCAAACCAATGGGCATGGGAAAATCAATGATGAGGAAACCAATAGAGAACATCACACAATTGCTCAAAGCCACCAAAGCCTGACCGCGGAAGTAACCCGCCATGCCATGTTCAATATCGCTCACTAACTGAGCCGCAAAAGTACGCTTGCTTTTAGGCACAAACAGAATCCAACCATTGGCATATTTTTCGTAGTCGGTAAGGATGAAGAGCAAATAGAGTAGGGCAATGAGCGAGGCAATAATGTTGATGATGATGCCTGCAGTGCTCCACAAGACGTTCCACACTTTAGGTACCGTGTTTTTGATAGCAGCCATAACGTCCTTTTGCTGCAGCAGATTTTCAATTTGGTATTTATTGATGTGGCGATGCAGATATTCTTGAACAGGTTGCGGAATGGTTGTGTTGTTGGCACCCTTTTGAATGTAAGCTAAAGCTACATCCTTTAAGTGCCCCATTTCCTCAATCATGGGAGGTACTATAAGGTAAAAAAAGCCTACGCACAGTCCGCATACCACAAGGAGTGTTATTGCAATGGCTAAAAGTCGGTTGTGTAATCGACATTTGTGTTGTAAAAAGCGCACCATAGGATAGAGCAAATAGGCAACCATCCATGCCACAAAGAAGGGAATGAGGACCTCACTCAAGTAATAAATGCCTCCACACACAAGAGCCAATAATATAACCCCGATCAGTCCGCGAATAAAGCGGTCGAAGGTGATGGTAGATTTACCGCCCATCTTAAAATAAGAGTTCTCAGACTGGGCATTGTTCGGAGCCTTTTGTGCGTTTGTTGTTGAAGCAGACACTTGTTCCGTTGGCTTTATGTTTTTTTCGGTGTTCATCTTGCATACAGTGTTACAGGTTTATAATACGCTTATGGGTGGTTCTAATAATTCTGATAAGTTGATTTGTTCCCTATCGTGTGTGTATTTTTGTTAGTGAACGAAGGAGCATAGCGGGCTATGTGACTGAGCGAACTGACGAAAAGACACATGCGAGAGGGTGCAAAGCAACTAATCAGAATTTTAGAATTTTAAAATCAGAATTTTTAGAACCACCCTTATATATAGGAATATCCCCTTTATTCGATGGCAAAATTATCTATTCTATTTCAAAAAAAGAGGAAAAGCACGCTTTTTTGTTTGTACAAAGGTAAAATAGCTCTATATTTGCACCATGGGAACATTGTATTTGGTGCCGACCCCCGTCGGAAACCTTGAAGATATAACCCTCCGTGCCTTGCGCATACTCAAGGAGGCAGATGTAGTTTTGGCTGAAGATACACGAACTTCGGGCATACTGCTCAAACACTTTGAAATAAAGAACCAGTTGGTGTCACACCATAAGTTTAATGAGCACCAAACCGCCGATGCCTTTGCAGCCCGTATGGCAGCAGGCGAGGTAATGGCACTCATCTCAGATGCAGGAACTCCAGGCATATCCGATCCAGGCTTCATGTTAGTGCGTGCTTGTGTGGCACGTGGTGTAACCGTGCAATGCCTTCCAGGCGCAACAGCCTTTGTACCAGCTTTGGTATCATCGGGTTTACCTTGTGAGCGTTTTACCTTCGAAGGTTTTTTGCCACAGAAAAAAGGTCGTGCCACGCGTTTGGCATCGTTGGCAGAGGAACCTCGCACCATGATATTCTATGAGTCTCCTTATCGTGTGGTAAAAACACTCACGCAGTTTGCCGAAGTGTTTGGGGCAGAACGTCGTTGCTCAGCATGTCGTGAAATTTCAAAGATACACGAGGAAAGTGTGCGCGGAACCCTTGCCGAAGTCTTGGCACACTTCACTGAAACAGAGCCACGTGGTGAGTTCGTAATCATTGTTGAAGGCTACGAAGCACCCAAGAAGTCGAAAAAAGAGAAAAATACACCGCAGTAGGGGGGAAAGGTATTGACACCCTAAACAAACACAATTATAAACTCAATTAGCAAATAAGCACAATCCATTATCGTTATGAAAAAGATGATTATGCTGCTTGCAGCAGTTTGCTCACTGATGTTTATCGCATCGTGCAGCACGAAGAAAGAGAAAGAACAAGAGGCTAAAGACCTCAGTGCCGCTACCATAGACTCTTTGCGCCAGGCTCTTACGCAGTCGCAAAATGAGTCGAGCGACATGATTGAAACCCTTTCACAAATTCAAGATGGTTTCGATCAGATAAACGAGGCCGAAGGCATTGTTAATGTTGAAAACCGTCAAGGTGAAGGTGGCAATAAGCAGCGCATTCTCGAAAACATGGCGCTTATTCAAAACAAACTTAAACTGAACCGCGAACTCATTGCCAATTTGCAACAGCAGCTCCGTACATCCAATCAGAGCGACTCGCGCACAAAAGCCAAGTTGGAGGAAATGGTAGCCAACTTCAATAAGCAACTCGAGGATAAGAATCGCGAAATTGAAGAACTCCGTTCACAACTTGCAGCTCGCGACATTAAGATTGCAGAACAAGGTGAACAAATCAACTCACTCAATAGCAGTGTAAATGATCTTTCGCAAAAGAACGAAGAGAAGAGTCGCACTGTGGCTGCACAAGACAAAGAACTCAACACAGCCTATTATGTGTTTGGCACAAAACGCGAACTTCGTGAACAACGCATTCTTCAGCGTGGTGATGTACTTAAAAGCAACGACTTTAATAAAGACTACTTTACGCGCATCGACTTGCGTGTAACCAAAACCATAAAGCTCTATTCAAAGAGTGCAAAACTCATGACCAACCACCCCGCTGGTTCTTATACGCTCGATAAGGATGCACAGGGACAGTATACCCTCCGTATTACAAATCCCCATTCTTTCTGGAGTGTGAGCAAGTATTTGGTTATTACGGTTAAGTAAGGGGTATCTTACCCATCCCAAACATACCCAAAGCATAAATACAGAGGGAGTTACGAATAGTTGCCATTTCATTGCAAATGGCACGCGTAACTCCCTTTGTCATGCCGATAATAACGCGCTCAAAATAGGGAAATCACAAATACTGACAATCATGAAACGAAAAATTTTCACCCCAACTATAGTAGTGCCTTTATTGGGCATCTCACTGTTGTTTACAGCATGCAGTTACAATCAATATGGCGCAGTAGCAACAGGTAGTTCGTTGGGTGGCATGTTTGGCTCAAGCATAGGTGGACTTATGGGCGGACCTCGTGGCGCAGACATAGGCACCCTTGCAGGCATGGTAATAGGTGGAACCATCGGTGCAGCAGCAACTGCTCCACGCAATGCTAACAACCATACCGATACTGCTCCCCAAAAGAAAAGTCGCAGTACAGAGCAAACCACACCTTATGCCAATGATGGGGATATTTATTCATCCCACTCCAAGGCGCAGGACATACAGTTCGATACCTATCATAATCCACGCTACCAAAGTCCAATGGCAGCTTATAACGATTTAACAACGCTTGAGGTAAGTAACGTACACTTTCTTGACGAAAACAACAACCATCGTCTTGACTACAATGAAAAAGCTTACATCATGTTCGACATTACCAATCGGGGGAGCAAAACCCTCTACAATGTAGCACCTAACATTGTTTGCAATAGCAAGCGTGTGGTAATATCCGCTCCCGCAACCGTAGCTGCAGTAATGCCAGGACAAGGCATACGTTATAAGGCTGCAGTAGTAGCCGTGCGCAAAATAAAAAAACAACCCCTTACTTTCACCCTAAGCTTTGGCACAGGCACCCAAACCGTCGTAGCCAAGACATTTAATTTATGAAGCCCGCTCAATCAACCACATTACCTACTACATCCCAAAAGTCGTGGAACACCTATTACAAACCCATCTTGCGTTTAGGCATACCTATAGCTGTGGGGCAATTGGGCGTAATCATCATGGGGTTTGCCGACACCATGATGGTAGGTCGTTATAGCACAGATGCCTTAGCCGCAGCCTCGTTTGTAAATGCTATATTCAACCTCATAACTTACATGCTCATGGGTTATAGCTATGGCTTAACCCCACTTATCAGTTCGCTTGTAGGTCGTGGACAGCAGGTTGAGGCTGGCGCAACACTCAAGTATGGTTTAATATGCAACTTGCTCTATGCCCTTTTGCTTACGGCAGTGCTTGTTGGTGTTTATTTCAACGTACACCACATGGGGCAGCCCACCGAAATACTCCCCTTAGTGCGTCCTTACTTTTTAACCATGCTTGTATCGGTGCTTTTTGTAGCCCTATTTAATAGTTTGCGCCAATTCACCGATGGTATTTCTGAAACCGCCACAGGCATGTGGGTCATACTTTTAGGCAATACGTTGAATATCGTAGGCAACTTTTTGCTCATCTATGGCATAGGCCCCTTCCCACAACTTGGTTTGCTTGGTGCAGGCATCAGCACCCTCACAGCACGTGTCATTATGGCGGTTGTTATGGTTGGATTGCTCCTCACGTGCAAGCGCTATGCTCCTTACCGACAGGGCTTCAGTGCAGCACGCCAACGTGTAGCCCATTTGTTGCACATCAATAAGCAATCATTCCCCATCTCTTTGCAAATGGGCATGGAAAGTGGCGCATTCACCGTAAGTGGCATTATGGCAGGTTGGCTGGGCGCCATAGATTTGGCAACCTTCCAAGTAATGGTAACCATTGGTGGTTTGGGCTTTTTGTTGTATTATAGCTTTGGTTCAGGCATCACCATTCGGGTAGCCCACTTCTGTGGTCAGCGCGATTGGACAGGTGTGCGACAATCAGGCAAAGCAGGCATGTACATCTTATTAGGCATGGCAGTTCTGTCGTCAGCCATCTTCTTCTTTGGTGGTGAATATATCATTCGTTGCTTTACTTCCGATTCGCGCGTCATAGCCCTTTCTCTTTCGCTCATCCTTCCACTCATACTCTATCAGTTGGGCGATTCCATGCAAATCTGTTTTGCCAATGCTTTGCGTGGCACCTCACATGTGATGTCAATGATGTGGATAGCCTTTGTGAGCTATGTGGTAGTAAACATCCCTGCGGGCTATTTGCTTGCCTTCCCATTGCATTTAGGCATTACCGGACTTTATTTGGCATTTAGCATAGGTTTGTTTGTGGCAGCAGCTTTGTTTGCTATACAATACTATCGTGTACTCAATAAACTCGAAAAATAAAATCCACAAAACATAAGTGTAATATGTGTAAAACGCTAAAAATAGCCCTATTCATCGCCTTTTTAGGACTATTTCTTCCTCTAAATGGCATTTGGGCACAACAGGCAGACTTTCATGTAGTGCCTTTACCCCATCACATGCAAAGTGTGCCAGGGCAAAACTTCGTTATTAACGCAAAGACTATGGTGTGCATTCCCAATAACACACCCACCATGCGTCGCAATGCCAACTTTCTGTTGCAATACATTGAGAAAGCCACAGGTTTAAAGTTGAAACTATCAAATGCAGCAGCACGTCAAAATTGCATTGTGTTGATGCAAAAGCACGAAGCGGGTGCCAATGCTGAAAAATATGCCATTCGTGTAAACAAAGACCGCTTACTCATTGAAGGAACTACCGATGCAGGCGTGTTCTATGGTGTGCAAACCCTACGCAAAGCATTGCCTATGGTGTCAACACAGCAAGTGGTGGTTCCGGCTGTTGAAATAACAGACTATCCGTGCTTCTCCTATCGTGGTGCACACTTGGATGTAGCACGCCACTTTGTTACCCCCGACTCAGTGTGTCGCTTTATCGACATGTTGGCTCTCCACAACATCAATCGTTTTCATTGGCACCTAACCGATGATCAAGGTTGGCGCATTGAAATTAAAAAATACCCCCTGCTCACCGAAGTAGGTTCAAAGCGTGCGCAAACCGTTATAGGCAATAACACAGGCAAATATGATGGCAAACCCTATGGGGGATATTATACCCAAGCAGAGTTGCGTCGCATTGTGAAGTACGCTTCCGAGCGATTTATAACCATCGTTCCAGAGATAGATTTGCCAGGTCACATGCAAGCAGCACTTGCAGCCTATCCTGAATTAGGTTGCACCGGTGGACCTTATAAGGTATGGGAAAAATGGGGCGTTTCAGACAATGTGTTGTGTGCAGGCAATGCAAAAACATACGAATTCATCGATAATGTGCTCGATGAAGTAGCTCAAATCTTCCCTTCAAAGTATATTCACGTAGGTGGTGACGAATGTCCCAAAACACAATGGGCTAAGTGTGCCAAATGCCAAACCCGTATACGTCTTGAAGGTTTGCAGGCAGAAAACGGTCATACAGCCGAAGAGCGTTTACAAAGCTACGTCATTAAACATGCCGAGGCACACTTAGCCAAATTAGGTCGCAGCATGATAGGTTGGGATGAAACACTCGAAGGAGGCTTAGCACCTAATGCCACCGTCATGTCGTGGCGAGGCGAAGGTGGAGGCATTGAAGCCGCACGTCAAGGGCACGATGTAATCATGACACCCAACACCCATCTTTATTTCGACTATTATCAAAGCACCGACAAAGCAAACGAACCCGAGGCTATAGGTGGATACATTCCATTAGAAACCGTGTTCAACTATAATCCTGTGCCTAAACAACTCAGTGCTGAAGAGCAAAAACACATCATAGGTGTGCAAGCTAATCTTTGGACAGAGTACATTAAAACCTATCGCCAAGCAGAATATATGGAATTGCCACGCGTGGCAGCCCTTTGCGAGGTGCAATGGAATAACGATGAATTTCGTAATTACCGCGATTTCATCGAACGTTTAAAGCGCATGGTTAAGATTTATCAGGCAGAGAACTACAACTTCAGTCGTGTTATCTACAATCCGCGCATGCTGCTTCGTGCCGACAACAAAGCACATGTAATCCGTGCAGGTTTCACAACCATCGACAATGCCCCCATACATTATACCCTTGATGGTAGCGAACCCACAGAAAAGTCACCCTTGTTTAAAACAGCACTTGTCATCAACAAAAATTGCCGTTTGCGTGCTGCAGCCTTCCGTTCTGATTGGGGTAAGACGCCCGAGGTAACCGAAGACTTTTCGTTTAGTAAAGCCACAGCCTGTCCCATCACCTTGTTGCAACAGCCACATCCTCGTCAGGTGTATGGAGGTGCCAGCCTGTTGGTCGATGGTTTAAAGGCAACAGACACCAACTATGCCTCAGGTCGTTGGATTGGTTTTTGTGGCAATGCTTTAGAGGCAAAAATAGATTTAGGCAAAGAACAGCCCATTTCATCGGTAAAAATACGCACCTGTGTTGAAAAAGGTTATTGGCTTTTCGATGCTCGCAGCTTCGAAGTGTTAGGTTCTACCGATGGTAAAACTTTCCAATCCTTGGCAAAGGAGGAATATCCTGCCATGACAGAGGCTAACCCGAATCAAATTTATGCACACGCTTTAAAGTTCAATTCCACCAAAGTGCGCTATGTGTTAGTGCGTGTGGCAGCCGAGAAAAACATTCCCCAATGGCATCCAGGACATGGAGCACCAGGTTTTGTTTTTGTCGATGAAATCGAAGTTTTTTAGTAACGTTGACCAATAAAAAAGAAAGATGCAACATTGTGCGTGTTGCATCTTTCTTTTTTATTGGATAGTAGCGTGTAAAATCCGTTCGGTAAAAACCGAGTCTTAACTCCACCTATAGAGTGGTTAATTATTTTTCAGCTTGCATCCCTTTAAGTAAATCGAGTGCTTTGTTTTCAGCAGCCTCCATAATTTCGCGTTCGCCAGGTCCTTTATCGTTAATGCCCACAAGGTGCAGAATGCCGTGAATAATCACACGGTGCAATTCCTCATCATAAGGCTTATTAAAAAGTTCAGCGTTCGAGCGAACCGTATCCAAACTAATAAAGAGGTCGCCACTAATCATATCTCCCTCGCAGTAGTCAAAGGTGATAATGTCCGTAAAATAGTCATGTTGAAGATATTGCCTATTTACCTCCAATATTTTATCATCGTTGCAAAACACGTAAGCAACTTCTCCAACTCGTTTGCCGTATGAAGCAGCCACAGCACGCACCCAAGCAGTAGTTTCGCGGTGCGATATGTTCGGCATTTGAATGTCAATAACGTTATAGGAAATCATAAAAAGTAATTTTATAATGTACAATGTACATTATTCATTGTTCATTATTCATTATTCATTGAATCAAACAGTCCTGGTTGTACAGTGTTCGAGCCCATAATGCTTCGTCCAAGGTGTTTGTAAGCCAATTCTGTCACTTCGCGTCCACGAGGTGTGCGGCGAATAAAGCCCTCTTTAATAAGGAAGGGTTCGTAAACCTCCTCAACCGTACCCGCATCTTCGCCAATCGCAGTAGCAATCGTAGTAATGCCTACAGGTCCGCCCTTAAACTTATCGATAATAGTAAGCAGAATTTTGTTGTCAATTTCATCCAACCCATATTTATCAATGTTCAGCGCTTCAAGAGCATAGTTCGCAATAGGCGTGTCGATGCGCCCAGTGCCTTTAACCTGAGCAAAATCGCGCACACGTCGCAACAAAGCATTTGCAATACGGGGCGTACCACGCGAGCGACTTGCAATTTCACCTGCAGCTTCCGCATCAATAGGCATTTTTAGAATGTGAGCCGAACGCTCTATAATGCGTTGCAGCGTTGCAGCGTCATAATACTCAAGGTGAAGGTTAATGCCAAAACGAGCACGCAATGGTGCCGTAAGCAAACCACTTCGTGTAGTAGCACCAACCAGTGTAAAAGGGTTCAAGTCAATTTGAATGCTACGCGCTGCAGGACCTTTATCAATCATAATGTCAATGCGGTAATCCTCCATAGCCGAGTAAAGATATTCCTCAACTACGGGCGAAAGCCTATGAATTTCATCAATAAAGAGCACATCATTCGGTTCAAGACTCGTTAGCAAACCCGCCAAGTCACCAGGCTTATCAAGCACAGGCCCTGAAGTTAGTTTAAAACCCACACCCAGTTCGTTCGCAATAATGTTCGACAAGGTAGTCTTGCCCAATCCAGGAGGACCATGTAGCAAAGTATGGTCAAGCGGTTCACCACGATATTTAGCAGCCTCCACAAAAATGCGCAAGTTCTCCACCACCTTGTGCTGTCCGCTAAAGTCATCAAACTGCAAGGGGCGCAAGGCGTTTTCAAAATCGCGTTCCGAGGGAGTTGGAGCCGTTTGTTCGGCACGTATGTCAAAAGTATCTTCGTTCATTGTAGGGGCAAAATTACTGCTTGATTAGCGAAGGGCAAAGCATTTTGGTCAGAAAATGTTGTTGAGCAGTTCACGTGAAAAATAAAGAATGCCTTGCATCAAAGCCCTAAAGCTCTCATGCAAGGCACAGCGCATGCCGAAATGTGTGCGTAAAAATAAAAGTCAAAAACCTTTTTTATCCACGCGACGCCTTAATACCATCCTGCTTGCGAAGCTCAGTCGAGAGGACAGCAAAAAAGTCGAACTCCAAGATTACAGAGATGCGGGCAAGCATCTGCGTGTCGATGTGTGCTTTTTCAAAGATTTTGTAAACATTTGTACGGCTGCATGCCAACTGACGAGCAAGCCAAACAACAGAGTGTTCTTTTTCGTCAAGACGTTGTCTGATTTTTTGACCAATGTGGTATTCCATTTCCAGTACTTTAAAGGTTGTTATAATAGAGTAGTGTTTTTAGAGTATGCAAAGGAATGAATTTTACTTGAATAATTGATAACAAAAATGTATCTTTTTATCTGACGATGGAGTTTTTTATTGATTTTTCGGAATAAATGACCAATAATTATAGAAAGCGCATTTGAAACCCCCAACTTAACTAACATGCCCAAGTATGTTAACTTAAATCGTCAAGTATGTTAACTTAAATCGTCAAGTAAGTTAACATACTTTTTTTCGACACTTTAGGTTGCTTTTGGGGAGAAACCGATAATAACCTTACATTCGCCAAGGAACTATCCTCCTTTTCATCTCTTTCAGTCCGAAAAGAAAGGAATCCGTTCAATCAGCAATATTCGTATTCCATACCCCTTTTTGAGACTATCAATTAACACGTACGAGTTAATCAATAGAAAAGGCAAAGTTAATCAATTAACTTGGTCGAGTTAATCA
>ERZ1023617.554-NODE-554-length-12948-cov-33.856046_pt1 | contig 12948 bp, 8 predicted proteins | sample MGYA00380328_ERZ1023617 | MGnify/ENA primary metagenome ERZ1023617 (study PRJEB33179, sample SAMN07448977) | human gut metagenome | biome: Human-gut; feature: Human associated habitat; material: Faeces | host: Homo sapiens | place: India: Bhopal | collected...
TTCTCATAAGACCATATATACCATAAAGGAATTGCCGAAGGCTCGAAAAGCATAAGCGGCATGTGGAGAAAGGTCTTTGTCAAAGCCCTGCCTACTACAGCAGACAGTCTCACAGATAAAAGAAAGCGGGCTGTAAACCCAATAACCAATATAGCTTGTGCTATGCGATTATTGGGCTTACAGCCCGCCTTATTATGTCGTTAGTCGACTTATTCTTTATAATCTATGTATTTCTACCTTTATAGAATAGATATTCTTTTAGAACTCTGCGCTCTTCGGTGTACGCGGGAAGGGGATGACGTCGCGGATGTTCTGCATACCGGTTACGAAGAGGATGAGGCGCTCGAAGCCGAGACCGAATCCGCCGTGAGGGCATGATCCGTACTTGCGGGTGTCGAGATACCATGTCATATCCTTCATCGGGATGTGGCGCTCCTCAATCTCGTTCATCAGCTTATCGTAGCTCTCCTCACGGACAGAACCACCGATAATCTCGCCAATCTGCGGGAACAGCACGTCGGTGCCCTGAACGGTCTTGCCGCTCTTGCCGCCGAAGCCAGACTCCTCTGCGTCTATCTTCATGTAGAATGCCTTGATGGCCTTCGGATAGTTGGTCATGATAACCGGCTTCTTGAAGTGCTCCTCCACGAGGAAACGCTCGTGCTCTGAAGCGAGGTCGTCACCCCACTCGCACGGGAACTCGAACTTCTTGCCGTTCTGGATGGCTTCCTGCAGGATGCGGATGCCCTCGGTGTAAGGCAGACGTACGAAGTCTGAGTTGAGCACACTCTCAAGACGTGCGATAAGACCCTTGTCAATCATCTTGTTGAGGAACTCCAGGTCGTCCTTGCAGTTCTCGAGTGCCCAGCGGATGCAGTACTTGATGAAGTCTTCCTCGAGGTCCATAAGTCCGTCAAGGTCGATGAAAGCCACCTCTGGCTCCACCATCCAGAACTCTGCCAAGTGGCGCGGAGTGTTTGAGTTCTCAGCGCGGAATGTCGGACCGAAGGTGTAGATGGCGCCGAGAGCTGTTGCTCCGAGCTCGCCTTCGAGCTGTCCTGATACGGTCAGCGAAGTCTGCTTTCCGAAGAAATCGTCAGAATAGTCAATCTTTCCGTCCTCAGTCTTCTTGAGGTTGTAGAGGTTCTTGGTTGTCACCTGGAACATCTGACCGGCTCCCTCACAGTCGCTTGCTGTGATAAGCGGAGAGTTGAAGTAGAAGTAGCCGTGCTCATGGAAGTATGTGTGGATGGCCATTGCCATGTTGTGGCGGATGCGCATCACAGCACCGAATGTGTTGGTGCGGAGGCGGAGATGAGCATACTGGCGCATATACTCGAACGACTGTCCCTTCTTCTGCATCGGGTAGTCGTTGCCGCAGAGACCGTAAATCTCGAGGCTCTCGCACTGTATCTCTGATGTCTGGCCCTTGCCCTGGCTCTCCACAAGAGTACCAACGGCGCAGATGCAGGCACCGGTAGTGATCTGCTTGAGCATTTCAGCGTCTACCTTTGTCGGGTCGACAACAATCTGAATGTTATTGATGGTTGAACCGTCGTTGAGTGCGATGAAGTCTACAGCCTTAGAGCTGCGGTGGGTACGCACCCATCCCTTTACGCACACGGTCTGTCCGAAGTCGGTGCGCTTGAGGGCGTCGACGACCTTTGTTCGCTTTATTGTTTCCATTTAATTAAAACATTACTCGTTTTCTGTTATTATTCAAAAGCTCCCATGCGCAGCATCTCCACTTCCTTCTCAGTGAGGAAGCGCCAGTCGCCACGACGGAGGTTCTTCTTTGTGAGTCCTGCGAACTGCACGCGGTCGAGCTTAACGACGCGATAACCGAGGTGTTCGAATATACGGCGCACGATACGGTTCTTGCCGCTGTGGATTTCGATGCCCACCTGGCTCTTGTCAGTGTCGCTTGCATATTCGATGGCGTCTGCATGTACCTCTCCGTCTTCAAGCTCGATGCCGTCAGCTATCTGCTGGAGGTCGTGAGCTGTTACGTTCTTGTCCAGATATACGTGATATACCTTCTTCTTGAGGAACTTCGGGTGTGTGAGCTTAGAAGCGAGGTCGCCGTCGTTGGTCAGGAGGAGCACACCGGTGGTGTTGCGGTCAAGACGTCCAACGGGATAGATGCGCTCAGGGCAAACGTCCTTCACGAGATCCATGACAGTCTTGCGCTGCTGGGGATCGTCGCTTGTCGTTACGCAGTCCTTCGGCTTGTTGAGGAGCACGTAAACCTTCTTCTCCAGTGACACGGGCTGGTCATGGAACTTGATCTCGTCGGTGCGTACCACCTTTGTTCCGAGTTCGGTTACCACCTCGCCGTTAACAGTCACTACGCCAGCCTGGATAAACTCATCAGCCTCACGGCGTGAGCAGATGCCTGCGTTGGCAAGGAACTTGTTAAGACGGATCGGCTCGTTCGGGTCGATATGCTCTTCCTTATACTCGATGCGCTTCTTCATGCTATACTTAGCGTTGGGATCGTATCCATGCGTGCGCTGACGGTTGTTGTAACCGCCCTGCTGGCCGTAGCCACCGCGCTGATAACCGCCCTGCTGTCCGTAGCCACCGCGCTGATAACCGCCCTGCTGACCGTAGCCACCGCGCTGATATCCACCCTGTTGGCCGTAGCCGCCGCGCTGCTGATAACCGCCACGCTGCTGGCCGTAACCGCCGCGCTGCTGATAGCCGCCACGCTGCTGGCCGTAACCGCCGCGCTGCTGATATCCGCCACGCTGCTGGTAACCGCTCTGCTGCTGGTCGCCGTCCTGATTAAAGCGCTGCTGCTGGTCGTTGTTCTGCTGGTCGCCTTCCTGGTTGTTGTTGTTATAGCGGGGACGATAACCTCCCTGCTGACGTGACTGATAGCCCTGCTGGTCGCCGTCCTGATTGTAGCGGGGACGATAGCCACCCTGCTGACGCGGCTGGTATCCGCCCTGGTCGCCGTCCTGGTTGTAGCGGGGACGATAGCCACCCTGCTGGCGCTGCTGATAACCGCCGCGCTGGTAGCCACCCTGCTGGCGCTGCTGATAGCCGTTATTGCCTGACGCTCCCTGAAGACCTGCTCCGAAGCCTTCGGGAAGGAATCCTCCTCCCTGGCTGTCGTTAGAAGCCTGCTGGCGCTCGGCGTTATAAGGACGCTGTGTGTGAATGCGCGGACGCTGCGGGCGACCGGTCACACTGCGATACTCTCTCTGATAGTTGCCTGCAGCACGGCCGTAGCTCTCGCTATTGCCAGTAGTCTGATCTGCTGCTTTCTGTTCCTGATTCTTTTCCAATTCTGAATCCATAATTCTTTTCTTTCTTTTTAAATTGTAATGTTATTGGCCTCTCGGCAAGTCACACCCATGGGATTTTTTGCATAGATGCGCTTCTTCTTAACTAACTATATATTGATAAAACTCTAATCTTGTTTTGTTGTCTGCTTTTCTTTTATGCCGTGTTTCAAACTTGGCTTAGATACCGGTGTAGTTGAGCGGAGTGATAGCCATCAGTTCTGCCTTTACTGCGTCGCTGACGTTGAGTGTCTTAACGAACTCGTGGATGCTCTCCTCTGTCATGTGCTTGTTGGTACGTGTGAGTGCCTTGAGTGCCTCGTACGGATGCGGATAAGCCTCGCGACGGAGAATGGTCTGGATGGCTTCAGCCACGACAGCCCATGTGTTGTTGAGGTCTTCCTCCAGCTTCTCCTCGTTGAGGATGAGCTTGCGCAGACCCTTCAATGTGCTCTGTATGGCAATGATGCCGTGTCCGAAAGGCACGCCTACGTTGCGGAGAACGGTAGAGTCGGTAAGGTCGCGCTGCAGACGGCTTACCGGGAGCTTCTGGGCGAGGAACTGCAGCACGGCGTTAGCGATGCCGAGGTTGCCCTCTGAGTTCTCGAAGTCGATGGGGTTCACCTTGTGCGGCATGGCGCTTGAGCCTACCTCACCTGCCTTGATCTTCTGCTTGAAGTACTCCATAGAGATGTACATCCAGAAGTCGCGGTCGAGGTCGATGATGATGGTGTTGATGCGGCGCATAGCGTCAAACACGCTTCCGAGACAGTCATAGTTGCTGATCTGTGTGGTGTACTGCTCTCTCTGGAGACCGAGCTTCTCGCTTACGAATCTGTTGCCGAAAGCCTTCCAGTCATACTCAGGATAAGCCACGTGATGAGCGTTGTAGTTGCCGGTGGCACCACCGAACTTGGCTGTCATCTTGCAAGCCTTGAGCTCTTCAAGCTGCTGTGTGAGACGGTATACGAATACCATGATCTCCTTGCCGAGGCGTGTGGGCGATGCGGGCTGACCGTGTGTCTTTGCGAGCATAGGCACGTCCTTCCATTCGTCGGCATACTGCTGGAGCTGAGCGATAAGCTCCTCCACCATAGGATAATACACCTCTTCGAGTGCCTCCTTGATAGAGAGTGGCACGCTTGTGTTGTTGATGTCCTGTGATGTCAGTCCGAAGTGTATGAACTCCTTGAATGCGTCAAGTCCTCCAATCTTGTCGAACTCTTCCTTAATGAAGTACTCCACAGCCTTCACGTCGTGATTGGTCACCTTCTCGATGTCCTTCACGCGCTGTGCCTTCTCCTCGTTAAAGTCCTGGTAGATGGCGCGCAGGGTGGGGAAGAGGTTATGGTCGAAGTCCTTGAGCTGCGGGAGCGGAAGCTCGCACAGCGTGATGAAATACTCTATTTCCACGCGTACTCTGTAGCGTATGAGTGCATACTCAGAGAAATAGTCAGCAAGGGGCTCTGTTTTGCCACGATAACGTCCGTCTATAGGCGAAATGGCTGTAAGCAAATCAAGTTTCATGTGCTTTGTATAGCTTTACTATAAAAAATATATATATTATGGTGCAAAATTACAAATTAAAATGATACCATCCTATATATTTCACATTAATTATAATCAAAAAATATTTTGTCACTCAAAACATCTGATATTTTTAGTAATATGAAATGTAAATAAGAGTTTTGTTGAGGAAAATGATTAAATTTGCCATTGGATATATCAAACAGCGCATATTATGGAAATGACACCAAGAACTCCTGAGTTCGACCGACTTGCATTCACAGTATTGGCAATTGAGGCTTCGGCTCAGAAAATGAATATATCTCCATCGGAGATGAGAAGACGACTTGACAAGGTGGGGCTTATAAAAAGTCTCATACAGGAATGTTATGACACTTTGCATACGGAAAGCCGTGAAGCTGTGGCTAATGACGTGGTTGAGGCGCTTAAAAATTGGGAAGGAGGAGCGGTCTAATATGCTCGACTTTCTTTTATGGAATAAAATAGCGCGTGTGATAGCTCAGTTAGCAACCACTCTTAATGTTTCCAACGATAGGGCATTGGCTATTTTCTATGACTCGGAGGTATGCAAAATGCTACACAATCCAGAGTTTGGACTGCATCTGATGAGCGATACGTATATCGTGAACGACTTGATAGAAGAACTTAGAATGAAACAATAATCGACAACCTCGTGGGAGTTTTAACTACACCACGGGGTTGTCGATTATTGTTATATCAATGTTTTAAAATCAAAACTTTCAACCCTCACCTCTCAACTCTGAACTCTCACATCTCAACTGAATGTTACTCCTCCAGCGCTTGCGTAAACTCGCGGTGGAATGTTGAGAAGAAGTGGAGGTTTTCGCGGCGTGCTTCCTCATCGAGGCTCCACAGCGACTCCTCTCCTGCTCTGTGGGCCAGTACGCGGCGGACGCAGCGGGCAATCTTTCGCTTGTTGTTTCGTGCCTGCAGCTGGTCGCCCTGGATGTTGTTGTGTGTGGCGTATGAGAAAGCGCAGAGTCGGCGCATGAAAGTTTCGTAGCGGTTGAAGAGCAATGCCTGTCGCATCATCTTCTCAGGGTCGGCGTCCAGTCCTTCCATGTCCATCAGTCCCTCCATGTTCTCATGGCTCCAGTCAGCCTCGTCCACCCAGAACCACTGGAATCCGAGTCGCTGTTCCATGTGCATGAGTCGCTGTGCGATGCTGTCCTCGTCCACGTTCTCCTCGGCTGTGAACAGTCCGAAGGCGAATCTTGCGAGTGACACGCCGTTCAGCTCCAGGCTGTCAGCGCCTTCCACCTCGTCGTCGACAAGCTCCACGCGCCAACGTGCCGACTTGTTCTTGATGAGTGCGGAGTGTGCTCCCATGAGCAGCTCGTCCAGCGTGCCCTGAAGCGGCAGCTCGGTTACGAGCGAGAGATTGTCGTGTATGTTGCGGACAGAGAGCGTGCCCTCGTCGTTAGCCACACACATATAGCTCAGTCGTCCTCCGTCGAGCGACAACTGGAAACGGTCGTTAGTGTCGTTGCCCACGAACATATAGGCATAAGACGCTGCGTCTTTGTGGTTCACCTCGATGTCGCCCTGCACGTTATTGTCTGTGGCGTCCTTCAGAGAGAATCCGATGTAGGGGATGCAGAGTCTTATTGTGAACGGTTCGCCCTTGCGCGGTGTGAGTCGGCAGAGAATGCCGTCTTCGCCGATAAGGTCTTTCTTCACCAGCCATCCCTCGTCGGTCTCCTGCGCCTGTTCCACGCTCACGTCGCCGTACGACCAGTAGAGGTCGAAGACAATTTCGTTGTCGTCCTCGCGGACCACGGTCAAGAAGTCTTCAGGGTCGTCGCCGAGGTATACTGCTTCCACGGGCTTCACCTCTTCGTCGCCGTCGCCAAGGACGCAGACCTCAAGGTTGCCCACCATCGGATTGTCTTCCCACTCGTCCTCACCGGCTCCTACAGCGCGGAACACCACGAAGGTCAGTCTGCTCTGCTGGCGCGTGCCGTCCGGACGGCATAGATAATATGTCGTCTCCTTAGGCAAGTAAATAGGTGTTGTGATGTACGGGCTCTGGCAGCGAGCCGAATATTCCACCTCTGTCCAGGCGGTTAAGTTTGCTTCAGTATTACTGCTGTTCATTTCTTAAAGCTACAATGTTATCCTTGTATGATTTTATTTTGGGACTGCAAAATTACTGAAAAAATATGAGATAGTCAAATCTAACTGGAATTTAAAAGCGTTCGATTATTTGCGAACACGAAATAAAAGCGTTAACTTTGGAATTTATAGTCAAAGACAATATGGAGGATATCACTATCAGAGTGTGTTATCTATTGGATATTAGTAATCATTATAAGTAAAAGCAATATGGATAAAGCGAAAATATATTCTGTGGACGAACTTGTGCCGTCTGTACCCATACATCCTGGTGAAATCATAAAGGATGAACTTGAGTCGCGTGGTATATCCCAACGAAAGTTTGCATCAATAATAGGATGTTCTTATTCGGTGTTCAATGAGATGCTCAACTGTAAGCGTCCGGTTACCACCGATTATGCGTTACGTATTGAGGCTGCGCTTGGCATCAAGGCGTATATTCTTATGAACATGCAGAGCGAATATAATATTCAGACAGCTCTGCGTGACAATCGTTTGGCTGGTATCTTAAGTAAGATACGATCTGCAGCTGCTGTCTTTTAATCCCAAATCGTTATTAGAACTTGAGGTTGTAACGTATTCTCGCACTCTTCGGCGGTTCTGCCGCATACAATATTTGCATTTCTGATGCTCAATACTATGAGTCTGGCGCACAACAAAATCTTTGGTGCGAAATTCTCGAGTTTTGAGCGGTAAGAAGCAACGTGTTAATACACAGTGTGTTATGCGGTTTTTTTAACGAATCGCTATGAAATCCGACTCGCAAACGAGCCGTTTTCTTCTGCTATAGAGCCACTTTTACACTCCAATACCGTCGCTTTTGTAATACAATAAAGCCTCTTTTACACTCTGATAGTGGCACTATCGGACTGTAAAAGAGGCTCTATCGTTAAACGTGGGTGCCGTTTGCACAGCAAAACACCGTAAAAACAGCAAAATAAAACTCTATAATCAATTTTTATTTTGTAACATGTTTTTACTCTTTGTACAATATTTGCATAGCGGTGCGCTGCACCGCCGCCCGTCTACTTCTTCTGTGTCTTTGAGAACGAGTAAGGTGCGTCTGTGTCTGCTGTGCCGCGCTGCTTGTTGGGTGTCGGCGCGAGGTCGTAGACGAACTGCGCTCCGTTCATGAGGTCGGTGCGTGTGATGTAGTTGTGTGAGTAAGGCTTGCCGTTGAGAGTCAGGGCCTTCACGTAGCAGTTCTCCTCAGAGTTGTTGTTGGCCTTGATGCTTACGGTCTTGCCGTTCTCGAGGTGGAGCTTCATCTCGTCGAAGTAAGGAGTGCCGAGAACATACTCGCCTGAACCCGGGCAGACAGGATAGAATCCCATTGCAGAGAATACGTACCAAGCCGAAGTCTGACCGTTGTCCTCATCACCGCAATATCCGTCGGGCGCTGCCATATACATGCGGTCCATCACCTGACGAATCCAGTACTGCGTCTTCCAAGGCTCACCTGAGTAGCCGTAGAGGTAAATCATGTGCTGGATGGGCTGGTTGCCGTGAGCATAGTTGCCCATGTTCATAATCTGCATCTCGCGAATCTCGTGGATTACGGCTCCGTAATAGCTGTCGTCGAAGAGTGGCGGCACGTTGAATACGGAGTCGAGCATGTTGTTGAACACTTCCTTGCCACCCATAAGGTCGATAAGTCCCTGCGGGTCGTGGAATACTGACCATGTGTAGTGCCAAGCGTTGCCCTCGGTGAAGGCGTCGCCCCACTTCAGCGGAGAGAAAGGAGCCTGGAACTTGCCGTTCTGCAGACGACCGCGCATGAGCTTGGTCTCCTTGTCGAAGACGTTGCGATAGTTGAATGCGCGGCGGCGGAAAGGCTCAAGCTCCTTCTTCGACTTGCCGAGCGACTTGCCGAACTGATATATGCACCAGTCGTCGTATGCGTACTCCAGTGTGCGTGCCACGTTCTCGTTTATCTTGACGTCGTAAGGCACGTAGCCCAGCTTGTTGTAGTATTCATGGCCCAGACGACCCGTTGACGATACTGTCGGGTGTACGTTGTTGGCACCGTGAACCACAGCCTTCCAAAGTGTTTCGGCGTCATATCCCTTCAGACCGCAAAGGTAAGCGTCAGCCACGATGGACGCCGAGTTGTTGCCCACCATGCATCCGCGATGGCCCGGCGAAGCCCATTCGGGAAGGAAACCGCTCTCCTTGTATGCGTTAACCAGGCCTTCCTGCATCTTCACGTTCATCGACGGATACATCACGTTAAGCAGCGGGAAGAGGCAGCGGAATGTGTCCCAGAAGCCGGTGTCGGTGAACATATATCCCGGCAGCACCTTGCCGTTGTACGGCGAGTAGTGTACTATCTCGCCTGCGGCTGTCTTCTCATAGAATGAGCGCGGGAAGAGCACCGAGCGATAGAGGCAGGAATAGAATGTACGGAGATGGTCGATGTTGTCCGACTTCACCTCTATGCGACCCAGAACGTCGTTCCATGTCTTGCGGCCCTGAGCCTTCACCTCGTCAAACGAAGCACCAGCCAGCTCCTTGAGATTCTCCATAGCCTGCTCCTCAGAGATGAATGAAGAGGCGATGCGCACGTTCACCTGCTCGCCGCGGCGAGTCTTGAAGCCTACGATGGCACCTGCATGCTTGCAGTCGGCCTCTAATGCCTTGCTATCCATCATGCCGTTATTCACGGCTGTGGTGTAGGTGAAGTCGTGGTCGAACTTCAGCACGAAGTAGTTCTTGAAGTTATCGGGCACGCCACCGTTGTTCTTCGTGGTGTAACCTACAATCATTCTCTGCTCCGGCATGATCTTTACGTACGATCCCTCGTCGAAAGCGTCCACCACTACGTATGAGTCGCTCTCTGGGAAGGTGATGCGCATGATGGCAGCACGCTCCGTGGGCGCAATCTCCGTCACCACGTCATAGTCAGCCAGATAAGCGCGATAATAGTAAGGTGTGGCCACCTCTGCCTTGTGCGAGAACCATGAGGCACGCTGGTCTTCATCGAAGACGGGCTTGCCGGTCTCCGGCATGATGCTGAACTGTCCGTAGTCGTTAATCCACGGGCTTGGCTGATGGGTCTGCTTGAAGCCGCGCAGCTTGTCTGCCGAATAGACATAAGCCCATCCGTCGCCCATCTTACCGGTCTGCGGAGTCCAAAAGTTCATGCCCCAAGGGAGGCAGACGGCAGGATAGGTGTTACCCGTCGACAGCGAGTGCTTCGACTCTGTGCCTACCAGCGTGCTGACATAGTCGACAGGCTCGTAGACCTTTGCCATGCCGACAATGGCGAATGTCAGCATGAGCAGTGTAGTTAACAAGTGTCTTTTGTTCATTGTTGTTCTGTAGTTTTTATTGTTTGTGATTTTTATTCAACTTCTTTTGGTGGTTTGTATAGTTTGAAGGCTCGTATCATATTCAGTCGTTTCGGCAGAGCATAGCATAATAACCGATGCGATAAACCGAAAATGCCGTCAGCGAAGGCTTGCGTCCCGTAAGATTTCGGCGCAGCATTCCTCGCGTGATACGGAATGCCAAGCGCAGCAATGGAGCTAAGCCTATGCGCGAAATACGTTCCACGAGCGTCTGCACACCCGAATAGCCACGCAGCGCGTCCCGCATATCGTGTAGCGTCTGCAGTCCCTCTTCCGTCTTCTGAAGAAAGTGGGCGTTGTCGTCAAACCGTGAGAATCCCACAGGGTTGTCCGTGTGAGCCACACGTATGCCGTTGTCCTTCAGCTCGCGTCCGAGCAGCACGTCCTCGTAGCCGTAGCGCGTAATGGAGACGTCGAAGGGGTGTGTCGTCATCACATCGCGCCGTATGAGGATGTTACTGACGTGGAAAGCGGCGTAGGGATTGCGCTTACGCCATGACAGCGGATGGCTTTGTGTGGCGCGAAGCTCGTACAGATAGCGCAGGCAAGATCTTGGCTCTGTGTCCGTCGGCGCATGAATCTTCAGTCCGCCCACCACGGCTTCCGCTCCAAGCAAGTCTGCCTTGGCATACACGGCAAGGAAGTCTGCGGGGAGAGGTGAGAGGTCGCTGTCGATGAAGATGAGCCATTCGTATTGCGCCAGCTCCACCAACCGGTTGCGTGCTGCCGACCTTCCCACGTTATGATTGCCCCTTACGAAGCGGCAATGTTCCAAGTTGTCACACAGGGAGCGGTTGGCTTCCGCCTTTGCCGTGTCCGTGGAGCAGTCGTCATACACCACAATCTCGCACCTTAAAAGGTTGTCCTTCAAGGCTTCCGCCTGACTATGAAGAGCCGTTATGAGCGGTCGGCAGTCGTTGTTGTATGAAGGCAGCAGGATGGAAAGTGATTTCAGCATGCTTAATGGTTTAGGAAGTTACTCGTTGTCCACCCTTGCCTCCTTCAGCAGCTGCGTCTTTCCTTCAGCCACCAGCTTGAGTATCAGCTCGCCGAAGAGCGTGTTCTGCCATGCAAACCAAGGGCGCGTAAAGTGGGATGCGTCGTTCACGTCGAACGATTCGTGGATGAATCCGGTTCCGGCATCCGTGCGCTGGAGCATCTTCAGGCATTCCTTTATCTCATTGTCGTCCTTGCTGGTGAAGGCACGCATCATTATGGACATCGGCCATGCCATGCCCAGTCCTACGTGCGGTCCGCCGATTCCCTCGCCCGCCTTGCCGCGGAAGAAGTAGGGATTGTCTTCGCTCCATACGAAGCGGCGCGTGTTCTGATATATGGGATCGTCCTCCGGCACGTCGCCGAGATAAGGCATTGCGAGCAGACTCGGCACGTTGGCGTCGTCCATGAGGAAGTGATTGCCGAAGCCGTCCACCTCGTAAGCGTAAATCTTGCCATACTTGGGATGGTCCACGACGGCGTATTTCCTTAGCGCTTCGCTCACCTCGTCGGCAAGCTGTCGGCATTCTTTGGCTGTGGCAGCGTCGCCGTTGACCTTGTCCAGAATCTCAGCCGCCTTGCGCAGAGACGATACAGCCATGAAGTTGGATGGCACGATGAAGAGGAACGTCGCGGCGTCGTCGCTCGGACGGAATACTGAGGCAATAAGTCCGACGGGCTTCACGGGATTGCCCCATCCGTGATTGCATACCGTGTCGAGCTGGTCTTCCGTTTCGCGCTGGAAGTGATAGGTGCCCAGCCCCGTCTTACGCTGCTGCTCATGGAAGACGCGCAGGACGTTCTTCACCGCCTTCTGCCATTCAGCGTCGAAGACAGAGGCATCGCCCGTGGTCTGCCAGTAATGGTAAGCCAGTCGGATGGGGTAGCAGAGCGAGTCGATTTCGTACTTACGCTCGTGCAGTTCGGGCTTCATGTCCGTAATGTCGTTCATCCATCCTCCCTCGGGCTGAGGCTCCTTGTTGAATGCGTTGGCGTAGGGATCGATGTTGATGCACTTCAGCTGTCGCCTTATCACGCCGCGTATCATCTTCTTCACCTTCGGGTCAGCCTTGGCAAACTGTACGTAGGGCCAAACCTGTGCTGCCGAATCGCGCAGCCACATGGCATGTATGTCTCCCGTATATACGAACGTGTCCTCCTTGCCGTCGTCCTCTCCGGCGTCGTAATGCACGGTGGTGTCGAGCGTATTGGGGAAGCAATTCTCGAACATCCATGCCAGTCGGGCGTTCTCACGGATAAGACGCTTCACCTCACGTATCTTCTTCTCTATGGCGTCCGAGACGAAAAGGCGGTCAGCTTCCTTCGGTCGCTGGCAGGTGTAGCGTGTGTTGTCCGCAGGAGCAACCTCCGCATTGCTGGCTGAGAGCGCCATTCCGGCAGCTGCATTGCCAGTGGAGGCATGGGCTGCAGAGGTGGCGCATGCAGACATGGCTATGGCTGTTATGAATGTGGATATGATGGATTGTCTCATTGTTATGGTCTTGATGATAAAGTTCGGTGTTTTATTATACCTACAAAAGTAGTGAAAAAATGGTATTTGTTAATACAAATTGCAAGACAAAATGTCCAAAAATTGCGTTTCCTATAAAAGAATGTATAAGTATTTAGTGTTTTGCCCGCTTTTTTTG
>ERZ1023617.559-NODE-559-length-12831-cov-28.276769_pt1 | contig 12831 bp, 28 predicted proteins | sample MGYA00380328_ERZ1023617 | MGnify/ENA primary metagenome ERZ1023617 (study PRJEB33179, sample SAMN07448977) | human gut metagenome | biome: Human-gut; feature: Human associated habitat; material: Faeces | host: Homo sapiens | place: India: Bhopal | collected...
TAATCGTTTTTATCTCGGGCAGATATATATCAGCGAAGTATAGCTTTCTGCCCGTGACTATCGGTTGCTGTGGTATCACCTTATATCCTAACAGAGTGCAGATTTTCGCCGCAGCCTTCTCCGCATCGGTTGTATGTGAAAGTAGGTCGCAGCGAATCTGATATATGAGTTTCTTGGATAGCATTATTTATAATACTTTTTGAAATTCTCTTCGTTTGCGAAGTATTTTCCTGTAGTAGATGTTACTTCTTGCTTGAATTTTTTAACGCCATTAGCTAGTTTATTAAACTTATCTTTTGGCATAGCACTCTTAATAATAGATACGAATGCTTCGTGCGCTTTATCTGTTACATTCGGCTTTAATATGGCATTAAAAATGCTTCTATCATCGCTGAAATTTATATTTCCAGAGATATTTTCTCCATGATTTATCGCACTCATAATTTTCGTTACATCGTACGTTGCATTTTTGAGGAGTTGATGTAAATCTTGTTTATCATATTCACTCAAATTGCTTATAGCACTATTTGGCGAGTTTGTCTTCAAGACTATATTTTCATTTGTCCCTCCCCCGATTGCGCTCTGCGCAAAGGTTCTGCTTGCGGCAGCATTTGCGCTGCTCACGGTTCTTGTACCGCCACTTGCCTTACTCATAATCTTTATATTTTTAAATGTTAAACTTATTTTTTCGATGCAAAGATACTATTTATATACCAGATATTGAGTACCTTTGAAACTTCCCGTCTAAACTATTTACCCATCTTCTCCGCTCTTTTTCTTTCCAATCTTTAAAGATGCTTGATATGTCGCTTCTTCTTTTGCTCTCGCTGCGCAGGTGTTAGCATAAAGTAAGCCTGCGTCTTAGTCATTACCTTAATGATAACGTCTTGCACCTTCGAGTATTTCATTTGCTCTTCTTTATCATATCTATCTCATCCTGTAGATAGAAGATTGCTTTGCTCAAATCCTGCACTCTCTGTTCTCGCTCTGAAAGGTTCATTTCCTTCTTTCCCTTGCGTAAAAGATACTTTACTGCCGAGCCGCAGTTAAAATCAAGGTGTCGGCAAATATCAATCGGCTCTATGCCGCAGAGTTCCTTTAGCCAAGCGTAATGGTTAGGGTGATTAACCATTTCTTCCTTTTCCTCTGTGACAATAGTACCATTTTTTGTAATCTCTTCAAACTGAATAGGGATATTCTTTTTATATGCAAAATTGTATTCGTCTGGTATAATATTGCATTCTACAATAGCTCTACCTACCTTGATAACTTTCAATCTGAGAGGGCAAATATTGGCTAACGAATATCTTTTTTCTCCGATGTTATAAACGTAAACTTCTAGTCTATCATTTACATGGACTACCATACTAGGCTCTATTGGTAAGGTAAATACCAACCCTTCACGTATCTTCATTGATTCTATCATAATTCTTACTTTTTAAAAAGTTTATCAACTGCTAATTCCTGTAATTACGGATGCATACATCTTACAACCCTTGCTTCTGTATTATTTTTCTTCTGATACCTACAAAGATTGCATTCAATAGCACCGACTTTATTTAGAGCGTGCGTATATCGACCACATTCACCGAAAGGGCAATCTGTTGCATATTCAATACCGCCGTGAATAAACTCACGTACCTCATACTTAATTGCCGTATTCGGCTTCTTTTCTTTCTTTTGGTATAACATATTATCTTATCTCAATTTTGATTTTATAAATCGACTTCTGCTTCAAGTTTTCCGTGCCATCAAGCAAAAGATGAGCAATGATGTCATCTACGGATTCGCTGATAGCTCTCTTCGTATATTCGTGATAACTGCCGTCTTCTTTTTCTTGATAGACGTTTACAGAGCCAGAGCTATCATCTGTGACAATAACCCCATTATCGGCGAACTCTAGCTTAAAATTAAGTTTTTCCATATAATTATTTTTTTTGTTCCATAAAATGTTTCTGTTGTATTAACATCATTCTTGTAATCAGATTCTGCATCTTTTCGATAATAAACTTCGGGGTCTCCGAAGTTCTGATAAAGAAAGGATGCTTTCCTCTCTTATGCTTATTGAAGAACAATGTATCATCTTTACCCTCTATCTTTACAGCAATCATGTACTGACCGATGAAGAGGTGAGCACTTCCCTCTTTTCTCTTTCGAGGTGTAGTGTACTTAATGCCGTTCTCATCTAAGAAAGACATCAGCTTCTTTAATTTCGTTTCATTTTTCATCTTGCATATCTCCTATAGTTTAGTTATCGCTTAACATTTTCTCAACCTCATCATCGTATTTATTTCTTTTACACCAAGTAGTGAGGTCAAAGATTACTTCCGCATCCTTTCTAAAGCTTTTGTATAAGCTCAGATAGTTTTTCTTTGTTTGTGCGTTAGCCTTTCTCGCCTCGTGAAAAAAGGTAAAGTAATTCTTAAAATATTCCGAATGTATTGTGATAATATCGGCATCTTCGCATTTTTGCATCATAAACAGCGTTGCTTCTACCATAACGACTGCCTTTGAAGCGCAATAGATGTGATTCTTTTCTTTTGCTACAACTTCTCCGTTCCTTATGATGATAACTGAAAATTTTCCTGTTGCGAACTTATCTTCATAATCACAACTTACGTAGCACTCATATCCAACAAGTTCTTTTGCTGGCGTGAGGTAAGTATCGAGCCAATTTTTCTTTTTCTCCATTTTGTATCTCCTGTGTTATTATATAATCGGGTGGGGGCGTATGTGCGCCCGTTAGTTAATTCTTTCTTGGGGCTGTCGCCCCTATAAGGGAATAAATTAAATTAAAGCCCTCATCCCTTATTTTATTATTTTTGATTTTACATAAACTACATTTTTGCCTCCTTTCTTCTCATACCATGACGAGATATTGATATAGCATCGTCCATCTGCATACGATAAATATTCGATTCAATGGAAAATGCACTTCTATTTTTTGCGCTTATCACTATTATAGAACCTTCAAAATCCGTAATAGCCATATTATTGGTACATACCTTTGCATCGCACCTTACTTCTTTGATTCTTGTGCGCTTATTGATGATACCCTTGTTTACAAGCTGATTTGTAACTTTGAACGCTTGGTACATCGTACCATAGATAACATCCTTGATTCTGTCATAAGATAAACCTTTGTTATCGCTAAACTTCTTCCTCAACATACGACTTTCACGTTTGAGAGCCTTGCGAATAGTCTTCGCATTTCTCCCATTCGTCCCCTTATTGTGCGTATTGATTACGTCCTCTTGCATTCTAACTTGGTTCTCCATAACAATCCTTCTCAGAAGGTTTTTGAGGGCTGGAAATGTCATCTTCGTCAAATCATCCTTTCGAAGCTTATAACTATATCCATTATTTGAATGTATGCTACGTGCAATGAATCTCTTCTTTCCATTTTTCTCTTCAAAACGGAAATATCCTATCTTACAACCATATTCAAGCAGTCTCTTTAATTTATTATTGTCAATATGCAAAAGCTTGGCGCAATGATTGTATGACACAAGATTAAGGTCTGATGAGCGGAATAAGAGCTTTATTTTAAGAAGCAAACAGAAGGCATCCAAGCGATTCTTGTCGCTCAGAGCAAACTTAGCTTCTTGTATTCCTATTCTTATTCTTTTCATCATTATATATATATTAATGTAAAAACCAAACAGATGAAAGGTGCTATCAATCATTCCGTTTGGTTTATTATATTGAACCCTTTCACTTGTGTTGATTGGGCATATATGATTCTTTTCTTAGCTTGGAAAATAGCACTTTCCTTTTACGCCGCAAAATTATAAAGAAAAAATGAGATATTCACTTAAAATCTATTAAAAAAACTAATAGTTAGTATTAATAAACTAAAAATAGCTATTAGAAAATTTGGTAGTCTGAGAGAAAGTTATTAATTTTACGGTATCAAAGTTAATAAAATAGCTTTTGATACATATAATTAATGTAGATATTATTAATAAATTAAAAATAGGAGATACGAAAAATGAAAAAAGAAAAAGACATGATGAATCCATGTAATTGGAGAACCGAAGATGTAAAAGATGCGGTACAAGCAGCAATGCTTGCCGCTAGTGGAATTATTTTAGCGTATGCTGTTATCTGGCTCGCTTACTAAAAAAGGAGGTAATATGGAGATAGTAACAATATTAGTTAAGTTCCGTTGTCGCAAGGATAAAATGATGGAGCAGTCAAAGAATGCTCAGATTTTTCTCTTTGAAGGCAAAGAAGGTAAGACAAAGGTATTCGTACCAAAGTCAAAGTTAATTATTAAGGAGGATGCAATTAGTGATAACTACAATCTTTGCATCATACCTAAATGGGTATTCCTTTGCACAAAGAACCTTTCGCAGAATGTTGAGTTGGTAGGAGAAACGCAACACATGGAGGTTCTCAATGATATTGAAGATTAATAGTATATATAGTAATAATTATTTTGTTTAATGTATTAAAAATAGGAGATACAACAATGAACACAATGGCAATGAATTTGATGGCACAGCCAAAGGTAGCAGAAGTAGCGGTTGCAAAGCAGCCAGAGTTGAAGAGTGATAATATGAATCAGTTCTTGGATTTTGAGACATCCAAGGTACAGATTCTGACAATCGAACAGCTCGAACGCACCGAGAAAGAGAATGATGTGTACGGAAAGCCTTTGAAGGGTATATATCATTTTGACCTCATTCATCAGGTGGAAGACTTGTGCGAGAAGCACGGCTATAAGGCTGAGATTTACGACCTCTTTGCGGCGAATAACAAAGACCGCAATACTCCAGGTGTTACCCGTTTGCCTCAAAAGGAAGCTTTGATGGGTGATAGAGCTGTAGAGGCTCATATCCTTCGCCGAGTATTCTGTAATATTCGCTTGCGTGACTTCGATAAAGGAGAGGGTAATGATGAGATTACAACCAATATGGCGGTATCATTCCATCAGAAGGGTATTCAGTTAGGTATCGGTCGTAATTGCTGTATTTGTCATAATCAAATGCTTTTAGGAGCTGAACATTATGGTGCTACTTATTCCGACCTTAATAGCGGTAGACAAGCTTTCAAGCTCGATGAACTTCTTGAACGTGCTGATGCTTGGCTCGCTAATCTAAGAGGCATCATTGATGCCAATGATGAAATGATTGAGCGTATGAAAAATCGTGAGATTAAAGCACAGGAAATGTTTACCATCATCGGTATGCTAACCTCACTCCGTGTTGCTGCTGAAACGAAATACAAAGGCATTCGCAACCTTCAGGTCATTCCTCTCAATCAAGCACAGATTGGTCGCTTGACCGAGAAAATGATGATTGCCTACTACGAGCGCAATATTGTTACCGCTTGGGATTTGTACAATGCGGCTACCGATATGTATAAGTCAACTCAGCTCGACCAGCCAATGATTCTTTCACAGAACTTGGCAATGAGTAGCTTCATTCAGAATAAGTTGATTTAAAATATAACTATATAAGATTGAATATTGAAGTCATAAGAAAGTCGATTTTGAAGAGCCATAAAGCCGCCGTGAGGTGTCGGCTCTTTCTCTTAGAAGAATTATTTTATTCAGATTTTTAAAAGGTTATTTTTGAAAAATTTCATCTTTTTGCCCTACGGCGGTAGGGCTTTTTATCTCAAGAAAAACCAATCGCACGGGTGTGCGTGGGTTGTATGGTAGTGATACCGATATTCTTATCATATCCTAAAGGAAAGAGGTGAATATATATAAAGTTCATTTATTCGACTGTGTTAAAGAATATATGCGAAGATACTCCGTAATAAGCAGCTCTTAATAAGCGGAGGTTGGCGAGGGTTCGATTCCCTCTCTTGGGGCTATGTTTTTTTAATATATATAATATGACAGATTTTAACGGAAAATTAAATTTGCTGAAGCTCAAAAGAGCTGGCGTAATGCAAATCCAAGGTCGAACCGAGGTGTTTCGGTGTGTGGTTATTCCTATCGAAGATAATAGTATCTTCGTTACAACAGATGATAATAATCAACCAAAGGCTGCTTATCTCGACCTTACTGCTTGGGAATTAAAGAACCCTAAGTATGACGAGACTCACATGATTAAACAGTCGTTACCTAAAGAGGTTCGTGAGAAAATGACAGATGAGGAGAAAAAGGCGATGCCTATCCTTGGTGGTTTAAAGCCTGTAATTTTTGAAAGTCAGAATGCGGCTTCTTCTTGTGCTGCACCTTTTGCTCAAACACAGGATTTAAATGACTTACCTTTCTGAGCAAGAACTCTCTTAGAGAATGGTTTTAAATTAGTTTTAGATTATTAGAAATATGAGAAGTAGAACGAGTAATTGGTTTGAGGTAGGAATCCGCTATCAAAAGACCCAAGAAGATGGTTCAGAGAAATCTGTGACCGAAAAGTATGCGATTGATGCCTTATCCTTCACGGAAGGTGAGAGCGCAATCACAGAGGAAATGGCTGCTTATATTAGCGGCGAGTTTAAGGTTAAGTCAATGCAAGAGGCTTCGTACAGAGAGGTGTTCTTTTCTGATAAGGATGATGATGATTACTGGTATAAAGCCAAGTTACAATTCATCCTCATTGATGAAAAGTCTAATAAGGAGAAGCGTGGCAATGTGACTTACCTCGTACAAGCAAAGTCTATGCACCGAGCAATCAATAACATTGATGAGGTAATGGGCAAGGCCATGATAGATTACGAAATCATCGGTCTCAGTAAAACCAACGTGTACGATGTCTTCGAGCATAAGACAAAGGAGGAGAAGGAACAGAAGTCTAACGAAGAAAAGAGGGAGGAGTAAATTATGGCAAGACCTAAGAAAAATGGCGTAGAACAGCCTTTGAATTTGGATGGCAATAATATGCCTATGGAGAATGAGAACGCTCCGCAGAACCAAGAAAATGCGGCTCAGCAGCAAAATGAGGAGCAAGTTAAGGAACACGAGGAAAAAGACGAACTCCCTTTTGGGATTGAGGATGGAGTTCCTTCTCCTATTGATAATGATAGTAATTCATTTGTTATCTATGCTCCAAATGATATTGAAACTCGTAAGGGGCGAATGGAGGTGTTAACGGGCATTACTCTTAAAGAGGGTTATCGTGGATTGATTGTTCCAATTACATTTAACGCTCTTCATGGTTTGCCTACGGAGTCAGATTATCGCCTACAGCACTCCGATGTAATTTCTACGCATGTAGGGGAGAAGGAGATGGTAAGACTTGTACTCTCCATCAATGATGAAACAATGATACAAGAGCAGACGAACTTCGGTTCACGCTCTCGCTACCTTATCATTCCGAAGGGCTCTCCGCTTGCCATTCTTGTGATTTTTAAGCTGTGAAATATATAATTGCGGATGGAGGTCTATTCTATAGTATCTCCTTCCGCTCTATTAAGTAAACTATGACAGAAGTTGAACGTAAAATGCGCAGAAGTAAATACGGTAAGACCTACTATCAAAAGCATCGTCAAGCTTGCATCGAAAGAGCCAAAGCTTGGTACAATGCTCATAAAGAGTATCGTAGGCTGTATATGCTTGCGTATAATAGTAGATAGTGTTTGTATGGATAAGTTGGATAAAATTAAAGAGTTGAATACTCAATATAAGCTTTTACGTAATAACGGGATGGTGGTAAAAGTAGACCTCGTAACCAATGTGGGAACTTATGTAGTTAAGAACCCTAACATTATTAGCAAGGTGCTTGACTTACTTATCCGTGAATCGCAGAAGCAGATAGAAAGTGAGGTGAATACATGATAGGATTGAATGATAGACCAACAAGAGCAAAAAGGGTTGTTGTGGTTCAGTTAAAAGACAAAAAGCCTGAACCTTTCCTTACTTGCCCAGAGATTTATTTAAAGTACGATAAAGAGAAGATTGGCATCTGTCTTAATGCTCTATGGAATGCTCTTGCTAAAGATGGTTGCTACGAGAATAAGAAATGCAAAATCTCTTATCAGAGTATCGAACAATTAAAAACATTGGCATGGGAGTAGGTAATAAAGGGTGTTGTGTACTAAAATATCCTCATTCTATAGATGATGGATTATTAGCTCTGTACGCACAGGGGCTTACCATACCCGAAATTAGTAAAAAGGTAGGTATACCTTATGAAACAGTACGGCGGCGACTAAAAGGAAATGGAGTTAAACCTGCATCACCACGATTTATCGCTAAATATGGTGAAATCCGTTATTTAGGGCGTTTCCGCTACTGGAGCGAGGAGGAGGAACAGAGATTTATTAGATTATTTCCCTTTCGTACAAATAAAGAAATTGCTAAAATCTTCTGTTGTAATATCAGAACAGTTAAGAATAAGGCTATGTCTCTTGGGTTAAGAAAAGATGCCGTATGGTTGCATGAGTATAGATTATCTTCCATGAAGATTGCTGCCATTATATCCAAATCAAGCTCTAAGAAGTTTAGGTTTAAGGAAGGGAATAAATTCGGACATAAGTTTAAGAAAGGGTTTAAGTACGATAAAGAATTTTGGGAGAAATATAGAAGAGGTGAGGTTTCTTTGCCTTGATTTTATTTTTTCTTAGTATATATGATAAAGTTAAAAAACATTTGTAATATGGAAGGAACTAAGTATAATAATGATGTACCTTACGAAAGAGTAGTGCTTAGAGTGTTAGAAAACTATTCAAAGATGCAAATCAAGCTAACTCGTTATCAGAAGAAGGTCAAAGAGCAGGGTGAGTTGCTTAATAAATTAAACAACAAACACAATGATTACGAGAAGGTCGTTGCTGAACGTGATGAGCTTCTCCAAAAGAATAAAGAACTTTCTCGCCAATTGAAGATTTACGAAGGTGTGCGCAAATACTTCAATGGTCAAGTCTCAAAATTAGAAACTGATAAATAATATATCAATATGAAGAAGATTTTATCTTGGTGCGGTTCTCATACTGAGCTGCTGTATGCATTCTTTTTTCTAGGATGCTGTATCAATAGTGCGGTCAAAGATGGTTGGTCGGCGGCGATATTGTTCTTGCCTTTTATCGCTATGTGGATATTCGTCTATCGCTTACAGAAAAAGATTCTCCGTCTTATCAAAAAGAATGAAGAGCTGAAAGAAAATAATAAACAGCTTGAAAAGGCTTACGAGGAAAAGACTTTGGCGTTTATCAAAACTGATGATTTGAAGATGCTCTACATCTATAAGTATTTGTTGGCTCAAAATAATGTGGATTTATGTAAGCGAAAGATTAACTGTACGAAGTATCTTCAAAGAAGAGAATATTATGAACGTATGATTGAATTTTTCGTTAAGGATATTAAGGCTAAAGAAATGCAATAATGAAGTACGATGAGCTTTTAAAGAAGGAGAGCCAGAAGAAAGGCAGAAGCAAACCACGGCACATTGAATCGCAGATTCAGATTCAGATGGTGAAGTGGTTTCGCTTGCAATATCCTCGCTACATTATTGCCGCCATTCCTAACGGAGGGCAGCGAAGTGCGCTTGAAGCAAAGATAATGAAAGGTGAGGGCGTTTTGGCTGGTTTCTCCGACCTTATTATTATAGCAAGAGAAAATGTCCTATTTATTGAAGTTAAAACTAAGGACGGGTATCAATCTGATTTGCAAGCCAAATTTCAGTCTGACGTTGAGCGATTAGGCTTTCAGTACAGCATTTGCCGCTCCTTGGATGAGTTTATCTTAACCATCGAAAAATGGATAAAAGATAAGTTTTCTGTGTAAAAATATCGGATTTCTTTGGTTTTATATTAATATCTATTAAAACGCTAATAAAAACACCAAGAAAATTTGGTGGTTTCAAAAGAAATTATTAATTTTGCGGTGTAAATAATTAATAAATGGTTTAACAATTAAAAGATACGACAATGGGAACAAAGAAAATTGCTCGATTCAGATTTACAGCACTTGCCCATACTTTCGATAGTTTGGATGAGGTCATAAGTTATTACGAAAGACTTGTAGAGCGTGGTGAATGTATGGTACTTCCTACTCTTTCATTTTGGGATGGTAAGGTGAGAACCAATAAGTGGCACGCACATGTTAAAAAGAATGGTAAAATTGAGTTTACAGAAATAAAATAATAGGAGATACGACAATGATTACAATTATCAATAAATACACTGGCGAGGTTATCACCAAGTACTCAGGTGCTTTGGTTGGTGAATCTACAGAGGATTCTTTTATTGCCAACGCAAAGGGTTCGGGTACGTTCAGAGGACGTTGGAATGCTATCGTAGAGTATTTTATTCCTCTGAAAGGCTTGAATGCCACACAATGCCTTCTTAGAAGCCAATACGCTGTGAAGGAATGTATGAAGAAGAAATAATTAACGTTTAAATATAGGAGATACAATTATGGAAATCAAGGTAAATATACCACAAAACGATTATGTTCAACCAACCGAAGTTAGAGAGGAAGTCGTACAGGCAATCTGTAATGCCTTCTTATCTAATAGTTGTTGGGATATTTTTCATCCTTTCTCAGGTGCAAATAATGGTAGCCGACCTGCTACAAGACGTATTAGTTTGAGCAATCCATGTTTTAGTGGACATGCCAACGATAAGGATATGGTTAGAATACATGGATGTGAAATGAAAGCTGCCTTTAAGGTGTTGATGAAGGCTGGTTATCACATGTATAAAGTGTATGACTATGGCTCTTGGATGGGTTACGCTTGCGATAAGAAACCTTTCCGTGAGGGTGCATCTGAGGTTCTTACGTTTAACGACTTTATTGATTAAGCTTATGTTTATAGAATTTAAGGATTTAAACGTAATATTTAGGAAAAAGTTTCCTTTGGCTATCGTGTATCTTGATAAGTATGATAGTGAACAATTCTTGAAGAAGCAAGGAATGGCAAAATCTGGCTCATATTGCAATTTTAGCCCACTTATTGCTATCGTTGATTTTGTTCCGCAGAAAATCGGGTGTGAGATAATTTTTACTAATTATCGCATTCTTAATAAAAAGGAAGAGGAAGATGCTTTAGCTATCTTTAAAAGAAGCAATCTTACTATCAATGATAAAGGGTTTGTTTCCTTCCTTGATTATAAGCAGATTTGCTTTGAGGTAGATGGAAATATTCTTCCTTATGATGATTTCTGTAAGTATCAGCTACCTAAGAATAAGGTATTCAAACTAGTCTTTGATAATGGCTTCTCCTATCATGGCTCAGAACCTTTTAAGGGTGATGCAAAGAAGTATGCTGATACCGCAATAAGGATTGCTGAGAAGATTGGTTATCTTTGGTTTAGTTGGAGAATGGGTTTCACACTTAACAATCTTCTTAACGTAAGAGTTGTTTACGGAAAAAATGAAAGTTATTCAGAAATATCTAATACATAATGATTATGGAAGAGATTAAAGAAAAGAAGTTTATCATAGAAGCAAAGGGCGAAGTGCCCTTTGCACAACGCACGGGTGATGGCTACGAGCTATTCAATAACGAACGAACAATGAAGTTCTGTGCGAGAAGGCAACAGATACTGGATAATGAAACGGGTGAACAGAAATCTTGTTTTGCTGTTTTCTGCTTCGTTAAAGAGGATGATGGATGGGTACAAGGTGATAACTATCATCAGACGGAAACCATCACCTCTTTTGTTAAGGATTTGAATATCTCTCCTTATTTTACCAATGCGGTAAAAGAATATCGTGAGCAGATGGATATTACAGAAACATGGGAGGTAAAAAAATGGGAATAGGAGCGATTTTAATCATCATAGGCGCATCCGTCATCGCATTGAGCAGCGTTGTTGCTGTTGGCGCAATGAACGGAAAATTAGAAGGTGTGGTAACCATACAAGAAAAAATCTTGATTACTATATTCTTATTCATCTTACTCATAACGGGTTGGGTGCTATTGTATAACGGAATATCAATAATTAATCTGTAATAAAATGGGAAAGAGATTAAGCTTAGAAGATAAAGCTAAAATAGCTAACGGCAATGAACGTCATTGTAGGCAATGCAATCATCGTGTTTGCCCAGATGGTTTGCTTGAAGTATGTTCGGAGGCTTTTATTCGAGGGTACAAGAAAGGCTATAAACAAAGTCAGAAAGAACAGAAAGAACGTATTGACAAGATACTCCACCCTGTTACAGAGCCTTGTGGTAGTAATGCTATCTTTGTCTTTTTCAGAGACGTAAGAAGTGGTGAGTTACAACCTTATATTGAGGATATGAGAATGCCTGATGCAAAACGTTACCAAGATATAGGTTCAATAAGGTTTTCGCCAGAAAAAAACGAGCCGCAAAAACTACAGATTGCATGGTGTTATCCGAAGGATTTGGTTGAGCTTCTTGGATATAACAAGAAGTATGCCGATTTTGAGCGTATAGCTCTTTCTGAAGGCGCATTCTCTTATCCTCGTGAGGAATATGAGAAAAATCTTCAAAAGTACTCTACCGTGCGCTATGAACACAAAAAATATTATCATTATCGGAAATTAAAAAAATAGCTTTGTTATGGATAAAAAAGATATTAATCTAAAAGTTATACTTGAAATCGGTGGTAACCTTTGCGGTATGACCATAAAGGATAAGGATGATAAAGTTGTGCTATTCGAGCATTTGTCATTTAGTGAGCAAATTAAGATTCTCAATAGCCTTAGTCAGAATTATAACTGCCTTGTGCGGTTCTTAAAAGAAAAGGAGGGATAAGGTATGAATTTGGTTCTATTTGTATTGATTATCATATCTGTTGGGGTTACTTTCGGATGTCTTGTGCAAGGTAATAATAATAAGGAGAAGTAAAGTATGGAAGCAACTATTTTATTAGGCAATCATAATGATTGTAAGATTGATACGGGAAGATATGTAGAAAATAAGGGCTACAACGTATTGTACCTAACAAAATTCTTTCTTAAAGA
>ERZ1023617.567-NODE-567-length-12635-cov-104.375835_pt1 | contig 12635 bp, 9 predicted proteins | sample MGYA00380328_ERZ1023617 | MGnify/ENA primary metagenome ERZ1023617 (study PRJEB33179, sample SAMN07448977) | human gut metagenome | biome: Human-gut; feature: Human associated habitat; material: Faeces | host: Homo sapiens | place: India: Bhopal | collected...
AGTAGCCCCAAAACTTTCCCCCATTCACTCATACCAAATTCACCAGCGAAACGAGCAGCAAGCCTAGCTACACCAACAGAATGTTCCTCATTAGATTGTATAATCCAACGCCCTACATTATCTTGATATATATGTGATATTATTTCAGCCATTTTCATTTTTACGTTTATCAAATTTTATCAATTTTCTCTACTAATGATTCTAGTTAAAGAATACCAAACACATCGAAGACGATTTGTTCATTATTATTCTGCTTCATATCTTTCTATTTTGAATCAAAATCAATCTGTTTTAACAGTTTCCATTTTCCTGTACGTGGAGAACCAACACGACAAATCATATCGGCCTTTTGCAAAATAGAAAGTTCTCGTTCTATGGTACGTTGAGGGATTCCCGACATTACCGCCAGCACCGACATTTACACCGACATCCTCACCACGCTCTGCGATAACTTCATCTATCGTTTTGCGCTGGATAATCGCCATCACGCCACCTCCATTTTCTTCTATCGTTGGCAATGGCAAGCTAGCACGTTCAAACTCCTCGGCAATCTTCTTGAAACCACGTCCCCATGATTCCTTATATTCTATATTTTGACTTTCATTCTGCATATTCTATTCCTCCATACTTTTGATGATTGAGTAGACTCTCTTCTCCCTTCCCAATGTCTCGGGAAATGCATAGTGGCCATTACCTATTTCACGGGGATTAGGCTCTATATGCTCGGCATACCATGCCCGTTTATACTCGGTGGTGATGATGCCGTAATCTCTGGCGGCAATGATGGAAGCGGCTAGAGATGCGCCATACAGTTCCTTGATGTCGATCATCTCCTCCAGCGTTATCTTCTCACGCTTCTTGGAACCCAACTCTTCGATAAGCGCCAATTTGGGAAGAAGGAAGAAACTGGCAAAGAGATCACAACGCTTCTCCAGCCTCAGCGGACTATCTTCTGGGAAGAGGAGAAGCAGATGAGCCAGTTCATGAACTGCCGTGAAACGAAGTTTCTCTACGCTACTCTTTTCCGGATTAAAATCGAGAATCATCAGCGGATGCTTCTTATCTGCCCAGGTGCTCATTCCGAAGACATACTCTGGAAGATTAGCAGCAAGTATCATGATACCTTTTCTTTCCAAGAGTCTCAGAATGCTGGCGATGGGACCATCACCGCAATGCCACTTTTCACGAAGAAGGTCGGCAGCATGGATGGCATCTTCAAGGGTTGATACCTTGGTGCCTTTTACCGGATTCTTGAACTGGATAGGAAAACCCGCTTCTTTCTCCTTGGCTAGATACTGCTCTGCCCAAAAAGAGAGTTTCGCTTCCAGGGCTTGCAACTCGTCTTCGGACAACTTGCCATTGGAGGTGGTGCGGAGCATAGGCATATCTATCTTGAGATTGGTTCCTTCGAAATATTCCTCGCTGATATTGAGGGCTTTGGCTATGGCTTGCAGGGCATCACGCTTAGGGCGCATAATGCCTTTCTCATATCGGGAGATGCTCTGCTTGGTGATGGCTCCGTTGGTTCGCTCTACGAGTTTATCCATGCTGAGCCCCATCATCTGTCGCGCTTCCCGCAATCTTATAGAAAATGATTCATTAATCATAATTGTCAGCTCTTTAATTTGTTGACAAATATAAGAAAAAGAATTGATTTTGTAACTAAGTGTTTATAAGATTTAACATAAAAAAGCAGGCAAATGATAAAATAACAAGAAGAATTTAGGCAAAATCAGGTTTACACATTATTATAATAGAAAACACCTTGACCATACAAAACATACAGTCAAGGTGTTATACATATATTCATTCTCTATCTTAGTTGCTATAAGCACTCTCACCATGCTCGTAGATGTCGAGACCTTCCTCCTCTACTCGCTTGTCAACACGTACACCTACACTCTTATCTACTACCTTGAAGATAATGTAGGTAACTACTACGCTGTAGATGATGCTTACCACGGTGGCTACCACCTGAACCCAAAGCTGATGCCAGTCGCCATAAAGGGCACCCTGTACACCTTCGGCTCCTGTTACATACTGAGTGGCGAAGACACCGGTGAGGATAGATCCCAGAATACCACCCATACCATGAACACCAAAGGCATCGAGAGCATCATCATACTTGAACTTCTCCTTTACTACCGCTACCATGAAGAAGCAGACAATGGTGGAAATGATACCGATGCAGAAAGCTCCGAAAATATCGGTACTGCCGGCTGCAGGAGTGATGGCTACCAGTCCGGCAACAGCACCGGTACAAGCACCTACTGTGGTTGGCTTCTTGTTTACAATCCAGTCGATGAGCATCCAGGTAGTGGCTGCCGCTGCTGTGGCGATATGGGTTACGAGGAAGGCGTTGGCTGCCAGACCATCAGCTGCCAATCCGCTACCGGCATTGAAACCGAACCATCCCAACCAGAGGAACGACATACCCATGAACACGAAGGTGATGTTGTGAGGTGTGATAGGATGACCCGCACGGTAATCATCTCGCTTGCCTACACAGAGTGCCATGACCAAAGCGGCTACACCGGCATTGATATGAACCACGGTACCACCCGCAAAGTCGATGGCTCCCATCTCCTGCAGGAAACCGCCACCCCATACCCAGTGAGCCATTGGAAGATAAGCGATGATAACCCAGAGGATGGTGAAAAGTACATATCCGCTGAACTTAACACGCTCGGCAAAAGCACCGAGAATCAAGGCTGGAGTAATGAGGGCGAACATGCACTGGAACATTGCAAAGGTGAGTTCCGGAATGCCTGTTGGCATGATGGCATCCAAGCCGATGCCGTGAAGGAAACATTTATCGAAACCACCGATGACGCAAGCCAGAGGATTGCCCGAATCGGCATATTCTGTAGAGAATGCCCAGGAATAACCGAAGGCTACCCATATCAGACTGACTACTGCCACGATGAAAACCGTCTGCATCAGGATGCTGAGAATATTCTTCTGGCGCACCAAACCACCATAAAAAAGTGCTATACCCGGGATTGACATCAAAAGCACCAAGATGGTTGCCATGATCATCCACGCTGTGTTACCCGTATCAAGTGTAGTTAATAATAAACTGCTCATACTTATATCTTATAGTTAAATTAGAATACTAAATAATATTTATTAAAGATAAGTAAGAATGCCTAATTCAACATCCAACACTTAACATTCAACATTTTAAATTATTCCTCTTTCTCAGCGTTATACAATGCAATGTCGCCTCGCTCGCCGGTTCTGATTCTAACGGTATCGAGTACAGGAATCACGAAGATTCTGCCGTCTCCTACTTCACCGGTCTGTGCAGCACCCTGGATGGCGGCGATGGTTGGTTCCACGTTCTTGTCACGAACCACGATGTTCAGGAGCACACGCTCGATGCTACTGGTATCGTACATCACACCACGGTAAATGCGAGCCTGGCGCATTTTACCCTCACCTCTTACATTATAATAAGAGAACCACTCGATGTCTGCTGCTAAAAGTGCCTTCTTGACATCCTCGAATCTAGACTTGCGGATAATTGCCTCAATCTTCTTCATAATCCTTTAATAATTAATAATGTGTTAATACTTCTATTGATTGTCTCTTTTCGAAAACGGACCTTCATTGGTTGCTATTCAAATCAAGCCTTTCTTTTACATTATGTTCGTTTTCGGCTGCAAAATTAATACATTTTGTCAGTATTTTAAAGGAAATAAAAGCATTTCGTTTTTACTTTTTATCAAACATTTTAAATTTATCGAGGCTTATCCTATTCTCCTTACAATTTGTAAGGCAGAAAGCAATTTTATGATACAAATTGTAAGATAGCGAAAAATAATCAAGATTTCTGCATTTATTTTCTTGCATATTTCAACAAATCGTCGTACCTTTGCAACCGAAATCAAACAAATAGTCATCGAAATATTCGAAAGACTAGCAAAAAGTCAAATCTCAAAAGAGATAAGACATGAGAGATAAAAGAAGAGTATTCAAACATAAAGAACAACGCAGATGAAAGAAACAGTTCATTTTACAAAGATGCAGGGAGCGGGTAACGATTATATATATGTAGATACCCAACAATACGACATCCCTGACCCAGAGAAGGCGGCCATTGCCTGGAGTGCTTATCACACGGGCATAGGAAGCGACGGACTGGTTCTCATCGGAAAGCCGCACGACGGCAGAAGAGCAGATTATTCGATGCGTATCTTCAACGCCGATGGTTCAGAAGCGATGATGTGCGGCAATGCAAGCCGATGCATCGGTAAGTATCTTTACGAAAAAGGATTGACCCGAAAGGACACCATCCGACTGGAAACACTTTCGGGTATCAAGATATTGAAACTTCATCTTCAGGATAATAAAGAAGTGGTGGAATCGGTAACAGTAGACATGCTGAAACCCCAACTTGAAAATCCCGAGCAATTCTTAGGTCCTTCGGTGCTCGAAGCTGACGGCAGAAAATTTGAAGGCACCTATGTTTGTATGGGTAATCCGCATTTCGTTACCTTCGTGGATGACATCGACACCATCGACATCGCCCACTATGGTAAAATTCTGGAAAGAGACAAGGCATTTCCCCAGAGATGCAACATAGAATTTGCACAAGTAACTGACACAGACGCCATAAGGACACGAGTTTGGGAAAGGGGAAGCGGAATAACAATGGCTTGCGGAACAGGAGCCTGTGCCACAGCCGTAGCCGCAGCCCTTACCAAGCGTACTGGCAGAAAAAGCAGTATCGTGATGGATGGCGGAACGCTGGAAATAGAATATAGCGAGGCTGATGATCATGTTTACATGACGGGACCTGCAGCCTTCTCATTCGAAGGAGAAATCCAGTTGGAGTGTTAATATAGGGAGTGTTGAATGTGGAATGTTGAATGTTGAATTTAGCTGTACCCACCAAGTCTCTGGAGTGTTGAATGTGGAATGTTGAATGTTGAATTTAACTGCACCCACCAAGTCAACACTCAACATTCAACACTCAACATTAAAACAATATGACACTCAACATTAAAATTAGAAAGAACGCAAACTTAAATAACAAATGGTCGATAATGACCACAAATAAAAGGAGAAACAAAATATGGCATTAGTTAATGAACATTTCCTGAAGTTGGCCAACAACTACTTGTTTGCCGACATCGCAAAGAAGGTGAACGCCTACAAGATTGCACATCCAAAGCAGCGTGTAATCAGTCTGGGCATCGGTGATGTAACCCAACCTCTCTGCCCTGCCGTCATCAAGGCAATGCACAAGGCTGTAGACGAGATGGCTGAGCAGGCTTCTTTCAGAGGCTATGGTCCGGAGCGAGGCTACGACTTCCTCCGAGAGGCTATCATCAAGAACGACTTCCTGCCACGTGGCATTCATCTTGACGCCAACGAGGTATTCGTAAACGACGGAGCCAAGAGTGATACGGGAAATATCCAGGAGATTTTGAGATGGGATAACAACATCGGCGTTACCGACCCGATTTATCCGGTTTATATAGACTCTAACGTGATGATAGGTAGAGCCGGAGTCTTCGAGAACGGCAAGTGGAGCAACGTAACCTACATGCCATGTGATGAGAGCGATGACTTCATCCCTCAGATTCCAGACCACCGTGTGGACATGATTTATCTCTGTTATCCAAACAACCCTACGGGTACGGTCATCTCGAAAGAAGAACTCAGAAAATGGGTAAACTATGCTATCAAGAACGAGAGCATCATCCTCTATGATGCAGCCTACGAGGCATATATCACCGACCCATCAATTCCTCATTCTATCTACGAGATTCGTGGAGCCAGAAAGGTAGCGATAGAATTCCACAGTTATTCGAAGACTGCCGGATTCACCGGTGTGCGTTGTGGTTACACCATCGTTCCTAAGGAGTTGAAGGCAAAGACATTGGCTGGTGAGGAAGTAGCATTGAATCCTATCTGGGACCGCCGCCAGTGCACCAAGTTTAATGGTACAAGCTATATCAGCCAGCGTGCTGCCGAAGCCATCTACACCCCAGAGGGTAAGGAACAGGTGAAGGCAACCATCAATTACTATATGGAGAATGCCCACTTCATGAGAGCAGAACTCCAGAAACTCGGCTTGAGAGTATATGGCGGCGAGAATGCACCTTATCTCTGGGTGAAGACGCCAAACAACACGCCAAGCTGGAAATTCTTCGAAGAGATGCTTTATGGTGCCAGCGTAGTCTGCACTCCAGGTGTCGGCTTCGGTCCATCGGGCGAAGGCTACATCCGACTCACCGCCTTCGGCGAGCATGAGGACTGCAAGGAAGCCATGGAGAGAATAGCCAAATGGCTGGGAAAATAAACGTTCCAACAGATTATAAAAACATTGAATATCAAAAATTTTAAAATATATAAGGTATGAGCAACTTAAGATTTGAAGCTGTTTCAGAGGCTTCCAAGAGAAAGCCTGTTGAGGTAACCGCTCCTAGCGAGCGACCAAGTGAATTCTTCGGAAAGAAGGTATTCAACCGACAGAAGATGTACAAGTATCTCCCTGCAGATGTCTATGAGAAACTGGTAGACGTCATCGACAACGGAGCACGTCTCGACCGTAACATCGCCAACGCCGTAGCCAAAGGCATCAAGCAGTGGGCTGACGAGAATGGCGTAACCCACTACACTCACTGGTTCCAGCCATTGACAGAAGGTACTGCCGAGAAGCACGATGCCTTCATCGAGCATGATGGCAAGGGTGGTATGATCGAGGAATTTTCAGGCAAGTTGCTCGTTCAGCAGGAGCCTGATGCTTCTTCTTTCCCATCTGGCGGTATCCGCTCTACCTTCGAGGCTCGCGGTTATTCTGCATGGGATCCAACATCTCCTGTATTCATCATCGACGATACACTCTGTATCCCTACCGTCTTCATCTCTTATACAGGTGAGGCACTCGACTATAAAGCTCCATTGCTCCGTTCATTGCACGCTGTAAACGTAGCAGCAACAGAGGTTTGCCACTACTTCAACCCAGATGTCAAGAAAGTTATTTCCAATCTCGGTTGGGAGCAGGAGTACTTCCTGGTAGATGAAAGCTTGTATGCAGCACGTCCTGACCTGATGCTGACAGGCCGCACCCTGATGGGTCACGATTCTGCCAAGAACCAGCAGATGGACGACCACTACTTCGGCGCCATCCCAGAGCGTGTTCAGGCATTCATGAAGGATTTGGAAATCCAGGCTCTTGAACTCGGTATTCCTTGCAAGACCCGTCACAACGAGGTAGCACCAAACCAGTTTGAGTTGGCACCTATCTTCGAGGAGACCAACCTTGCCGTTGACCACAACATGCTCCTGATGAGCTTGATGAAGAAGGTAGCTCGCCATCATGGTTTCCGCGTACTTCTCCATGAGAAGCCATTCGCAGGCATCAACGGTTCCGGTAAGCACAACAACTGGAGTCTCGCTACAGATACAGGCATTCTGCTTCATGGTCCAGGCAAGACACCAGAGGATAACCTCCGCTTCGTTGTCTTCATCACAGAGACTTTGATGGGTGTATACAAGCACAACGGTTTGCTGAAGGCATCTATCATGAGTGCAACCAATGCGCATCGTCTGGGCGCCAACGAGGCACCTCCAGCAATCATCTCTTCATTCCTCGGCAAGCAGTTGACCGACCTTCTCGAGCACATTGAGAAAGCCGACAAGAAGGATCTCTTCACCGTGGCTGGCAAGCAGGGCATGAAGTTGGATATCCCAGAGATTCCAGAGTTGATGATTGATAACACCGACCGTAACCGTACATCACCATTCGCCTTCACCGGTAACCGTTTCGAGTTCCGTGCCGTAGGTTCTGAGGCTAACTGTGCATCAGCAATGATTGTATTGAACACAGCTGTAGCTGAGGCTTTGACCGACTTCAAGAAGCGTGTGGATGAGTTGATTGCCAAGGGTGAGGACAAGACATCTGCCATCATCGATATCGTTCGTCAGGATTTGAAGACCTGCAAGCCTATCCGTTTCGACGGCAATGGTTACTCAGATGAGTGGGTAGAGGAAGCTGCCAAGCGTGGTCTGGACTGCGAGAAGAGCTGTCCAAAGATTTTCGAGCGTTATCTCGACCCTGCATCTATCAAGATGTTCGAGGATATGGGTGTCATGAAGAAGAACGAGTTGGAAGCTCGTAACGAGGTGAAATGGGAGACCTACACCAAGAAGATTCAGATTGAGGCTCGTGTGATGGGCGACTTGAGCATGAACCACATCATCCCTGTGGCTACTCACTATCAGAGTCAGTTGGCCAAGAATGTGGAGAACATGATTGACATCTTCGGTGACGAGGAAGGCAAGAAGTTGACTGCCCGCAACATCAATATCATCAAGAAGATTGCTGAGCGCACTCAGATCATCGAGACAGGTGTTGAGGAATTGGTAAATGCCCGCAAGGTTGCCAACAAGATTGAGAATGAGCACGATAAGGCGATAGCTTATCATGACACGGTAGCTCCAAAGATGGAAGAAATCCGTTATCAGATTGATAAGTTGGAGTTGACTGTAGCCGATGAGCTCTGGACCTTGCCTAAGTATCGTGAACTCCTGTTCATCCGCTAATCAGCTATGTCTTCCAACATAAGACATATTTCTGACAGATAAAAAAACAAAGCTCTAACAAGAGCTACTCTTCATCAGATATAACAATTGAACGATCAATCTATTTCTTTTATTGGTTGTTTAAGTTTGCGCGGAGTGTGGTTGTGAAATCACGCTCCGCTTTTTTATTTCCTGATTTACATAAACAAAAAACAGACCGACATGAACGCTTGTTCACATCGGTCTGTTTACTCTTTTACCTTTTTACCTTTTTACTTTTTTACCCTTTTACTTTTTTACCTTTTTACCTTTTTACCCTTTTACCTTTAAAAGATTGATTGTCTGTGTTTTTCCCGTGATGCCTGTTACGATGGCGATTCCATTGTCACGAATCTCCACCTTCTCATATTTGGCATCAACAATCACTTTTCCTTTCAATGTCATAATGCCCCAATGTCTGGGAACCTGTTCAAAGGCGCAATAGGCACCGACAGGTTGCGCTATATTGCAGTAGAGGGGTGGCACGATAACTTTACCATCTACCTTCACGCCCCATTTCTTTCCTGCTTGATACAATTCCACATGTCCTGCCTCCGACTTCTCATGCAAAAGAAGCATCTCGTTTGCTTCCATTTCCTTCTTTTGCAACATCGCCTCATTATAGTATTTCTTGCCAAGGCGAGGCATCACGACATTCAAATCTTCCTTCTCATTCTTTGGATGATTGCATCCTATATAGGTCTTCTTCAAATTTGAATCCACCAGGTAGTAGTCCTGCTTGCTGTCCATAACAACGATACAATCACCATACAGGACAGCACATAACCAATACACATGTTCGTAATCATTACGCAGGAAACATACATTCCTGCTCTCTTCATTGCTCATGCGCATCTTCCCTTCGTTACCCTCACAATAGTACCATACCTGACAACCGGGAACAGAAGGTCTGAATCTGAATATCATATAGTACCCATAATTCAGAAAATCATATTGTGAAGGATGATAGGGCAGAGAAAAATCTTCTTGGGTTCGAGACATGAAGATGTCGTTATATTCTATAAACTCCCATCCTTTTATGTTGACAACATGGGGAGTTTCTGCTACGTTAGTGCCATCGTCGATGACAGCTTTTGCCAACAGGTCATAATAGCATTTCGCCTTTCTGCGAGGTCGGTAGAACAGGATGTTGCCATCCAACAGCTTCATGTCACAGTAATCGCCTGGCTCCAAGACCTGTTCTCCTTGTCGGTTCACTACCGTCATCTTTCCATCAGGCAGTTTGATGATGGCAAACTCCCCTTTGCTATCTACAAACTCACGATACTGTAGTGTTTGGAGCAATTCTTCATGGCTCATCACCATCATCATTTCCGAGTCTGGATGAATCTGAATATCGTCTTGCTTCTCGTTCATCAGGAAAAACTCTCTATCCTTCGGAGTCTCCTTTCTCTTGCCAACTTTCAGCTTTCCCTCGAACATAGCATTCCAGTTCCATACTTGCGAAGGCAACCCGAACACCCGATACAGTCCCACATTATCTATAATCACGCAGTTCTTCTTCCCCTTAGCTACTCGCAATCCTCGTCCCACCATCTGCAGATACTTAGCAAGCGACAATGTAGGTCGAGCCAACTGTACAAACTCCACATCCGGGCAGTCAAATCCCTCCGAGAATATATCCACATTTACCAATACTTGTATAGGAGCAAGTCCATCAGCAGCCCCATCAGCAAGTCCATCAGCAGCCCGCAAACAAGTAGCACCCAGTCTATCGCCAACATTATCAGCAGCCCGCAAGCAAGTAGCACCCAGACTATCGCCAACTCCATCAGCAGGTCGCAAGCAAGTAGCACCCAGGCGGTCCCATCCCGCACAATCTGGCGAGACCTTTGATGGTCCGCCAACCTTAGAGCGTAGCGGTTCCGAGCACCGAGTAGGGCGGTTTCCTCCCTCTCCCCTGAGGGTGAGAGGGTCGGGGTGAGAGGTGGAGCCCTCTTTAATGGTAAAGAGGGACGGGGTGATTTTAGAAGAATTGACAGGGTGATTCGAAAAAGGAAGATTTTGAGAAGTATCAGAAGCTTTGAACCTTTCAATAAGTTCTTTTCGTAAAGAACTTGGCGTTTTACTATCAATAGCAACAGCCGCTATGCCGTGTTCTCTGTAGAACTCGGCAATAGCATTAGCATGACTGATATTGATAGCATACACGATGCCCTTTCTGTCTTTGCCAAATTCCTCCAAGCTCCGATAGAGCCTTTCGATACTCGGTTTCTTATTCAGCAACATATCCATTTCCTTGTTCTGGTAGTCACCATCTGCCCCTCGCTTCTGCAAGGAGTCGATGAGCCGTTGCGTCACACCATCCGATTTGATGCTCACAAAATCGTATGTTGCCAATCTTCCCTTGCTGATAAACTCAGGAACACTCCACGACTGCACCAAGACATCAAACAAATCCGTGAATCCCTTACCGTTCAATCGGCAAGGAGTAGCCGTCAGTCCCAGAAACTTAGCTTTCGGGAATCTCTCCCACATCTCCTTATAGGTCTTGGCAAGCGCATGGTGCGCCTCGTCAATCACTATCATCCCCGGTTCTTCCTCTATCTCGTCATAGTGCTTCGACAACCATTGTATCGACACAGCCTTTATCGGCATCATGTCAGAAGTAGGATTAACAGAAGAGGCAGAAGTGGCACCAAGCCCATCACCACCCCACTCACCCAGGCGGTCCCCAAGTCCATCAGCAGGCCGCAAGCAAGTAGCAGCAAGCCTATCAGCAGCCCCATCAGCAAGTCCATCAGCAGACCGCAAGCAAGTAGCACCCAGGCGGTCCCATCCCGCACAATCTGGCGAGGGCTTTGATGCCCCGCCAACCTTAGAGCGTAGCGGTTCCGAGCACCGAGTAGGGCGGTTTCCTCCCTCTCCCCTGAGGGTGAGAGGGTCGGGGTGAGAGGTGGAGCCCTCTTTAAGGGTAAAGAGGGACGGGGTGATTTTCGAAGAATTGACAGGGTGGTTCGAAAAATCCTCTTTTATGGTAAGGGAGGACGGGGTGATTTTAGAAAAAACTCTTTCAATAGTTTCTCGAATCTGAGAAACCAGCTCCCTTCTATGGGCAACAATCCAAACATTGCAATTGGAATGTTCCCTCAAAAACGATTCTACGACCGAAGCGAGTAGAACCGTTTTTCCCGTACCCGTTGGCATTTGTGCCATCACGGACCGATGAAGGCGCAACGCCTTCTCAATCCGTTCCTTCATATCCTCTTGGTAATCAAAAAGCTTAATATTCTTCATATAAAAGCATATAATGAATATAGCGTCCCTGCAATATTCCAAGCAGTGAAACCTATCAGTATGTTAAAAAGTAAGATGGTATCTTTTTTTTAATTCAAAAAAAAAAGTCAAAAAGACGGGCAGAGCTTCATCAAAAGCCCTGCCAATCTTAAAGTATATAATTAAAAATCTAAATTCTTATCCTTTTGTGTTTTCCAGATATTAGGCAATTGAAGTCAATTTCTTCAAATCATAGTACATCAAACGAGTGTGCAAAGTCTTTGCTACGTCATAGCCAAGATTTTCCGCTTCTTGCTGTTCCGTAGAAAACAAAAACAGGAACTCATTCTTTTGGTAAAAGCCAAGAGGTGCTTCATTATTGTAAGCATCAACAATCAAAAACCCGCTTTTTCCAAAATGGCACGAGCTTCAGCAACTTTTGCAGAGAAGTCCACACGATTATTATTATTCATAACTTCTTCCGCTCTCTTCACAAAGCGAGCTGCTTCTTCACCTCGTAGAGTCGGTATCACTTTAATATCTATTGCCATAATCTTCTCCTTTTAAACGTTTAATTCTGCCGCCAAAGTTACGCTTTTTTCTCGAAACCACCAAGAGAATCACAAGAAATCTGCATGTTATCAGCAAATAACCACGAAATCAACCGTAAACTATAAACTATTAACTGTAAACTATAAACTGCTATTCCCTACCTCAGCAAGCTATAGTAAGGCGGTCCCATCCCGCACAATTTGGCGAAGACCTTTTTGATGGTCCGCCAACCTTAGAGCGTAGCGGTTCTGAGCACCGGAGGGCGGTTA
>ERZ1023617.578-NODE-578-length-12355-cov-14.858455_pt1 | contig 12355 bp, 10 predicted proteins | sample MGYA00380328_ERZ1023617 | MGnify/ENA primary metagenome ERZ1023617 (study PRJEB33179, sample SAMN07448977) | human gut metagenome | biome: Human-gut; feature: Human associated habitat; material: Faeces | host: Homo sapiens | place: India: Bhopal | collected...
AGGTTGGATGTTTTTCTGCTCTTTACTTTTTAGAATATTATCTCGAACTCGCGTATATAGTAATAAGCCATCATTTTCTGATTGCTATCTCCATTCTTCTCGTAATATTTAACCACGTCTTTAATAGAATCGCTTATTGCTCCTAAAAATTCACATTTATCCTTAGCTCTTATCTTCATTAGTGTAAGAGCCATTTCATCAGCTTTGGATAATGAGTGTTCTTTGCTTATTGCTTCGCAAACGTAATGGTATCCTTCGTAGACTTGAGATGGATTAACTACAAAATTCTCAGTTCTATCTATAATTTCTTTAACCCTTTTGCTTGGCGACGAACTGCATGCAATGCAATAGATTATTGTAGATAGAATAAAGAAAAAAGTAAAAAATTTTGATTTCATCATATAGGATATTTTTGAGTTTGCTTTTGCAAAGATAGAGAATAAATTCTTCCATAATGGCATGTAAGAGATTGAAAGATAGAGTTTAAGGTGAAAATAGTGTACAAAAGTTTACAAGATGTGTAAAGCATTTGCGATTCTTGACAGGAGAAGAGGCGAATAGCGTTTCTATTTTCAGTCACCAACACATAATTAGACATGAATAATCATAGAGAACTACCGTTAAGCTAAAGACTTAGCGGCTTCGGATTCACACCATATCACTTGCATTTGTTTTCCATCATCGTTTCTGTTATGATGCAGCAAAATATTTTGGTTATGTTAAATTTTATAGCGAAATTAGCAACCTCAAACTAATGTGATGTTTTAAAAAATAGCAATAGAACCCCAAAGTATGAAATCAGTTTTTTACACCTTTATCATGATGTTTCTTGTTGCGGTGTCGTGTACAAATGGCGAACATGAGTTTAAATCTTTAGACCAAGCCATGGAAACACGTCCCGATTCAGTGCTAAAACGATTAGATGAGCTGTCTTCGTCTTATTCATCAATGAGTAAATCTGAAAAGATGCATTACATCCTTTTAAAGGCAGAGGCCATGAACAAACTTTTTATTCCAATGGATACGTTGCAGCATGTAGACGAAATGTGTGACTATTACATGTCGCATGGTAGCTCAGCCGAAAAATTGCGTGCTAACTATATGATGGGATCGGTGTATAGAGACCGAAATGATGCCCCTTCTGCATTGCAATATTATAGTGAGGCCATTAGGTGTGCTGATACAACAGATGCCCAATGCGATTACAAAACGGTAGCGCGTGTTTATGGACAGATGGAGGAAATGTATAGAATACAGCGCTATCCACAAAAGGTAAAGGAAATGGCAGAACTATGTTATCATTATGCAAAGAAGGGAAATGCTACATTATTGACAATTCAAGCATTCGAAAGAATAGGTTCTGCATATCATTTGATAGGAAATGATGATTCTACTTACTATTATTTAAAAGAAGCAAACAAGATGTACCTCAAAAATGGTTTCAAGCAGATGGCTGCAGCTTCTAAAGGAGGATTTATTGATCTTGCGTTAAGAAAAGGAGATTTACGGGGGGTGAAGTCAGATATTGACGATTATGTCCGTAATTCTGGTTTTTTTGATAAAGATGGGAATATTGATTCAACCAAAGCCATATTTCTTTCGATGGTCGGTGATTATTATTTGCAAACGGCTCAATTAGACTCTGCTAATTATTATTACCGAAAATCTATAACCTATAAAAATGATATTGGCAATTTAGAGAATGGTTATCGTGGTCTTATGATGCTTTATTGCCATAAGGGACTTGCAGATTCCGTTGCAAAATTTGCACAACTTTATGCCGATGCTAATGATACAGCCAACATCCGAAACTCAGCATTAGAGGTTATAAGGATGAAGGCAATGTATGATTATACAGAAAAACAAAATATTGCAGCACAAAAAACACGTGAGGCTGCCAATTTAAAGCTGACTTTGATAGTGTGTATCGTTATAGTGGCATTGATAATCTGTGTAGTATGTCATAAAATAAAAGTACGTGCTAAAATACATAAAGAAAAATTGGCTGAGGAACGAGCTGCTGCCGAAGAGGCTCAACGCATTGCAAATGACAAATACACGCAATTGCATGTTCGTGTAAACGAACTGAAAAATGATTTACAACAGAGTCATAGCGACTATGTGTCGTATGTAGCAGCAAAAACAAAGGAAATAGAACAGCTGAAGAAGGAACTTGCATCCTTAGTACAAAATAGCAACATTCAAAAATGGGAAACTGAACAGCTTATGCTGAATCATGATTGTGTGATGCATGCGCACGAAATTGCTTATAAGGGGCAGTCACTTTCAGACTCGGAGTGGAATGATTTGCGTTGCGTAATTGAAAACTTCCTTCCAGATTTTTGTACAAAGATTGCAACAATGACTCAGGAACTCAAAGATCAAGAACGTAAAATTTGCTATTTAACAAAGTTACGTTTTAGTCCTGGCGAGATTGTAAGCTTGTTAAGTTTAAGCTCTCAAAGAGTGACGAATCTTCGTGCTGCACTTAACTTAAAATTGTTCAACACAAAAGGCTCAAAGAGCTTCTCTGCTAATATCGAATCCGTTTAGTAGGGGTTAGGGTTGTTCTAAAAAATAACATTTTAGAGCAACCCTAAAGTTTAATATTGGCATGGTGTAAAAAATGTAATATTAGATGTAATGCTTTGAATGTCAATATTATTAGTGCCTGAAAAATAGAATACAATGTAAAAAGTGTACTTCTTAAAGAGATATTCCCCTCGGAGATTATCATACCTTTGCCGTAAATCTAAATCAAACAATGTAATGAAAACAAAAATTTACTTGCTATTGCTTTTGTGCATGATGTTCTTTAGAGGTGCTATGAGAGCAATGGCACAAGGTGATGATGATGGTATGCAATCATCAGTTAAAGTAGAAAATGCTGATATTTCGTGTTTTTGAAAGGAGTCTTAGACAAAGTGTACAATAGTTTACAAGGTTTTCAGTGTCATTAAGTACCTTTGTCGCAAATCTAAATAAAAAAATCACAACGTAATGAAAACAAAAATCTATTCGTTAATGCTTTTATGCATGATGTTTTTTGGATGTGCTGTGAATGTCATGGCGCAGAGTGACGATGAGGATAGACAACCTGCAATCCAAGCTATAGTTCATAACAAATTTACAGGCGAGAAAATTGATTCAATTACGCTTACGGTTATGGAGATGGATAGCACGATTGTGCAGAGTTTTATTCCTAAGTCTTTTTATAAGTGGTCAGTATACGATAGCGTAAAGAGAATAGGTAATTTTATTTTTAAGTTTTCGAAGGAGGGCTATTTTGATGCTTATGTAAATGCTAAGTTAGTTGCTATTCCTCATAGAATGTTACTGAATGACTTAGGTTATGTTTATATGCGCAAAAAGGCGAAGGAAATCCAACTCAACGAAGCCGTGGTTACAGCCACCAAAATTAAGATGGTGATGAAGGGGGATACCATTGTATATAATGCCGATGCCTTTCAAATGGCGCAAGGTTCAATGCTCGATAAATTGATTACAGCTTTGCCTGGTGTGCGTCTTGACCCAGGCGGTCAGATTACTGTGAATGGCAAGCGTGTTTCAAGTTTGTTGGTGAATGGTGAGGACTTTTTTAAAGGAGATCCCCGTGTAGCACTCGAAAACTTACCTGCCTATATGGTTGATAAAATCAAGGTTTATGAGCGCGATGACTATGGCATGATGTATAATCCGAATGGCGTTTATTGTAAACGCGACGATTTGCCTTTAGTGGTAGATGTAAATCTTAAGAAGCAATATAGCATAGGCTGGATTGCTAATGCGGGTGTGGGATATGGCACAGACAACCATTGGGCAGCCCGATTCTTTGCATTGCGTTTTACACCCAATTCGCGTGTGGCTCTTTTTGGTACCAGTAACGATGTTATGGGCACAGGTTATTACAATGCAGCCAATGGCAATTGGAATGAGCCAATGGGAGCGGTGAATATTCAAAGTAAGACAAATCAAGGTGGTGTAGATGTGTTGGTGAAAAATCATGAGGAAACTTATAAAATAACGGGTAATGCCATGGCAACCCATACGCGCTCGGATAATGAAGGTTATAGCTCGTCAACAACCTTCCTCTCGCCAAATAATGTGTATAGTCGCAGCCGTTATGACCAAACAAACAAAAATTTGCGGGTAAACTCAAAATGGGATATAGCCTTAAAACCGAATGAGGAATTTAGTTTAAGGATTTTGCCCGAAGGTTATTTTCAACACAACGAGACCCATTATCATTCGTTGAAAGCAGACTTTTCAGCACAGTTGGCAGAGCAATATATGGGTGAGGCTCTCGACAGTCTTTTCTCTTCAAACAGAGCTTCGATGTTTCGCAAGAATATGATTAGCTCGTTGAAATATCAAAATTTGAGTAAAGGCAATAATTATGGTGTGTCGGGTGAGTCAACTCTTATCCAAGGCTTTAAAACATCGTTTGACCATGTGGCATTCAAATTTGGTGGAAAATACGATAATCAGAAATTGCGATCATTATATAGCACTGCAGATTGTAATGAGGTGACAGGCTCTTCGCGTTTCAATACTTACAACAATAATCGGTATAACGTGCATGGCGGTGCAGAATATTTTTTCTTTGTTTGGGGTATAACTAAAAGAGATATAAATCTTAGTATTACGCCTTTATATCAGATAGAGAAGACGCATAACTCAGCTCGTGCTCCTTATTATTTACTTGAGAATACTGATTACGAAAAATGGGATGTTGACCGTTTGGCTTCTACAAAGAGTGAATTGCAACAATACATCGATGGTGTGAACTCTTATTATTCTGCAAGCGATTGTTTGAGCCAAGTGGGACAAGTTAATTTTGGACTGAGCAATATGAAGAAATATTCTCATTGGGAATTAAATATGAGTTTACCAGTAAGATTCTTGCATGAGCGTTTGGATTATCAGCGAGGTGCCTTGGACACGATAACAAATCGTAATAACACCTTTTTTGAACCAGAATTGAAATTTATGATTCGCCAAATAAATTTTCCTGCTGGTAAATGGAGGCATAAGTTTGAGCTTAACTACAAGTATTCGTCCGAAGCTCCTTCACTGCTTAGCATGCTCAACTATCGCGATGATGCTACGCCCCAGGTAGTGCGTTTGGGTAATTCTAATTTGAGCAATACGCAAAAGCATAATGTGACTTGGAGTGTTGACAGAGATGATACATATAAGTTGCACACCCTTTCGGGTACATACACGCTTTGGCAGAATAGTGTGAGTCAGTCTCTTTGCTATGATAAAAATACGGGCGTGAGCACTTATCAGCCAGTTAATATTAGCGGAAACTGGTTAGCAACGGTAAAGTATTTCTTCAAATGTTCGTTGGGTAAGAAGCGTGACTTCTACTTTACAATGAACACACGTGGCGCTTATCGAAACAGTGCAGATATGTTGAGTACAGGCTCTTCAGTGGGTAGTGTGCGCAACAGTGTGCGTCGTTGGGAAATGGGGCAGAATGCGAACCTCTACTTTTATAAAGGGGGGTATCAGTGTATAGCAGATGCTGATGTTACTTGGGTGAATGCACACGGCACTTATACTTCGCGTCTTAATGCGTTTGACTACACCTATGGTGTGCGCGTGTCAGGTCCTGTTCATCTGTGGGGGTTAGATTTCTCTACGAATATGCAAATGTATAGTCGTCGTGGATATTCAGACAGTAATTTCAACACAGATAAATTTGTGTGGAATGCTTCAATTTCGAAGAGTGTGTTGCATGGTAACCTCAACATCAATTTGCGTGCCTTCGATATTTTAAACAATATGTCGAGCTGCAGTTATTCGGTAAACGCTCAGATGCAAACAGAGTCGTATAACAACGTTTTGCGCCGTTATGTGATGTTGCAACTAACTTATAAGTTGAATCGTGAACCGAAGAAACAATAAAGGTAAGTAATCTTTGAAGTCGTCTAAACTTTTCTGACGAAGATTAGATTTAAACTTTTATGTAATGTTCAAAAAATAACTTCCGCAGAAATAGGTAGTAATTTTTCATTAGAATCTTTTATGCGCCATCCTCACCCCGTTAGGTAGGGTGTTCAAAATCCGCAAAAATATTCTGCATGAGATTAGATAGTTTTATTAGGAAATTTCATGCGTCAGCCTCACCCCGTTAGGGGTGATATAAGGTAGCCAGGTATGAGAGTGAGAGGGAGCTTGTCTCCCCCTCACTCTCATGCCTGGTTATTAGATATGTTCCCGATGCACTACGCACGCCGTAGGTGTGCAATTGGGCCTAGGCGTATAGCCGTTTTTCATTGACCCTGAATTTTTTTTTTAGTGTATTGGTGGGGTAAAAAGGGTAGTATAACAAAAAAGGTTTGAAACAATTTTGTTTCAAACCTTCTGTAGTTGCGGAGGCTCGACTCGAACGAACGACCTCCAGGTTATGAGCCTGGCGAGCTACCAACTGCTCCACTCCGCGTCCTCAAGATAACTAAGAATTTGGTTTTTAGTAACCGTTGTTCTTATTTCTTGTTTGCGTGTGCAAAGGTAGAGCATTTTGTTGTAACCACCAAATTATTCTGCGATTTTTTTTCAAAAAAGTGAGAAAAAACTCATTTTTCTTTATTAAACCGTTTATTTGCCAAGTGCAATTTGCATAACGACAGCACCATAAGCAGGGAATTCTACATAGCACGGAGTGTCTGCTTTAAGCTCAAGTGTTTGCAAATTTCCTGAAATTAAGTCGGAAGCAGAAATGAGTCCGCTACGCAATTTTAAGAAGTCGAAAGCGTGAGCAGGAATTTTTACACCAGCATGAACCGCGTTAGGACCAAAGTTTGCGCAAATGAGCAAGGTTTGTCCGTTTTCGGCTTTACGTATAAAGGCGTATTGACGATCGCAGTCGTATCCGTAGTCGCGTGCGTAGTTTGCGTATTGCAAATCGTAGAATACACCATCGTTTAATGCAGGCTGGTTGCGTGCAAGGCTAATAATCTTTTTGTAATAGTTATAAAGGCTTGTTTCGTCAGCGTTAAGTTTGGTTTCTATATTGTCAGCGGTAAGCTTTTGTAGCGATTGAGGATTCCAGTAGTCGAAAATCGTGGTACGTCCATCGCTACCGCTAAATCCTTCGGCATCCATGCCAGGTTCGCCAATCTCTTGTCCGGCATATACCATAAAAGGATTACTTCCCATCAAGCAACTAACAGCCAATGCTGGAAGAGCTTTGCGGGCATCGCCTGCAAAGTAGGCAGAAGCAATGCGTTGTTCGTCGTGATTTTCGAGGAAGTTGAGCATGTGTTGACGAATGTCGTCAACGGCTTGCCAGCAGCCAGTTATGCACGATGCAGAGCGTCCTTCGGTAACAATAGCACGTAAGGTGTCGTAGAGTCCAACTTTGTCATAAAGGTAGTCGAAACCGCTGGCAATGTAGTGGCGGTATTCGTTGGGGTTGTATACCTCAGCAATAAATTGTACGTGAGGATATTTGCTGCGAACCTTGCTAATGGCATATTCCCAAAATTCGGCGGGTACCATCTCTGCCATGTCGCATCGGAAGGCATCTACGCCCTTTTTGCACCAAAACAACAGAATGTCGGTCATCTTCAACCATGTGGATGGAGTGGGAGAGAAGTGAGGCTGACGACCATTCATAATGTCGATACCATAGTTCAGTTTAACCGTTTCGTACCAATCGTTACGGCTGGGCCATGCGTTGAAGCAGTCGTTACCAGTAGCTTTGGCAGGATACTCGCTATAAGGCTGTTTGGCGCGACGTTCTGTGTCGAAGTTGGTGTGCAGTGTTTGTCCTTCAAGATAGTAGAAGTTGTTGTTGGGGTCGAAGGCTTTGGTGGTATCATCGTCTTCGCCTAAGTCCTTTACGCCTTTGGGATGTGCATCGCTGTTATATTGACGAGCTACGTGGTTGGGTACAAAGTCAATAACAAGTTTGAGTCCTGCTTGGTGTGTGCGCTTAAGTAGGGCGTTAAACTCTTTCATTCTCTGCTTAACATTGACAGCAAGGTCGGGGTCGATGTCATAATAATCTTTGATGGCGTAGGGAGAACCAGCACGACCTTTTACAACCGCAGGATGGTCAGCTTTAATTCCGTTGGCTGAATAGTCGGTTTGTGTGGCATGCTCAATGAGTCCTGTAAACCATACGTGTGTAAAGCCCATTGAGGCAATGCGTTCGAGTTGTTTGGCAGTGATGTCATTCATCTTGGCACAACCATTCTCTTCAATGCTGCCAGCGGGAATGTTGGCGTTCTTTTTGTTGCCATAAAGGCGAGTAAAAATTTGGTATATCAGTGGTTTCATATGCTTAAGCTTTGTGATATTAGTTTTAAGTTCGGAGGTGTGTATAAGTTTTAGGGCGATTCTAAAAAAATAAGGTTTTAGATGATAAAGTTATTGCAAAGCTTAATCTAACTTTATAACCTAAAACCTTAACCTTTTAGATAGGTTGAATTTCTTGTTGAAAAAGAAACTTAGTCGTTTACACCATGAGCCTTTACATCAGCGTTACCCTTGCAAATCTTAGCAATCATGCCCTGTAAGGTTTTGCCAGGACCACATTCAGTGAAGTCGGTAGCACCATCAGCAACCATGTTGTTTACCTCCTTAGTCCAAAGCACAGAAGCTGTGAGTTGGGCAATGAGGTTCGCTTTAATTTCTTCGGGGTTGGTGTGAGGCATACCATCTACGTTCTGATAAACGGGGCAAATGGGCTTGTGGAACTCAGTAGTAGCGATAGCTGCTTCGAGTTCTTCTTTTGCGGGTTGCATAAGGGGAGAGTGGAATGCACCACCCACGGGCAATACCAATGCACGCTTTGCGCCAGCTTCCTTAAGGCGTTGGCAAGCTACTTCAATAGCTTCGGTTTCACCTGAGATAACGAGCTGTCCCGGGCAGTTGTAGTTAGCGGGAACAACAATCTTGCCAGTCTCTTTGCTTACTTCAGCGCAAACTTCCTCTACCTTGTCGTCTGCAAGGGCGATGATTGCAGCCATTGTTCCGGGCTGAGCTTCGCAAGCCTCTTGCATAGCTTTGGCACGAGCAGCAACCAACTTTAAGCCATCTTCAAAGCTCAAGCAACGAGCTGCAGTAAGTGCTGAGAGTTCGCCCAAAGAGTGACCTGCTACCATAGCGGGTTGAAAGTCGCTGCCCAAGCAAAGTGCGCTTACTACGCTGTGCAAGAACATGGCGGGTTGCGTAACCTTAGTTTGCTTCAGTTCTTCGTCGGTACCATTAAACATAACGTCAGTGATACGGAAACCAAGAATTTCGTTGGCTTTTTCAAAAAACTGTTTAGCAATGGGGTGCTTCTCGTACAGGTCCTTGCCCATACCTACAAACTGTGCTCCCTGACCGGGAAATACAAATGCGTTCATTTTTGATATCTAGTTTTTATGAGTTTTTTTCTGTTTTGTTCTTTCTTATTCAAAAAAACAAGTTTTTGTAAAGATTGTGCAAACCGAATGCAATCAAGTTTACTTGAATTGCTGAGGTGCTGCCAATCTTATGCAAAGATACAAAAAAGCCTATATATATAGGTATGAAAATACCAAAACTTTTCAAAATAAGCAATTCGTCAATAAAAATAAAAGTCTTTGCTTTTTTCATTTTGTATTGCGCTCGCCTTGCATTATCATCTTTGCTTCGCCAAGATAAGCTGTGGTTCGGCAATAAAAACGAAAGTTTTATGACTTTCGTTTTGTATTGCGCTCGCCTTGCATTATCATCTTTGCTTCGCCAAGATAAGCTGCGGCTCGGCAATAAAAACGAAAGTTTTATGACTTTCGTTTTGTATTGCGCTCACCTTGCAGTATCTTTGCAAAACAAATTATGGCTACAAGCTTTTTATGAGCTTAATCCAATTTTTGAGCAAATAATATAAGTAGAGTAACTCATCAAGATTATGATACAATCAATGACGGGCTATGGAAAGTCCGACGCTGTTTTTAACGGCAAAAAAATACATGTAGAGGTAAAGAGTCTCAATAGTAAGGCTCTCGATTTGAATGCGCGTGTTGCTCCTCTTTATCGTGAAAAGGAAATGGAGGTGCGTCAACTTCTTGCCAAAGCAATTGAACGCGGTAAGGTCGATTTTACGCTTTGGGTAGAAAAGGATGAGACTTCGGTTGCAGCTACCATTAACCCTGAGGCTGTAAAGAACTATGTAGCGCAAATTCAAGATATTTGCAATGCTCAGTCGCTTGCTATGCCACAGAATGTGTGGGATGTTGTGCTTCGTTTGCCCGATGCTACACAAACCAACGCTGTAGAAGAACTCACTGACGAGGAATGGGCTGTTGTGCTGGATGCTATTCAGCAAGCCGTTGCTCACCTTGTTGATTTCCGCAAGCAAGAGGGTGCTGCACTTTATAAAAAGTTTAGCGAGAAACTTGATAACATAGAGCGTTATCTTCACGAAATCGAACCCTATGAAAAAGGGCGTGTAGAAAAGATTCGTCAACGTCTCTTCGATCGTTTATCTGAACTTAAAGGTGTGGATTATGATAAGAATCGTCTTGAACAGGAACTTATCTATTACATCGAAAAACTTGATATTAGCGAGGAAAAGCAGCGCTTGGCTAATCACTTACGCTATTTCCGTGAAACAATGGATAACGGACATGGGCAAGGCAAAAAGTTAGGATTCATCTCTCAAGAAATGGGACGCGAAATTAACACAACGGGCTCAAAGAGTAATCAAGCCGAAATGCAAAACATTGTGGTGAAGATGAAGGATGAACTCGAACAAATCAAAGAACAGGTGTTGAACGTGATGTAATAACGTTGAATACCTACGATTATAGACTTGTTCTTACTTTTTTGTATTTAGAAAAACAATTATGGCTAAGGTAATTATATTTTCAGCTCCAAGCGGAAGTGGTAAAAGTACCATTATCAATTATTTGATGCAGCAGCAACTCAATTTGCACTTTTCAATTTCAGCAACAAGTCGTCCTCCGCGTGGAACAGAACAAAATGGTGTGGAATATTTCTTTCTTACACCCGAGGAGTTTCGCGAGCGTATTGCCAATGGTGAGTTCCTTGAATATGAGGAGGTTTATAAAGATCGCTTCTATGGTACACTCCGTTCACAAATTGATGCGCAATTAGCCAAGGGCGAGAATGTGGTGTGCGATGTAGATGTGTTAGGTGGTCAAAATATTAAGAAGCATTATGCAGATCGTGCATTAAGCCTTTTTGTTCAGCCTCCTTCAATCGATGCACTTCGTCAGCGTCTTGAAGGTCGTGGCACAGATAGTGCAGAAGTAATTGCCGATCGCATTGCTCGTGCTGAATTTGAATTGTCGTTTGCTTCAAAGTTCGATAAGGTGGTTATTAACGATGACCTCGCTACTGCTCAACAAGAAGCATTGCGCATTGTGAAGGATTTTCTTGAAGCGTAAACAAATACTCCGCTTTTTATGAAATTGCGCAAACGCATAGCTATCTTTGGTGGATCGTTTAATCCTGTTCACGTTGGGCACATTGCTTTGGCTCGTTCGGTAGTACAGCAACATTTAGCTGATGAAGTTTGGTTGTTAGTGTCACCGCAAAATCCACTCAAACAACAAATGGGACTTTTGCCTGAACAACAACGATTGAACTTAGTGCGTAAGGCTTTAGAGCATGAGCATGGAGTAGAAGTGAGTGATTTTGAGTTTCATCTACCACGTCCTTCTTATACGTGGAACACGTTACAAGCTCTTTCAGCAGCTTATCCTGATGTAGAGTTCTCATTGTTGATAGGTGCTGATAATTGGCTCTTGTTTAACCGTTGGGCGCATCCCGACGATATTTTGGCAAATTATCGTTTGTTAGTTTATCCGCGCGAGGGATGTGTGGTTAATAAGGCTTCATTGCCAATCGGAGTTAGTTTGATAGAGGCTCCTTTATTTCCTTTGAGTTCAACCGATATTCGTAATTTGGTGCGTGAGGGCAAAAGTATACATGGTTTTGTGCCAGCAGTAATCGAACAAGATGTTCAACGCTTGTATGCCGTTGACACGCTATAATTGATGACGCTTGACCTCGTATTTTAAAAACTTATCCCTTAAGTTATGCATCTTGCATGAATCTTAGGATGCAACGAATCCCCTCGTTGCTTAAGAATATGAGTGTGTAGTATGAGTATGTTATGAACAATAAGTTTCACAACTATATATATACTTGTGCTGCAAACTTCTATTTTTTAAGCAGCGAGGGGATTTGTTGTTTCCCAAGGCTTCGGTTCGGAAGAAAAAATGAAAATTTTTTGATTTTCATTTTGTCCTTCACTCACCTTGCACTACTTTGCTTTGCGAAGTTAGGCTGCGGTTCGGAAGAAAAAATGAAAATTTTTTGATTTTCATTTTGTCCTTCACTCACC
>ERZ1023617.584-NODE-584-length-12287-cov-17.802240_pt1 | contig 12287 bp, 7 predicted proteins | sample MGYA00380328_ERZ1023617 | MGnify/ENA primary metagenome ERZ1023617 (study PRJEB33179, sample SAMN07448977) | human gut metagenome | biome: Human-gut; feature: Human associated habitat; material: Faeces | host: Homo sapiens | place: India: Bhopal | collected...
CTCTCATACCTGGCTACCATATATCACCCCGAATGGGGTGAGGCTGGCGCGTGAAACGTGGATGATTCTATTTTACAAAGTGTGGCTTTTCCTTAAAAAAAGGAAGTCTATAAGTAAGCGTTTTGCTTAGCTTATAAACTTCCTTAGTCGTTAACTTTTAAATAAGTTTATTCTGCGTTGTTCCACAGATTGTTGTTCCAAATGTTGTTCTCTTTCTTCTGCGACATCGCAGCGTCAAGGTCAGAGCGTTCTGTTCTGTTTGCTCCTATGCTTCCGTTGAGCAAGATAGATTCGCGCATCTCAAATTTGATGCTTGTGCTTGTAGGCTTAATATATAGCTTGTTCATAATAGTCTTTTTTTAAGATGCTTATTTAATAATGATTTTTTTGCCATTGCAGATGTAGATGCCACCCTTAACAGTGTTGTTTACACGGCGACCTGTGAGGTCGTAGGTAACACCTTGGTTATTGTTGCCAGCAACAGCATTGTTAATGCCTGAAACGATATCGAAGTTCAAGCTGAAGCCTTTTTGAGCAGCGTTATTTGCACTGATGTCGAAGTATGCTCTGTTGCCAGCAATGCTTGTCATAGTCTCTTTGGGTAAGTAGAAACCTAATGCATCACCTTTTCTGCCGAGAATCAAATAGCTTGTTGTACCAGCATCAATAGTTTTTGCCTCAAGTGTACCGAGCATGTTTCCCTTATTAACTGTGCTATTCTCAGATGTAAGTGCGAATGAAGCATTAGCAGCATTACCTTCAAGAATTACAGCGGTCTCTGCGGGCAATACGCCAGTAACAGCGTTTAAAGTGACGTTATTTTCGTTGAGTGTAGCTGTGTAAGCGTTTACGCCTTCAGGAATTGTTACTGCAAAAGGTAGATAAGTGGTAGCGTAGTACTTTTCGCCTACTTGGGTAAGGGGAAGTTCTATATTTTCGTATACGCGGAGAGCAGAACCTCCTCCCATACCTTTATTCCAAAAAGCTAAGTTGGAGCCACGATAGTTTGCACGGTCGCGGATGCTGCCTTTTACGTTAATAGTAAATCCGTTTTCTACAAAGGTATTACCAGTAACATCCCAAAGGATCGATATGTTTTCACCAGGATTTTCGGTGTTTTCATACATTTGTATAGGTGTGTTACCTTCTCCTCCAGCATTAGCCAAAGTAACAGTATTTATACCTAATACTTTCTTGCTTTTTACATTGATGATTTTAAAGCCATTGGCATAATCACCTTCAAAAGTCCATTCAGAACCTAAGGTAGAGAGCTCGGGTGTTTGACCATTCACTTTAACAGAAGAGCCATCAATGGAGTTAATGTAACCACCAGCGCTCCATTCACCTCCGTCTCCTAATCTTAAAAGACATGGTTTGTTAGGTTTAACAGGTAATTCGATGTTTGCAGGGTCCTCTACTTTGTAGAATTGTACACTGGCTTTGTTTGTATCTTCGTCACTTAATGCCCAATAACTCAATTGACCCCCATTGTTAGAGGTGAGGTAATACTTATTGCTACCGTTTGTGATGTAGAGGTCGAGGTATTCGTTTTTTCCATGTTTGGTGCTTACTTCAAAATTGAATTTTCCAAGATCTTCACGGCAGTTTGTATTTGAACTCATTTGATAATCAACATTTGCAGTTGCTTTTCCAAAATAGACACCGTTGTACATATTTACAAGACTGATGGTGTTGTCGCTGTTCTTGTAAACTTTCCAAAGGAATTTGTTTTTGTCCGCACTCATTTTTTCACCAGGGGTGACATCGTTTTGGTTCAGTGTGTATTTAAAAGAACCATCGTTGTAGTACCAACCCCCTGAAGTCGCTTTGTCATTGAGGGTCTTTAGTGCATAAATTGCACCATCTTCCAAATCGTTGAACGTTGAAACAGCTGTGGTGCTCAATGTTTGTGCATTGGTGAGCATTGCAACCATACAAGTCAACATGGTTAAGAATAATTTTTTCATAAGAATTTTGTTTTGTTTAAAGATTTCGGGAGCAAAGGTACCATGTTAGACAAAAAAGAGCAAATGGGGGGGGTAAATAAGAATAAAATAGTTTAACAAACCGTAAATCAATATACTATAATACGCCTATCTCTTAAAATTGCAAGTTGAATCTTTTTAAATTGACACATATTAGTTAAGGACAGTTCATTGTAATTTATGCCTAAACCTCAAGAAACTTCATTCAACAAAAAAAGGATACACCAACCAATGGTTGGCATATCCTAATAGTTATTAGTTATATAAAAGAACGATTTTTTAGAAAATCATACTCTTGAGATTTTACTTTACGCGCTTAATGGTAACGGCACCCTTAGCAGTGATTTGCTTTTCAAGGAATACGCCCTTGAAGGGAACTGCGTTGATGCGCTGACCATTTACGTTGTAGTATTCACGACGAAGTACAGGAGCTGTTACGTTTTGGTCAGTCTGTACGTTCTTAACGCTTGAAGTGGCACCCGGGTTGAGGTCGATAACGTAAGAGCGGTTAACAGAAGCGTGGTTGATACTGTCAGAATATTCCTCTTGCATAAAGCTAAGGAAGATAGATGCATTGTTGTTTGCAAAGACAGTACCAGTTATTACGCTGTCGGCAACAATTACGTAGTCGGAAGTGAAGTAACGGTCTGCATCAATAGCCTGCTTGGTGCTTGCTACGCCAAAGCCGTCGTCACCATCGATGCCACCGAAGTCGCCATCACCCCCGCCACCGAAGTCGCCATCATCACCATCATCGCCACCAGCTTCGGTAGGAACGTCGAAAGAATATTTGGTTTTGAGGAAGAGACCAGCTGCTTCGCTGCGCTGATTGATGTAGTCGTAGAAGTTGAGTACAGGTTCTTCGGCATTGGGCTTAACAACGTAGGTGTTACGTACATAGTCCATCATGGGCGATGCAGCAAAGAGAGTACCATCGTCGGTTACGCAAGTAGTGCTGTGTTGGGTGAGGTCTTCGCGAACATTAGCGATGAGGGAATCTTGTGTGAGATCGAAGAGCACAGGGTTGTATACCACTTCGCCTCCAAAGCCTCCCATTTCGGGATCGTCAGCTTCGCTAGAGAGTTCACGGCTGACAGTAGTGCCGAGATATTTGCCATTGCGCGAGATGTAGAAGTTGTTCTGCAAGAACGAGATACCCTTTGTTGATGCATAGAAACTTTCTTGGTAGGCATCGAAGTCTACATAGTATTGTTCGCACTGCTGTTCGTAGAGCAGAGAGTCGGCTTGCCACTTCGCTTTGTTCTCGCTAACATACATCCATTTCAGAGGATAAACGGGGAGAGAGTCGCTAGGAATGAGGCCTGCTTTAACCTGATCGAGTTTGTCGCTATATTCAGTAACCGCATTGTTATAGGCAATGGTGTCGGCCTTGGTGTAGTATTGTTCGGGTTGAGGGAACCATATATCAGAAGGAATGGTTGGTTCGGGCAGAATTTGTTTTGCCAATTCACCATCCCAAACGATGTTTTCGCCAATTACCTTGTAGCTCCATGTTCCGTCTTCGCCTTTTTTGTAAACGATGGGATAGATAAAGAAGCCCGAGTAGTCTACGATCATACCCACGAGCGTTTTACCATCGTTAGAGATGTCGTTGACAGTTACGTGTTGTGGGTCGCGTCCTGAGAAGTCCTTTGCGGGGAAGGGAAGTTTTTCTACGCTATATGAACCGTCAGACTGACGTGTCCAAAGCACGGGGAAACTTTGCAAACCATCGTAGGCGCTTGTTGCATTTGTGGCTAATGAGCCAGCAATGTATTTGCCGTCATCGGTGATTGCACTAGCATCACTATCAATGGTGCCCGCATCTGCTGTGTTGGGCAGAACCACTTTAAGACCGCCTTTTACCCAATAGCATGCGTTGTAGCCATCGTAGCCCACGAGTGTGCCTTGGCTGCTCAATGCGTGACCATTGCCTGCTCCGCTGAGTACAGGGTCTTCTTCGCTTGCATGTACGTAATATTCTTGATTAGTGAGGCGGTTGCGTACGATGATTTCTCCGTCTACAGATTCGGCTACATATACGCCGTTGTCGGACATGACGCCGAAGATGTTTCCAACGAAGTTGTCGCAAACTTGTGCAGAGGCTGCACCCATTCCGAGCACTGCCATGGCTGCGGTGAGTAAAGTTTTCTTCATATGGATAAAATTTTTGGGGTTTGTATCTGTTGGGTTGTTTGGGATACCTTGAAAGGGCAAAGCTTTCTGTCCTTTCAAGGCATCGCTTTTATATATATAATGTGTATATCTTCTCCCAAATCGTGTTTTGGGGAATAGTTAGTCTTACTTAACGTGCTTGATGGTTTGTACACCCTGTGTGGTTTCAACACGTTCGATGTATGCACCATTAAGAGGAGCGCGGTCAATGCGTTGACCTTGCAAGTTGAAGAGTGTGCGACTCAGCACTTGTGCACTAACAGTAGTTGCGCTTTGGATGCCCGTTACGTGGTTGATGTTGAGCGATTCGGCGTTGAGCACTTCAGCATTCGTAACATCATCGGTCGGACGGTTCACAAATGCCACAACACTTACGTTGTCAGCATTCCATGTTTCGGGAATGGTGTAAGTGTAAGTTTCAGAGTAAGTGTCGTCAGTCCAATTGATGCTATCGCCTGTGATGCGTGTAATGGCATCGCGATAAACATGGTTGTGAATCTTCTCGCCACTGTAGAGTTGAGCAGCCTTTGTGTTCACCTTGTCCTCAATCAGTTCAACAGTAAGGCACGACTGATTATAGAAGGTAGTGAAAATCTTGTTGCGTTCGCCACTAATGGTTGTGGTGAGTTGACGTGTGGCAGGGTCGTAGTGATTTTCAATGTTTACCGAAACAAAGGCGGGTGTTGATGTGGCAACCTCGAAAGGACCTTGCAAGAGTTTGAGGTGCGGATAAACAACTGAAGAACCATTACCCTTGAGCAAACTGAAAGCAGGTTGGTCAGCATAGTCATTGTTGTTTAACATGCGACGGTCGAACATGCCCATCGGAGCAGCTTGTATGCCAAACTTTTGCAAACTGTATGAAGTTTGCTGTGTGAGTTCGTCGGTTTGGTAACCAATGTGGTGAGCTACCCAAACATAGTCTTTGCGTCCGCTAACCAAAGCGTTCAGCACATCGTGACCCAAAGGACAGTTAGAGCACTTTAGTGTGGTGAAATGTTCAATGAGTGTTTTGCGCTTGTAAGCATCATTATAGGTGTAGATAACGGTGTTGAGAGTGTCGTTATCCTTGTATTCGTTGTCAGCGTCCATCCAGATTTTCAAGGGAACCTTACCTTCGGGCATATCGGCAGTGTTGATGGTAATGTCAAGTGCCTGCACCTCTTCGGGGAAAATTTGACCTTCTACGCTAATGTCGTGAACTTTGCCATCGCCCACACTGTAGTGCATGGCAGGAATATTTGTTTCCTTCTCGCCATAGTTGTTAATTGTGATGGTAGCGCTAAGATCATCGCCTACACGTGTATAAGGAGCACCAAAGGTACATTTTTCAACAGCTAAGTCATTGAGCGGAAGGTCACCGTTGATTTCAGCAATTACCTGAATGCAAAGCGGTTCGTAGCCATAGTTGGTGAAATTGCTCCATGCTGTACCATCGTAGAAGAAGTTTCCGTTAGGATTGCTTGAACCATCGCAATAAATTGCTCCACCAGCTGGTACTTTACCACTGTATCCTATATAAAGGTCTTTACCTGTAATTTCAATAGGTTCAACAAAAGTAACTTCGTTCCAACCCGCTTTGGCAGTTCCAACTTTGGTAGGACGATTATTGATAACAGTAGACTTGAGGTCGTAGCGTGCCCAAGCATAGATATTACTTACACCTTCGGTACATGCAAAACGCATTTTTGTGAGGTAATGTCCTTTAAGCGCCATAAGACGTGAGCCAGGAATAAGTATAGCGGCTTGAAAACTCAACGATCCGCTCGATAGGGTATTGGCAATGCCCGAAGTCTCGTTCGTTAGTTCGTTAGGACAGTAGCCCATTGTGATTTCGTGGTCGGCAAAACTGCTTGCAGCAGTACATAAGCCTATGACAAAGGCTACAATACGTAGAATTTTATTCATTATTTACAAATTTTATTTAGTTGATCTGAGGGCAAAATTACAAAAGAAATTTATAAATGGAAATAAAATGCAGAAAAAAATAGCTTTTTGGCAAAATATTTTTCAAAAAAGTGCATTTGTGCAAGATATTTAAGGAGGGGTATACAAAAGGTAGGTAGCTTTTGTTGCTTTTTGATTCTAAATAAAGGTGTTCTCTATAAAGTCTGTAAAAAAGATGGTGTTGAAATGAGTGCTACGAATGACAAAATTAGGTATTAAGTAAGGGAAAAGTATAGGTAATACAAACAAAGTAGGGGAGAGTAATAAGTAAGAGCAAGTAATAAGTAATACAAACTATGACTGCATTATCAAGGTTTCACGCGCCAGCCTAACCCTACCTAACGGGGTGAGGCTGGCGCGTGAAACCTTGATAATGCAGTATGACCTATTACTTCCCTTTATATATTAGTTTGCTTTCATTTCCGTACACATCAACAGCAGTTACTACATATCGACTATGTTTGAGTGCAGGTAGAGCTAACCATTTTTCGTAGTGTGTTTGGCGTAGACGTGTGGCAAGTAGGACATCTCCCAACACATTGTCTAAACGATAGACGTTATAACTAACAGGACCATCGTTGTCGGTTACAGCATCCCATTTAAGTTGAAGCGTGTTACCTTCGAACGTTTGTTCTACGTGGGGAGCTGCAGGAGCAATGCTGTCGCACCAAGTCATGGGCGGAATTAAGGCAGGTTGTGCATAGAAAATGTTCTTTGCCCAATCATAAAGTCCCTTCTCATTCTTTAAAAAGAATTGGGCACGGAAAAAGGCTTGACCACCTAAACCTTCATTTCGTGCAACATACATCTGTCGTTGTACGGTGAGCAAGGGCCAATCTTTTTCCCGTTCGTTCAAAAAATAAATGCCGAGTCCAGGAACTACAGGACGACCATGGTCATTCTCTTTCCAATCAGCCAAGAAAGGGTAGTAGTGGTCACCATCAAAGTACATCATGGGAAAAAGCATGTCCATCCATCCCTTCTCTAACCACAACTGTGCATCTTGCGACACCGCATCGCGTGCATTCCAACCTCGTGAACTGTAACGTGAAAGGTCTCTGTATTTACCTACAGGCGAACAACTCATCTTAACCCAAGGACGCACTGCTTTTACTGCATCGTGTATGGCAGAGACACAACGATTGATGTTCTCTTTACGCCAAATGGCTTTGTTGCGTCCGTTGGCATATTTGCGATAAGTGCGGTCGTCGTTAAAGGGAATACCAGCTTCGGGGTAACGAATGTAGTCGAGGTGAATGCCATCGACATCATAGTTCTTTACAATTTCTTGGCAAATGCTTGCAATGTAAGGCGCCGTGCCAGGAACACCAGGGTCCATCATCCATTGGTCGCCACATTTTTGGCAAAGTTCGGGATGCACATTGGGCAATGCAGCCTTGCCTAATTGTTTGCCTATTGCTACCTTGCAAATGGGGAATGCTACAACCCAGGCGTGACACTCCATGCCACGTTTGTGACATTCGTCAACAGCCAACTTTAGAGGGTCGTAACTTGGACGTTTGCCAGGCGTGCCCGTAAACACACCATCCCATGGTTCAATGGCTGAGGGGTAGGCAGTGGTAGAGCGTATGCGTGCTTGAAAGAGAACGGTGTTGATGCCAGCCTCTTTCATCTTGTCAAGCATTTGGCACAATGCTTTTTGTTGGGCTTCAGCTTGTTCTGCATTGCGTGCAGGCTGTTTGGGCCAATCCAATCCCATGAGTGTAGTAAGCCATACCGCACGAACTTCGTAGGGTACAGCAGGGGTTATGGGCGAGTGAGTTGGTTGTGCTAAGGTGGTAAGGCTGCACAATGCTATGAGGAGTATGATAAAAGGGCGCATAAGGGGTGTGGAATAATAAGGGCGTTAATTATTATAATATAAGGAGTGGTTTCCCAAAAAATTATCGTGCTTGCAGAATAAGCGGTTGCACCATGCCGTGGGGAATACCTAATTGAATGGCACGGTTAATGTCGTTGCGAGCAGCCCGTTTTTCGCCGAGGTTGAGCAACATTTTAGCACGTTCTACGTAGTAAGCACCCTCTTGAGGTTCAAGAGATATAAGTGTGTCGTAGTCAGCACGTGCCATGGCATACATTTTGAGTTCAGCTTCTACAGCAGCCCTTGTGCTTAATGCATCGGTATTCTTGGGATGTGCTGACACAATCAGGTTAAGACGATTGAGTGCCTCTTTGGGTTGCCCCAACTGTTGCAAGGTGAGTGCATCCAATATTTGTGCATTGGTGTTTTGCGGATTGTCAGTTAAGATAATTTGCAAGTCGGCGTGTGCATCACTGAAAAGACGGAGTTGATAGCGTGCAGCGGCACGCACAAATCGGGCACGTTCAAGTAGTAGGGGTGTGACACCTTCAAAATCTGCTTTATCAAGCACCTGTTGTGCATCCTCCACAGCTTCATGGGCTTTGTTGAGTTGCAAGTTTGCTTCAGCTCGTGCAAGGCGGGCGTCAAAATAGTTGGGGTACTCCTTAATAATGTCAGTTAACTTTTTTACTGCTTCCACATTCTGACCACGTGCCATGTCTACAAGACCGAGATTGTATTTAATTACATGATTACCAGGTGCGGTGGGGCGTAATTTAAGAGCCTTGTTAAAAAGCTGTTCTGCTTGAGCAAGCGAGTCAGCGTGTAAGGCATTAAAGGCGCGACGTATGTGGTCGATATATTGCAAGGAGTCGTTGTGCTGTCGTTCAGCTATTTTCATATCTTCCTTGTAATCGTCGATGTTTTTGGCGCGTACGCCTCCTTTTCCGCGTTCAAGCGGAATAATGGTCTGAGCTTGTGTTAAGATGGTAAAGCTCCATAAGCTTATGATAAAAAATATGCGTAACAATTTCATAGGGCAAAGGTAGCTATATTCTTTAGTGCTGCATGTAAAAGGTTCTATTTTTTATATTTATTTGTATGCGAGGGTGAGGTGTTTTTCAAAAAAATGGTTAGGTAATAAAAAAACTTGGTTGCCGAAAAACATTCGGCAACCAAGTAGTAGGAAGAAATCTGAAAAAATTATTTTTTCTTTTCATCGACAATCGCATCAATCACAGCAACAGCCGTGATGTTAACGATGTCGTTAACTGAGCTTTCAAAGTCGGTGAAGTGAATAGGTTTGTTCAAGCCCATTTGGATAGGACCAACCACCTCTTCGTTATCCTCAAGAGCCTTTACCATTTTGTAGGAAGAGTTAGCGGCAGAGAGGTTCGGGAAGATGAGTGTGTTAACATCCTGACCTTTCAACTTATTGAAGGGGTACTTCTCATCGCGAAGATCTTTATCCATGGCAAAGTTGAGCTGCATTTCACCATCGATAGCCAAGCTGGGCTGTTCTTCGTGCAAACGTTCAACTACATGTTTTACGCTCAATGCACTACCATCTTTGTCGGTGCCAAAGTTAGAGTACGACAACATAGCCATAGCAGGTGTACGGTTAAAGAAACGTACGGTCTGTGCTGAAAGACGTGCAATGTCGTAGAGTGCCTCCTCGTCGGGATGACGATTAACCAAGGTGTCAGCAACAAAGAGAATACCCTTCTTGGTATTGATTAAGTGCATGGTGCCGAAGTGGTTGTAGCCCTCGCGGATGCCAATAACTTCGCGTGCCACCTTAAAGGTGTTAGAGTATTTGGTGTAAAGACCTGTGATGAAGGCATCAGCTTCGCCTGTTTCCACCATCATCATGCCAAAGTAGTTGCGCTCATACATCTTATCCTCAGCTTCTTGCGGAGTGTAGCCCTTACGTTCCATCTTCTTGGCAAAGAGCTGTGCATAGCGGTGGCGACGTTCGTTTTGAGAGTCGTTGCGCAAGTTCAAAATTTCGATGCCATCGAGGTTTAACTTCAATTCCTCAGCTGTTTGACGAATTTGTACGTCATTGCCCAACAAGATGGGGAAGCAAATGCCCTCTTCCTTAGCGCGTACAGCAGCTTGGAGCATGTTGGGGTGTGTGCCTTCAGCATATACCACACGTTTGGGGTTAGAGCGAGCTGTATCGTAGAGGTTCTGCGTGAACTTACTTTCTTGACCCATCAACTCACGCAAGTGTTGGCGATAAGCCTTCCAGTCCTTAATAGGTGTGCGAGCTACACCGCTATCCATAGCAGCTTTGGCAACAGCCATTGAAACCTCGGTGATAAGACGGGGGTCAACAGGTTTGGGAATGAAGTAATCAGGACCAAAGGTGAAGTTGCGTACGTGGTAAGCACGGTTTACGATATCGGGTACAGGGCGACGTGCCAAGTCCGCAATAGCGCGAGCAGCTGCCATCTTCATTTCCTCGTTGATGGCAGAAGCAGCTGTGTCGAGTGCACCGCGGAAGATATAGGGGAAACCAATAACGTTGTTAATTTGGTTCGGATAGTCTGTGCGACCTGTACTCATCAAAACATCGGGGCGAGCAGCTGTAGCATCCTCGTATGAAATTTCGGGTACGGGGTTGGCCAATGCAAAGATGATGGGGTTGTTAGCCATGGAGCGTACCATGTCTTGTGTGAGCACATTGCCTTTTGAAAGACCTACAAAGACATCGGCACCATTTACAGCCTCTGCCAAAGTGTGGACATCAGTGCGTGTGGTAGCAAATTCACGTTTTTGTGCATTCAGGTTTTCGCGGTCGGCAGTGATAACGCCCCTCGAGTCGAGCATCACTACATTCTCCTTCTTAGCACCAAAGGCGCAATAGAGGCGTGTGCATGAGATGGCTGCTGCACCCGCACCATTCACTACAATCTTAACATCTTCGATATTCTTGCCAGCCACCATGAGTGCATTGATTAAACCAGCAGCCGAGATGATAGCTGTTCCGTGTTGGTCGTCGTGCATCACGGGGATGTCGAGTTCAGCTTTAAGGCGCTGTTCAATTTCAAAGCACTCGGGTGCTTTAATATCTTCGAGGTTGATACCACCAAAGGTTGGAGCAATGGCTTTAACGGCAGCAATAAACTTTTCGGGGTCTTTTTCGTTTACTTCGATGTCGAAAGCATCCACGCCCGCATAGATTTTAAACAAAAGGCTCTTGCCTTCCATCACGGGTTTACCGCTCATGGCACCTATGTCTCCCAGTCCGAGCACGGCGGTACCATTTGAAATTACTGCAACCAAGTTGCCTTTGTTGGTGTAGCGATAGGCGTCTTGTGGGTTTTGCTGAATTTCAAGACAGGGTTCAGCCACACCTGGTGAATATGCCAACGAAAGGTCGGTTTGTGTGCGGTAGGGTTTGGTGGGTACTACTTCTATTTTTCCCGGCTTGCCCATTTCGTGATAGCGAAGGGCAGCTTCTTTTGTTATTTTTACCATGTTTCGGGCTGTTAAATAGTTATTGTGTTATAGGATTTTCAATATTATCTCTTTTCGCAAGCAAATTTACGACTTTACTTTTATGTTGTGTGCAATTTCTGCCCCTTTTTATCTTTTTGCCTAAAAAATAGCTACTTTTTTTGTAGTTATACCCTATTTTATGCGAAACAGTTGGAGTAGGTGGTTGTTTACACGCATCCTGCTTTCTTGTGCTTGGTGTGATATAGCGGTTGGTTCCTTTTCTAAATTTAGGGCAGTGTTTTATTCAATGAAGTGCAGATTTTTCTATTTTGGGAGGTGAAAAATGCTATAAAATCACTTTTTTGCACCCTAAAGTGCATTTTTTTTGGGAAAAGTCTTGGTAGTAGAAAAATTATTACTACCTTTGCACTCGCAAAACGGCAATACACCGTGATGCTATGTTTTTAAGTTTTGCCTCTTTAGCTCAGTTGGCCAGAGCACGTGATTTGTAATCTCGGGGTCGTTGGTTCGAATCCGACAAGAGGCTCAGAAAGAGTTACACAGTTTTCTAAATTGTGTGACTCTTTTTTGTACGCAAATTTTAGGCGTTGTTACCGAAAATCGAGTAAAGATTTTAAACGAAAAAGTATTATAGTATTACTTGGCAAAGAAATACGTATTAATTGGACAAGTATTACGTAATAGATGGCAAAGTAATATAGTAATACTTTTTGAGCTTTTTCGGGATGCTTTCAATATGCAAAATTCTGTACAAGTTATTTTTTTTGAATATTACTAAAACAAAAAAAGGCATTCATTCCGAAGTGGAATAAATGCCTTGTGTTTAGCGCTTCAGGATGGGCTTGAACCAACGACCCCCTGATTAACAGTCAGGTGCTCTAACCAACTGA
>ERZ1023617.585-NODE-585-length-12272-cov-38.769583_pt1 | contig 12272 bp, 6 predicted proteins | sample MGYA00380328_ERZ1023617 | MGnify/ENA primary metagenome ERZ1023617 (study PRJEB33179, sample SAMN07448977) | human gut metagenome | biome: Human-gut; feature: Human associated habitat; material: Faeces | host: Homo sapiens | place: India: Bhopal | collected...
AAGGATAGCATAAGTCTGGGGCTTTTTCTATACACTGATTTATTTTCCGCTTACTCTTTAACAGCAGATATTATCCTCAGGGGCTTTTATTTGACCATGCTTCTGCCAGCTTTTTTGCTAAAAAGGAAGATACATCTTTTTCGATAGAGGGATATTTAAATTCAATTGTAGCTCAAAAAATATTAACAATTCTAAATCCGACAATTAATACTGGTTCGGATGTTATTATGAAATTGCCTTATAAAACATCAGAAAGTAACAAAAAACAATGTACTAATTTAGTAAAAGAAAATATTTCTATTTCAAAATCCGACTGGGATTCCTTTGAAACGTCGTGGGATTTCCAGACCCATCCTCTATTAGCGTTGCCTGCTTTGGATATGGCCGGCCTGATTACAGCGAAACAGCTGACGCTGGCCGAACGGTATGAACATTTCAAGGCCGTCTGTGAAGACCGTTTCGACATCCTCCAGGAAAACGAAGAAGAGCTGAACCGTATTTTTATCGACATCTACGGCGTAAAGGACGAATTGACGCCGGACGTAGCCCCTAAAGACGTGACGGTCCATCAGATTTTTGACAGCAAAGACGACGTTCCCGATGACCTTCAGGGTAGCAATTACGTCCTGACCCAGGAAGACGTCATGAAGTCCCTCTTGTCCTATGCTGTAGGTTGCCTTTTCGGCCGCTATTCTCTGGACACGCCGGGTCTGGCCTATGCTGGTGGCGAATGGGATGCTGATAAGTATCAAACCTTCATTCCTGACAACGACAACGTTGTGCCCATTACCGACGAAGAATATTTTGATGATGACCTGTCGTCTTTCATCTGTGCCTGGCTGAAAAAGGCCTTTGGCCGGGAAAACTTTGAAGCCAACCTGGAATTCCTCACCGATGCCCTGGGAACCAGGGGTACTACTTCCAGAGAAAAACTCCGCAACTATTTCCTCAAGAACTTCTATAAGGACCATTGCAAGACTTATCAAAAACGGCCGATTTACTGGCTCTTTGACAGCGGCAAGGAAAACGGCTTTAAGGCTCTCGTCTATCTCCATCGCTACGATGAAAACACTATAGGGCGCGTCCGTGCCGATTATCTCCACCGCATGGAACGGATTTACAGCGGCGAAGTCAACCGCATGCAGGACATCATCGATCACAGCCATTCGGCCCATGAAGTATCGGTAGCGGAAAAGCGGCTGGAAAAGATGAAGAAGCAAATCAAAGAATGTCAGGACTATGATGCCAAGCTCGGCCACCTGGCCCTGGACCAGATTCACCTCAACCTGGACGACGGAGTGAAAATCAACTACCGCAAAGTCCAGACCGGCCGGGACGGTAAATTTTATGAAGTATTGGCCGATTCCAAAAATATCATGGCCAAAGACGCCCTCTGGCACGAATACCTCACGGAATGGCATCATGAACAATAGCGCTATCTTTTGAATATCTTGTGAACTTCGAAATTTATACGCGAGAGAACGCAAAAAAAGCGGATAACTAAGCGGTTCAAAAGGTATTGTCTATCTTTTGATTATCTTTTGATTATCTTTCGAAATTCGAAAATTATACGCAAGAAACTGCGAAAAAAGCTGATAACCAAGCGGCTTAAAAGCATGGCACTATCTTTTGATTATCTTTTAATTATCTTTTGAGGAACGAGTGAATTATGGCAGAATTAAATCTCAAGCAAATAGAAGACAGACTTAATGAAGAGTTTCGTACAAGTGGAGACGAAAACCGGAAACTGGTCTTTTGGTATGATGATCGGGCTGAATTTGCCGAAGATGTAGATTCATTGCAACTGGATAACGCAAAAATCCTGCATCTTATGCCGGATAATCAGTTTGCTACCAAACTCTTCCTCGAACGCGAAGACCGAACCACGAATTACCTTATTTATGTCCCATTCTCCAAGCCCGATGTCCACGAGAACCATTTGGAAGATATACTGCTCTACTCGCGGCAATTTTACGCAGACCGGGCTTCTTTGCTCGCTGTCGACCTCGGCATCGGTGAAGAATGGAAGCCGGTCCTGGAGGCGCATATTCGCTTTTTTGCCAACAAGGAGCGGACGAAGAAGTTTTATGATCTGGGTATCAGCCAGTACGATGGAACGACGATTCGCCTAGGTATGATATGTGCTCTGGCAGGCGCCCGGACGTGTTCACTCGAAGAAGCACTGCGCATCGTCCTTGATGAAGAAAGCCAGGAAAACCATCGGATTTTTGACGAATTAGCCCGGTATGATTTGATGGATTCTTTTTGGGATTTGTGCGCCCGCCATTTTGGCCTGGCCTGGGAAAATCCAAGCATAGCCAAGCTGGTACTGGCTCTGTTTGTGACCTGTGCCGCTCATGAAATCATGGAACCCGTACCCAATAGTTGGGAACCTTTCAAAATGCGCAAGACCGGCAATGCCATTGCTTTCTTGGACAGCATGATGAACAGCGTCGTTTATCAGGCTGTTTTTGATAGGCTATCGCTCTTTGCCAGCCAGCAGCTCCATGTCGCAGATTCACTGAAAACGTACCCTCTGGAAAGCTTAATTGCCTGCGGCTGCTTTGCTGATGTCGATACGCTGCTGATCCAGTGGATCGCCGGTCGGCTGGAATCTGAAGACGTGGATGCGCATTTGGGTGATTATCGTATTCTGGCACTCTGTGAATTTCGCAAAAAGACACATTTCGGCCAACAGCGGGAACATATATATGACATGTTTATCTATGCCATCAGATTGGAAATGTTGACAAGACAGTCATATCCTGATGGTTTCCAGAATATCATCAAAGACTATAAAAATCATTTGTACCAGGTTGATACAGATTATCGCCATTTTTATTATCACTTAGATAGACTTGCTGATGCCAGTGCTTATGAACCGTTGCGTATATTGATTGAAAATATATACACTAATGAATACTTGGGCAAATTATTGCCGGAATGGAATGCGGGAATCATGGAAGATAAGGCTTTGTCGGTGATTCCCCTGCAACGTGATTTCTATGACCATTATGTAGCTAACAGTAAAGACCGGGTCGTAGTCATTATTTCCGATGCGATGCGTTATGAAACAGGGCGGGAACTCTTTGACCGCCTGGGCGATAATCCCCGCAGTGAAGTGAAAATTGAGGCTATGCTCAGCACCTTACCATCATATACCCGGCTAGGCATGTCGGCTCTCCTGCCCCATCGGAAGCTGGAATTGTCCCCGGAAGGGAAAGAACTCGTCGACGGGGCATACTGTATCGATATCCAGAGCCGGGAAAAAGCATTACAGGCTCGGCAGCCGCTGGCCCGCTGTGTATCCTTTGATGATTTGAAACACATGAAAACACGGGATATGCGGGATATTTTTACAGGCCAGCAAGTCATTTACGTATATCATGACCAGATTGATGTCCGCGGCGAACATGCCGAGGATGAAGTGTTCCAGGCCTGTGAAGAAGCCGTGAAAGAAATCCTGGATTTCATCGAGAAAGTCCATAACGGGGCTAATACCCATCATTTCATCGTGACGGCAGACCATGGGTTCATTTACAAGCGCAATAAGGTGCAGGAATCGGATAAAATCGGCAACGTTCATCATCATGATATTGTGAAACGGCGTTACATCATCTCGCAGGAAGGAATTCAAGAAGATGGTGTACAGAACCTGAATCTCGGCTATCTGCTGGGGAACGAGGACAACCGCATGGTTTCTTTCCCCATTGGGACAAGTGTCTTCAAAACGCGGGGCAGCGGCGGTCAGAATTATGTACACGGTGGTTCTTCGCCGCAGGAAATGCTGGTCCCGGTCATTGAGGTCCATATGGAACGGGGCAAGGCTGATATGCGGACGGTACAAGTCCGTTTCATTAACACCATCAGTAAGATTACGAACCTCATTACGACATTAGATTTTATCCAGTCGGAACCTGTCGGAGATGCTGTCAAGGAAGCTACGTATTTAATAGGCTTTATGGATGCTGAAGGCCAGCCTATTTCTAATGAAATCACCCATGTAGCCGATAGCCGGGAAGAAGACCCGGCAAAGCGGACATTCCGGCTCCGTTTTACGTTCAAAAATCAGGACTATGATATTAGCCAGTCGTATTTCCTGGTCATCAAAAATGCGGAAACAGGCATAGTCGTATTCCGCCATCCGTTCATCATGGATCTTCCCTTCGCAGGGGATTTCGGCTTTGATTTGTGATGAACACAGAGAGGAAGGATTGATATGGAGACAGCAGATGGAACCACCAACCGGGAAGAAATCCGCCAGAAATTGAAGACTCATTTCCCAGGGAAAATCGTCCGCAAGGATTTGACGAAAAAAATCAAAGAAGGGGCCAATGTCCCTGTGTACGTCTTGGAATTTCTATTAGGTCAGTATTGCAGCTCTGACGATGAAGAAATCGTCAAAGCGGGAGTGGAAAACGTAAAAAAGATTTTATCTGCCAATTTTGTGCGCCCCGATGAGGCGCAGAAAGTACTCTCGGTCCTGCGTCAGCACGGCAGCCACACCGTCATCGATATGATTACGGTCAGCTTGAATATCAAGCAGGATTATTATGAAGCCTCATTTTCCAATCTGGGCCTGACCGGAATCCCCATTGCTGATGAATACCCGGAAAAATACGACCGCCTTTTGTGCGGCGGTATATGGTGCATCGTACAGCTGAATTATGACGCAGAAGGAACGGAGAACCTGGATATTATTCTGCCCAATGAAAACAGCCCTCAGTCAAATAACCGAAGACAGAAGAACATCTATCCTATTAGTATCCGCAATCTGACGCCCATCCAGATGCCTCATGTTGACATGGATGAATTAAAGCGCGGCCGTCAGGCTTTTACTAAAGAAGAATGGATGGATGTCATGCTGCGCTCGACCGGTATGGAGCCGGACTCTCTGTCATATCGTGAAAAGTGGCTGCTCCTTACACGTATGATTCCGCTTGTGGAAAATAATTTCAATCTCTGTGAGCTGGGACCGCGCAGTACAGGGAAATCACATATATACAAGGAAATTTCACCGAACAGTATCCTCGTTTCTGGCGGCCAGACGACGGTAGCCAACCTCTTTTACAACATGGCCAGCCATCAGATTGGACTGGTCGGCCTGTGGGACTGTGTGGCCTTTGATGAAGTAGCCGGCATCAAATTCAAGGACAAGGATGGCATCCAGATCATGAAAGACTATATGGCATCGGGATCCTTTGCCCGGGGCAAGGAAGAAAAAGCGGCTTCGGCATCGATGGTCTTTGTCGGCAATATCAACCAGTCTGTCGATGTCCTGCTGAAAACGTCGAGTCTGTTCGACCCGTTCCCGCCAGAAATGGGAACGGACACGGCTTTCCTCGACCGTATCCATGGCTACAACCCCGGTTGGGAAATCCCTAAATTCCGGCCTGAACATTTCACCGACGATTACGGATTCATTTCTGATTATCTGGCTGGATTCATGCGAGAACTGCGAAAAGAGCAGTATGGTGACGCCCTGGATGCCTATTTCCGGCTGGGGAAAAATCTGAACCAGCGCGATACTATTGCGGTCCGCAAGATGGTCGGCGGATACATCAAGTTGCTGTACCCGGATGGCCGTTTTAGCAAAGACGAAGTAGAAGAAGTATTGCAAATGGCGCTGGAGATGCGCCGCCGCGTCAAAGAACAGCTCAAAAAGCTAGGCGGCATGGAATTCTACGACGTGAATTTTTCCTACATCGACAACGAAACCTTTGAAGAACACTATGTCTCCGTGCCGGAACAAGGCGGCGGCAAACTCATTCCTGAAGGCCTCTGTAATCCCGGGCAGGTCTATACCGTTTCCCATGGGAAAAACAACATGATCGGCGTATTCCGCCTGGAAAGCCAGATGCTGCCGGGCAGCGGGAAATTTGAACGCACCGGCATCGGCAGCGATAGAGAATGCAAAGAAGCCGTCAACACTGCCTATAACTACCTAAAAGCCAATGGCAGGCGTATCAGCGGCAGCATTTCGACGACCGCCAAAGACTATATCATCAACTACCAGGACCTTCAAGGCATCGGTATGACCCATCGCTTAGCGCTCCCGACGCTCATCGCTATTTGCTCCATCGCCCTGAACAAACCCGTCCAAAGCTCCCTCGTCGCCCTTGGTGAAATCAGTATCAGCGGTACACTTATGAAAGTCGACGAACTGGCCAACACCTTGCAAGTATGCCTCGACTCGGGCGCAAAAAAAGTCCTGCTTCCCATTACATCCGCCGCCGATTTGGGAACGGTACCACCTGAATTAATCGGAAGTTTTCAACTGATATTTTATAGTAATCCTGAAGATGCTGTCTTTAAAGCCTTGGGAGTAGAATGATGCTATGCTTCAGGTGGATTTAGCAGGATTTACATGACGTATATCGAAACTATACTATATAGTAGAAGCGTGCTGTACATATTTTCAGGATGGGAGGAATCGAAATGAACGTTAAGAAAAGATTTTTCAGTTTTTTTATGGGGATAATTCTTTTGGCATGCACTAGTATAAATATCAGCCAAGCTGCTAATTTCCGTCCTGAATCGCCACAATCTGTCGCAAAAATTTTAAAGGCAATTGATGGTAATTGGTACGATCATAATGACAATCTGGTATTACAGATACAAGACGGGTATATTAATGGCTGCAAAATATTGACGGTATATGATCTCGCCGGAGCTTCAGGTAATGGCGGTGCTAATTTCCGTATTTTGGAAAGTACGGGGGAACGTTTAATGCATTTTTCGTGGTATGTACGGCATGATAACATGGATCGTCTGAAAGTTAATGATTCGCAGATGCTGCACCGGGTTGCCCAAATTCCCTTTAGTGAATCCGTTGCCGGCATCCATCTGGGAATGACGCCTGATGAAGTCAAAGCCGTATTAGGAACCCCTTCACAAACAGGAGATTTGCAGCCTTACTGGAGAATGCCTGGCTGGTATTATGCCGATAAAAAAATCGTAGTAACCTTTGACGGTGATTGTGTCGACAGAATTATCCTATTACGTGGCAGCAACACAGTACTAAATAACTCGGGTTTAAATTGCTCTAATACTCCGTCTGAATTTGTACAAGCATATCATATGAATCGCATTCCTAAAGTTGATTTCAACAGTGAAAATGAAGGCGATGGCTGTTATAATATTGGGAATGGAGAATACCTGGCCTTTGGAAATCGTATGTCCTATATTATGCTGACGTATTATTCGTATTAATATAATTGATGAGGAAATATTTTTTATAGAGGATGCTGAATGTAGGGGGGTGAAAGTAATGGATAAAGGGGAGCATAAAGAGAAATGTATTGCTGAAATTGACCAACTGTATGAAAGTGTAATGCGTTTTAATACACAACGAGACTTTCTGGAATATATGGGAGAGTTGCGAAAATTTCCCTATTTAGCACCTTATAATGCGATGATGGTTAAAGTGCAAAAACCAGGTAGTGCTTTTGTAGCGACTCTGGATACGTGGCAAAAAGTATATCATCGTCGGCCTAAACCGGGAGCCCGTCCTTTAGTTATCCTGCGTCGTTTTGGACCTATTTCTTTTGTCTATGAATTAGACGATACAGAAGGAAAGAAGATGCCGCAAGAAGTCATTTCTAAGTACATTCTTCATCCATTTCATTCCGATACACTCATTGATGAGGCAAAGCTTCAAACGCTTATTAGCTCCCTGCTTAAGGAGGGAATTCGTTATCGGGAAGAAAACTATGGCACATATTACGGCGGCCAGATACAATGGAACGCCACCAATGTTGCCAGACTCTCGCATACCTCGAAAAGTAATGTCGATATCATCAGTCACTATTGCATTACCGTTAATAAAAATCAGTCACCAGCAGAAAAATTTGCGACTATTATCCATGAACTTGGACATTACTTTTGTGGGCATTTGAATCGTGAAAAAATCGAATATATTCCCATTCGGACTAATCTTTCCAAAGAAACCAAGGAATTTGAAGCAGAAACAGTTTGTTGGGTAGTTTGTGAAAGGCTTAATCTCTCCCATCAGTCCGTGCCTTATTTGCATGGTTATCTGAACCCAGATGGGAAGGTACCGGATATCAGTCTTGATGCGATTTTAAGGGCTGTCGGTCGGATTGAAAGTATGATTAAAGGCATCAATGAGCCTAGAAAAAATCTAAAAGTAACCCTGTCAAAAGAGGCTGATTCGGCGTTAGAACGAACTTTTCCTGGCTTCAAACAAGCTATTCCGGTCCATTTTACGGATTCTAAGAGCTATGACTATGTCTTGCGAATTCCTAGGGAAAGAGGAAAAGCGGACTTTTTAATTGTTAAATATATTTCTAAAGAACGCCAATGGACCTGTTTATATCGTTTTCAAATGGATTCAGCATGGCTGAACGTCATAGAAGGGAATTTTACGCATCATCGGCACCGAGAATTGCTTATCTATATCCATAATGGCAGCGGTCATGTTTTATCGTACCGGGTATTGGCATATGTACATAATCAGGTGCATCCCATCCTCGCAGGAGACTTGATTCCGCAAGGAAATGTCCGGGTTGAAGGTAATCGGCTTATCGTAAGCTCAGGCCATCTAGACAGTATTTATACATGGTCGAAGGAAAAAGGCTTTTTACGCTTTGATTGTGAACAAGAATTGGTTCCTGAAATTGATGCCAATACAATACGTCTCCAATACGCGATTTCTGACGATGAAAAAATAGAGCTTTATATGAATGGAGAAGGATATCCTTCAATGTTCGTAAAAGCCTGCCATTAGAATAGAATGGGCTGTGGTGAAATATCAAAGCGGGCCGCCCAGCCACGGCTGTCCGTTTTGGCAACCGTCCTGCACCTCCCGCTGGTCGGCACCTGACGGGTCAAAAAGGCTTTCGGGACAGCCCCTACGCAACGGCTTCAAGCCGTATTTTTTTACGACAGGTGTATTGTTTTCATCGCTTCTATGCGATAGCCGGAATTTATGGCAGATGGATTCCCTTAATCCATTGACGATTCCCTTGTTTTGATATGGGCTTTAAGGGAATCGCTGGGAAATAAAGGAATGATTGCAGCCTCGTCCTTGACGAAGATTAACTGATAACGGTATAATAAACGTGAAAGAGGTCCTGCCGATAGACGGTTGGTCCCCAAATAATGACTACAAAAGTAGCCGCTTACGAGTGGGATCGAGGGCGGCTATTTTTGTGTTCTATTTGAAGCGCATCCGATGGCATACCCAAGCGCGAAAGCACCTAAGCAGAGGCCGAGAATACCAATAAAAGTATCTACAGTCAGAAGCATACAAATCCCCTCCTTTCCCATGGATTGGAGGGTTCACACAAAATCCCTCCTTAGGAAGCAAGGGACCAACCGCCTACCGTTTTAGGCAGAACTTCGAAGCTAGTATATCATAGGCATACCTTATCGTCTACCTTTGAGTGACTAGTACTAACAGAATAAGAACCACAAAAATAGTCGCTTACGATGGGGAGTCCTGGGCGGCTATTTTTGTTTTTTATCGTCTGTATGCGATGCCGTAGGGGCCGCCCAGAGCTATTCTGGCCCGTCAGATGCAGGAGACGATTTCCTGGATAGATGACAGCGGCGGGCGGCCCGCTACGCGCAGAGAGTTTCCCGAAGCGTCGTTGTCAGTTTGAGTTTATAGCGGCGAAGCCGTATCTGAATCCGAGAAAAGGCCGTAGCTCGTTGTTCGTAAAGACCCGCCATCATACTCGGCTAGGCTGTGGCGAAATCTCTCTAGCGGGCTTCCCACGTGGAAGCCCCTACGAAACGGCCGCAGGCCGTGGATTTTTTTGCGGCCTGCTTATTATTTTCATCGCCTCTATGCGATACCGTAGGGGACGTCCTGTTAAGGCGTCCCGTGTGAATCCTGTACATAGCCGGAATTTATGACAAATGGGATGAATTTGACGCGGCAAAGCCGCATCTGAATCCGAGAAAAGGCCGTAGATGGTTGTTCGTAAAGCTCCGCCATCATACTCGGTTAGGCTGTGGCGAAATATCACAGCGGGCCGCCCTTTGGCCGGCCCCTACGCACAAGGCCGCAGGCCGTGTATTTTTTTGCGGCCTGCGGCCTGCCGCCTGCGACCGGCGTCTTATTATCATCGCCGTCTTGACGATGCTTGAGGATTGACGGTATAATAGATATGTGAAAATAGGCAGCCGCCCAAGATGGGGATCCGGGGCGGCTCTTTTTTTGTTTTGTCGTCAGTATGCCAGGGAGGGCAGGTATCATATAGATGGGTAGTATTAAAGTACAGAAATTGAGTAAGTCTTTTGGGGTACATACGGTATTCCATGATGTCAGTTTTGAAATCCGCCGGGGCGAACGGATCGGCCTCATCGGGGCCAATGGGGCCGGGAAGTCGACGCTGCTCAAGTGCCTCATGGGCGAAGAGGAGTATGATAACGGGGCGTTTGTCGTTTCCGAAGGCGAATCTATCGGCTATTTGCAGCAGGATATCACTTACGCCGACGACGTAACGTTGCGCCAGACGATTACCGAGGCCTGGCAGGATGTCATGAAGCTGGAAAAGGATTTGAAGGCTGTCGAAAAGGACATGCAGGCCCATCCCGACGATGAAGGCTTGATGAACCGCTATGCCCGCATGCAGGAACGGTTCGAGTGGCTCGGCGGCTATGAATACGAGTCGATGTCGCGGAAAATCGTCCAGGGCCTGGGCTTTTCAGAAGCCGATATGGATCGGCCGGTCCAGAGCTTTTCCGGCGGTCAGAAGACGCGCATCAACCTGGCCAAGGCTCTCGTCCGCCGGCCGGACTATTTGTTCCTCGACGAACCGACGAACCATCTCGACGTGGACATGCTGGAATGGCTGGAAAGCTATCTCTTGTCTTATGGCGGCGGCATCCTCATCGTATCCCATGACCGCTATTTCCTCGACCGCGTGGCGACGGGCATCCTCGAACTGTCCCACGGCAAGGTGACTAAGTACAAGGGAAATTATTCGCGCTACGTCGAGCAGCATGCCCAGCAGCAGAAAGCCCTGGAAAAAGCCTATAAGAAGCAGCAGGAGCACATCCACGAAACAGAAGAATATATCCGCAAGTACAAGGCCGGCATCAAGGCCAAGCAGGCCCGCGGCCGTCAGTCCCAGCTGGACCGGCTGGAACGCATCGAATGGCAGCCGGAAGATGAATCGCTGCATTTCAATTTCAAGCCTGTCGAAGAGTGCGGCCAGAAAGTCCTGGTCCTGGACAAGGTCAGCGGCGGTTTTGCCGACCGCCAGTTGTTCGACCATCTGTCGCTCCTCCTGCGCCGCGGCGAAGCAGCGTCCCTCATCGGCCCTAACGGGACGGGGAAGACGACGCTCATCCGCATGATCATGGGCGAAAAGGAACCGACAGACGGTCATATCACCTTGGGCAGCCGCGTCCATATCGGCTATTTTGCCCAGGAACACACGGACCTGCACGGAGCTTGGACGGTCCTCGATGAAATCATGAACGATTTCAGTTATGGCGAAGAAGAAGCCCGGTCCGTCCTGGGGCGCTTCATGTTCCGCGGCGACGATGTCTTCAAGGTCATCGACAGCCTCAGCGGTGGCGAACAGGCCCGGCTGGCCCTGTTGAAGCTCTTCCTGCAGGGGCCGAATTTCCTCATCCTCGACGAACCGACGAACCATCTCGACATCCCGACGCGGGAAGTCCTGGAACAGGCCTTGCTGGAATTCGGCGGGACCTATCTGGTCGTATCCCATGACCGCTATTTCCTCGACAAAATCACCCAGCGGACGCTGGTCCTGGAAAATAAGCAGCTCACGGAATACGTCGGCAATTACAGTTATTACCGGGAAAAGGTCCGCGAAGCCCAGGAAGCGGCAGAAAAGGCGGCAGCCGAAGGGCAAGGTTCCTCGCCGGCTCATGAAAAAGAAACCGCTCCGGCAGCCAAGAAGGCGGAACCACCAGCCGCTCAGGCCGTGAAGGCACCGGTTAAGGCTCCGGCGTATGGTCAGGCAGCCAAGCTGGAAAAAATCGAGATGAAGATTGCCGAACTGGAAGCGACCATCAAGATGTACGAAGTGCAGATGAACATGCCTCAGAATCAGACCGATGCCGACGCCATGATGGAATTGACGCGAGAATATGAAGCGGCCCAGGCTCAGCTCGATGAAGCCTATGAAAAATGGGAAGCCCTGTCGGAATCGTGACGCTGTCCGCACATGACAGATATGAAAAATAAATTTGAACCTCTCCCGCTTGTAGAAGTGGGAGATTCTTGAGAAGGTTGCTGTTTAAGTTTCCTCCTGAAATCAGGATAGCCT
>ERZ1023617.587-NODE-587-length-12237-cov-40.482187_pt1 | contig 12237 bp, 10 predicted proteins | sample MGYA00380328_ERZ1023617 | MGnify/ENA primary metagenome ERZ1023617 (study PRJEB33179, sample SAMN07448977) | human gut metagenome | biome: Human-gut; feature: Human associated habitat; material: Faeces | host: Homo sapiens | place: India: Bhopal | collected...
CATCTTCTTCGCCTACGGTACCGAAGAACAACTCAAAACCTTTGTTTACGACAACGTAAATCTCCCATTCCTTCGTTTTTACTATCGTCACGTCCACGAAGGCGCACGAATCACCAAACGACCACTTGTTGTCCCCGAATACCAAATCGAAAGTCTTAAAATCATCTGCGCATCCGAAGCAGAGAACATCATCCTCGTACCTTCAGGCGTAGAGAAATTTAAGGCTGGACAAACTGTGCGTGTCATCGAGGGTGTCTTTAAGGGAGTCATTGGAAAGGTTGCACGTTTTCAAGGACAGCAACGAATAGGTATTGTCATTGATGGTTTAATGACTGTTGCAAGTGCTTATGTGCCGAGTGCATTCTTAGAAAATATCATTTAGAATTCACAAGGGAAACCATAAAATAGGATGAAATTCAAACTGAAATTCGTAATAAAGATGTACATACATTACTAATATGAATACAAAACAGAAGAGAGGCAATGGTAAAAACTAATTGCCTATGAAAATAGATACTTTTCTTTGTCAACTTGTATTGGCAACCCTAGCCAATACGATTGCAGGTTTTATAAATCGCAATTCTCGTGATCAATACTCTGTTAATAATCACATAATTGTTTGAAAATGAGCGAGTTGATTAACAAAACATAACTAAACAAATTTGGCTAAGTGCCTGATTTTTAGTACCTTTACAGTTGATTCAAGACATTAAAAGTATGATGATTTCAGAGCCACTTAGCCAATATGAGGAGATCCTCAAGGATGCAATCCGTACATCAATGAAAGAATCTGGTGCAAAGTTAGCAAAAACTTTCCAGACTCTGCTCATCGAAATACTGACTTTATATATGATTCTACCCAGAAAGATAAACTTCACACAGATGGCTCGTTACGGCAAGCACGGCGAGCAAACCTATCGTCAGAATTTTAACCGCAAGAAGAAAGACTGCATCGATTGGCTTCTATTGAAGCTGTCTCTTGCAAGGCGTGTGTTGGACATGGATGGCTTACTTGCCATTGCCATAGACCCATGCTATATCAGCAAGGCCGGCAAGAAGACTCCTCATATCGGACGGTTCTGGTCGGGATGTGCAGGGGCGGTGAAGCACGGACTTGAAATCATGGGCGTCGGCTTGCTGGATGCTGCCAGCAACAAGTGCATGATGCTGTGTGCCCATCAGACAATAGGGAACTCCGCGCTGAAGATGAGGAACAAGATACTCGTCGAATATTACATCTGTGTTATGAAGCGGTATTCAAAAAAACTGCTGAGTATCACTGATATAGTAGTGGCTGACGCATTCTTCTCTACATCAACGTTCGAGAAGGGCATGTCGGAGCTTGGCTTCTATCTGGTCAGCCGCTTCCGTGACAACGCTTGTCTGCATTACATTCCCAAGAGGGAAAAGAGGCGTGGACGACCAAGAATCAAGGGAGACAAGATTGACTTGGCAAACCTCAACCTCTCATGCGTGGAAGAACTGCACATTGATGGTCTGGACGGAAAGGCGTACACCCTCGAGGCTTATGCCAAGGCTCTGAAGAAGAGGGTGCGACTTGTCATCTGGCGAATGCCCGGTGGAAAGTGCAAGTTGTTCTTCTCGACAAAACTCTCAATGACGGGTGAAGAAGTATTGAAGACATACCGCACTCGTTTCCAGATAGAGTTCTGCTATCGCGACAGCAAGCAGTTTACGGGACTTATGGATTGTCAGGCAAGACACAAGAGACAGTTGGACTTTGCGTTCAACGCATCGTTCGCCTCACTGAATGCCGCCAAGGTCTTCATGAAAGACAATGGTATGGACAATTCCATGGCAAAAGTTAAGTCGTTGATGTTCAATGCGAACTATACGAATTTAATTTTCGACATGTCCCGATGCCGACCGAACCGAACTTTAATTAGTAAGATTGTCAAAGAACTCATTGGCTGGCAGCCTAAGGCTGCGTAGCCATATACTCAAATTTTAAAGAACTATTGTTATAATAGAATAATAATTAAAATGTAGCTCTATGAAGAAAAAAATAACCATGTTGCTCATCTGGGTTATGCCTTATGCGGCATCAGCTCAAAGTGTCAAATATAGTTATGACAACGCAGGCAATCGCATTAAGAGAGAAATTGTAATGAAGGCAAAATCCTCTTATAAAGAGACATCTAGAACAGAATGCTTTTCGGAGATGCTCTCGGATAAAGACATTCGGATATACCCCAATCCGACAAAGGGCAGATTAAAAATCGAAATTGCAGGTTATGAAAATTCTGACAGATGTGTTCTCCGCATTTTTAATACATCCGGACAACAAATACTCTCAACACATGCTTCTTCTCCTTGGACGGAATTGGACATTAGTTCCCGGGCAAACGGAATTTACATCTTATATATTTCCTTAAACAATAAGGAAACGACTTGGAAAATAATCAAAAAGTAATTTTAAGCAAACACTCATGAAACGAATAATATATATTGCAAGCATCCTGTCTATACTGAATACAGGCATAGGTTGGTCTAAAGAGTTTTCTGCACCCGAACAGACAGTCCTTCATCTTGCTCAGATAAAAACACTTGCGAACACACAGGATGATGACAGATTTAAAAATTGGACTGAAGAACAATACAAGCATTACGAGGATTCCGCCTATGCCAAGCTGTATCCACCCGTAAGGATTGAAAAGGCGGATTCGGCCGTAATTAAGGCTTTATCCAATGTTGAGGGACAGGCTAAGCTACAGGCACGTTCTGTAACGAATACACACGTACCGACATCCTATGCTGTAAATACATCGCTGGAGGTCGGACAGATTGCCGTAAAGTCGGGAACGTCACCAAGCGGAGCCAAGATATACGAAATTCCCATAAATATATATCCGGGCATGAAAGGCTTCCAGCCCAATTTATCGTTGACTTACAACAGTCAGCAAGGAAACTCTGTTGTCGGAGTTGGCTGGTCTATATCTGGGCTTCCATCCATCTCACGGGGAGGAAAGTCCATCTATTATGACGGCAAGACGCAGGGTGTCAGTCTGGATAACAATGACTCGTTTGTGCTTGATGGAATAAGGCTTGTCAAGCTGGCCACTTATTCCGGCTATATCCTTTATGAGTCCGAACAAGGGAACATAAAAGCCAAGGGATATTACTCCGGTAATATAATGAAATACTTTGAAGTATTTTATCCGGAAGGCAACAAGGGGGTATTTGGCTATACGACTAACTCTATTAATGAGCTTTATTATCCAATCACAAGTATGACAGACTTGAATGGAAATAAGATTTTGTATGCCTATGATGACTCTGACTTTCATTATAGAATCAGACAGATATCTTATAACGGTTCTTCCGTAGTCTTTAGTTATACCTCCCGCAAAGACCCTCTCATCTCATTCTGTGGTGGTTATAAAGTCTATGAATCTCAATTATTGAATTCTATATCCTGCAATTTTGGAACCCAGAACTTGGGAACTTATTCATTGTCTTATACGACACAGAATAATGTCTCACTCTTGACAAAAGTGGATTATGCTGCCAATGGAAAATCCTATAATCCTCTTCTTTTTATGTATGGAGAAGGCAAGGCATCCGGATTTACGAAAAGCACGACACAATTATATGAATGGTATGTGGCTGACAATCCAAGTTCGATTAAGGTTACAAGAGGAAAGTTTGACTACGACAGTGATGCTGATGGTCTGATTGCTCTACCAAACCTTAATCCGTATTGGAAACATTACCGAAATAGCACGATGCTTCGCCATTCACAAAATCGTTTTGAAAACAAATATACCGGAGATGAGAAAATATTTCTATATGCCGGTCTGAACGACAGTTGGGCATCAGCAATGCCTAACTTAAAAACGGAACTTGGTTTTGTGGATATTCTTTGTGCGGATATTGAAGGAAAACAAGAGGAATATGTCATAAAGATAAATGATTTGGTTGTCAATGACAATGACCAGGTGACCTTTACCGTCTATCGTTCAAATCTGTACACTGGGCTGGGAAAGCTTTATTCCAGGACATATTCATTCCCAACGGTCTATAAGGATGCGGATGGTAAAAAAAGCATTCAACCCAAGTTCTATTACACGGGAGATTTCAATGGAGATGGTAAGATGGAAATTCTGGCCGTATCTGTTCACCAGCCTTTCGGTGATACGAGTAAACCGTCCAAATGCTATATATTCGACCTTCCGAATAACAAAATATTATATCAGGGGCATGTTTTACCGTTTAATGTGGAGTTCGTCGGAGTACAGCAATTAGATCCTAAAGCGGCCGCGAACCATACTGATAAATTATTGGCAATGGATTACGACGGGGATGGAAAGACTGATTTATGCCATATTAATGAAAACGGCGTTAACGTTTATACGTTTGACGCTGTGGGAAGTTCCATTTCCGCAAGGAAAGTGATGACCTATACAGGGCTTAATAAGGGAGGACTCGAGAACCGTGACATTCTTGTAGGGGAATATAATGGAGATGGAATGATGGATCTCCTGGTCTCTCCGGCAAGTACTTCGGGTGGAGGATATTCATGGACAATGTATAACTCCATGGGTAACGGTCTGTTTAGCAAATCTTCTTTTAGCGGTACGTTTAAAAGCAGCCAGGACAATACCGGCTTTATCGTACAGGACATCAATGGCGATGGAAAGACTGATCTTGTCAAGTATGATACAAGTGGCTTCTTTACTTATTTAGCCAAAGACAACAATGTAGGTAGTAGCGTTTCTTATGACAGTTATCCTACATCCAAGTCCGTATTGGTTCCTACAGACATCAATGGACATAACAATTTCAGCCAGATGGTTTGTCTGAAAGACGGGAAGGTCACGAAATATTCGTTCACCAGAAATGACACTAAAGAGTCTATGATGACGGGACTTGTCAACAGCCTTGGAGTCGTGGAGAAAAACGAATATCATTTTATCAATGAGACCGAAAATATCTTTAATGTATATACAAAGGGATATGATGCCCAATTCCCCTATGTCAATATTCAAGAGCCGCTGGCTGTAATCAACGCAACAGAAACATACATGAACGGCAATCTCGTGGATAACAACTATTATACGTACAGGAATGCTGTGTTCCACCGACAGGGATTGGGATTTCGGGGATTTGACCAGATAACGCATATAGACAAACGTGGATATAGTACGGTACAGACTTTCAAACCCTATAATTTCAGCCTACCGGAAAGCGAGATTTCACCGGAATCGGAAAAGCATTATACGTATGCCGTATCAACACAGTCCAATAAAATTTCCAAGATTCTTTTGACTGAGAAGCTCGAGAAAGATTTGTTGAAGGGGTTCACCGCCACATCAACATACACATACGATACATACGGTTTCCCCACAAGCGAGAATATTTCTTATTCTGATGGGTATAATGTCAAGTACACCAATACTTATTCGTCGTATTCAACTGTGACTGACGGATATAATCTTGGCTACCTCACAGACAGGACTATTACAAAAACCAAAGGAAATTCCACCTACTCAGAAAGGGAATATATACCTGCACAAACTAAACGACAACCATTCGTAAAGGTATATTATATCAACGGAAAACAGTCCAAACAATTTATTTACAGCTATGATACTTATGGTAATCCGATATCAGAAGTATTAAAACTTTATGAGTCGAAGAATAATACGAAGACTGTATATCTGTATGATAATTTTGGAAGATTGGCTAAGGTAACAAACCCAATGGGCCTTATAAAAGAATACGCTTACGATAATTATGGACGAGTTGACAGCATAAAAGACCACAGAGGAGGTCTGACAGCCTTTTCTTATGATGCCTTTGGTCGAGAAACGCTGATAAACTATCCTGATAAGACAAATAAATCGACGACTTATGCGTGGTCTTCCGAAGGCACGAATGGACTGTATGCAGTGAGTACATTTCAAACAGGAAAACCGACAACCATAAAGGTATATGATGCCTTGAACCGGGAAGTAAGGAACGGTGAAACCCGGTTTAATGGTTCCGTCTGTCATATAGATAAGCTGTATGATAGCTACGGAAATGTAGAAAAACAATCCCTGCCATTCTTTGGAAATACGCCATCCCTATGGAACAATTATTCTTATGATGACCATAATCGAATTCTTTCATGTAAGGAAGCCTCAGGGAAGGAAACTACGTATGCTTACAGTGGAAATAATGTGACGACGGTTGAAAATAATATTTTAACTACTCGCACTTATGACTCTCAGAATAATCTTGTTTCTGTTACCGACCCGACAGGTTCTGTCACTTATAACCTTGACGTGGATGGTCAACCGTCATCTGTTGTTGTTCCGGGGAATATTACGACATCTTTCAGCTATGACCAGTTCAGAAGACGTATAGGGATATCAGATCCGAGTAAGGGATATACGGCGTATGAATATGATGCGGATGGAAATGTTTCAAAAGAAACGGATGCCAATGGGAAAAGCATTTCCTACGAATATGATATGTACGGGAGGCTTGTGAAGAAAGCCATGCCAGAATTTACCTCTACTTACTCTTATAACGCCATCAATGAATTGGTTGGCGTAACTTCGACAAACGGCACTTCAAAATCTTATGTCTATGACAGTTTTGGAAGAGTCCAGCTTTGGAAAGGAAATACGGTAGATGGAGTCTGGCTTCAGAAAGAATACACATATCTGGATGGCAATGTAAGCTCTGTAAAATACACTACCAAATCCGACGTACTGGCTACGGAAAACCATATTTACGCTAACGGGCATCTGAGAGAGACAAACCTGAATGGGACTGAGACGATATTCAAACTTCTGGAGGAAAATCCTTTTGGTCAGCCAACAAAAATCATGACCGGTAATATAACCCGTAACTATAATTACACGCCTTACGGCTTACCGACTGGACGGAAAGCTGCAGGTTCCTCGACGACATATCAGGACTTCTCCTATGTATTTGACCCTGTAACTTCTAACTTAAAGACAAGGAGGGATAACAAGAGAAAACTGACTGAGGATTTCACGTATGATGGAATAAACAGACTCACCTCATACGGAGATAATAGCGTAACTTATGATGTTAAAGGCAATATTACCAACAAAAGTGATGTAGGCACATTCAAATATGGGCTATCAAATAAACCGTATGCCGTTTCGGAAGTAGATATTGCGGGAAATGCTGTGCCATACAGGGAACAGGAAATAACCTATACGTCATTTTCACGTCCCAATACAATCTCTGAAAACAACTATACAGCATCATTTGTCTATGATGATGAATCAGAGCGTGTTCGGATGGTTGTATCTGATAAAAATACCAACTTGTTCTCTCGTTATTACCTTGGTGGATGTTATGAACTGTATGAAAGTGCACAGGGTGTTAAAGAAAGCCTTTATCTGTCAGGCGGGTACTATGATGCACCTGCAGTCTGCATAAAGAGTGGTTCCGTAAGTCAGGTCTTTTATATCCTGCGGGATTATTTGGGAAGCGTCATACAAGTGGTTACTGCTAATGGCAGTCTTGTTCAGGAGCTGAGCTATGACGCATGGGGCCGTCTTCGCGACCCTGATACTCATGACATCTATAAGCCTGGAAAAGAACCAGAGTTATTCCTCGGACGGGGATATACGGGACATGAACACCTGACTCAATTCGGACTCATTAACATGAACGCCCGTCTCTATGACCCGGCGTTAGGACGTTTCTTATCTCCGGATCCCTACGTACAAATGCCTGATATGCCGCAGAATTTTAATAGGTATTCTTATACTATAAACAATCCACTTTTATACAAAGATTCCAATGGTGAATTTTTCTTGTTTACTATATTCAATGCGGTAACTGATTTCTTTGGAAATATGGTAAACCATGGATTTAATGTAAGTCAATATAATTGGACAAGAACTGTGAACGCATGGAAAATTGATATGGGAATGTTTAAAGGTAACTTTGGACAAATCCTGAATAAATGGACTTACGGAATTGCAAATTCTATTATAGGGAATTTAGCCTCTCAGGTATGTAATACTATCGGGTTAGTTGATGGAGTTACTGATATGGATGGTATGTTAGCTCTTTCTGGAGTTACTAAAAATCAAAATAGTGCTTTTACCATAGGTCATTATTCTCTTGGTCCCAAAAATTATGTTGCTGATTGGAGGGATCATCTTTTTGTCCATGAATATGGGCACTATATTCAGACTCAGAGATGGGGAGTTCTTTATTTCCCGGTAATTGCGATACCGAGTTTGGCTAGTGCTACCTTTACTTCAAAATGGAGTCACATGGAGCACAAAGATAGATGGTTTGAGGTAAATGCAAGTAATTTAGGAGCCAAGTATTTTGATAAACACTATGGTCAAGGAGCGCCAGGATATACTAAAAATAATGCGGATTTCTTTGATATAAATGCTTTTAGATATAAGAATTATACAAAATATATAAATCCAAGATTAGGTACCCGCCATCAAGATAAGACATTCCCAAATACTAAAGGAAAAATAGTCTTTTGGGATTTTATTATCATTTAATAAACATAGCCCCATAATCTTTTTATGGGGCTAAAATTTGGATTCTAACACATAAATAATTAAATTCGCAATTAATTTTAATGATAGAAATATAATGAAAAAAGCTAAACAAATTTTCAAGGCAATGAGTTTCTTTGTAGTTTGCCTTATATGTAATGCGTGCTCATGGTTAGCAGAGGATCCAGGCGTGGACGTAAACTGGCAGAATATCCAAATCATGAATAAGTCTGGTGAAAAAATCTATGCATTGGAATTTATGTTTAAAGATTCAACCCTTTTAACTCCTCAATATGTTTTTGAAGTATTTGGTGGTAAATTATTAATTGAGACAGAAAATGATAGCAGCTTCATAGGAAAGATACCAATACCGGATAATGAACTCCAGGCCAATGATAAATATCAAGTGATAATCTTCAAACAAAGTACGCTTGATAAATATTCCAAAGAAGAAATAATCAAGCAAAATATCTTTGATAAAAGATATGAATTGAGTTACAATGAATTAAAAAAAATGAACTTCAAAATTACATATTCGGGAAATTGAAATTATGGTCCATATTCGAATGTTTTATTGTAGAAGACTGGATACTTTGTCATCGACCTATATATATCCCAATACATAAAATTATATGAACAAAATATTTCCACATAATATGATTGCCAACAATCGTAACTACTCAGTACCCCCCAGGGCATGAGATGGTCAACAGGACTCGTTAATAATTTATAAACTTGACTCCACTTTTAAAAGTGAGTTAAATTTGAATTAAATATATGCCTTGGAAAGTTTTTACGCAATCCTTGGCGTTAACTAACTTTGGCAACAAGTTGGCAAACGACCAGTTTATACAGCGTCAAAAATGCCTCTTATTGCCTAAATATAGCCCCAAAGTGGGGCAATTCGGTCTTTGAACTATTTTGTTGCCATCTGGAGACCCATTTCGAGGTCATACAAGAAAAGTCGGCGCATGTTAATCCAAGCACACCTTGCGATGGCTTGCAAAGTATGCTTTATCTTTGTGCGGTATCTGGTCTTGTTATTTCTCGTATGGAAGATATATTGGAACATGGTTGCCTCGACATTGTTGCATTTCTACCTTTCCTCGAAAGGGATGGATTCAACTTTCTTGCGAACCTCGTTCTTGTCCACTTGCTCTTTGGTGAAGTATCTCCAAGTCCTTTTTCCATTTGAACTCTCAACAGATATTTTCCATTGATCTTGTTTGACAGGTATTGCCGTTTGGACTTCTGCCGTTGTCTTGTCGGTGACTTGCAAGGTATGCTCATCCGTCATGTCCAAATCAAATCGAGAAAGCTTTCCTTGTATGCCATTGGCGATGAACTCAATGCCGTTGACAAATAATAGCCATTATTTGCTCCGTCCCAGCCCATATTATTATGAACATAAAAATCCTTAACATGAACATTGTGAGACTCATCATCTAGCGTTGCTATTACATAACCATCAATAATCCATGAATGACCAGCGACCTCATCAAGTTCCACGCCTGTATATTTATCTTTCACATGACCTGCACCAGAAGCTTCCTGACCGATGGAAAAAGCAGTAGCAGCATTTGTTTAATCAGCTGCTACTGCTTTTTTGAATGATGCAAGGTATAAACGCGGAGCCGCTTACGTTGTTTATGGAACTATTATATTCAGGCATAAACGATGCTATCAAGAAGGAAGGTCTATCATACGAGCTTCTACTCTCTTTTTGGTAAAGTCTTGTGGACTTTATTTCCTATGTACACATGAAAATCTGTATCAGTTTCTACGTCTGTAAAACTTGCCGTTAAATAGGTTTTCGGTAGCGTGTTTATGCTTGACATGTTTGAAAAAGGTATGCAACCGGAATATGTAGATTTCCACAAAGATGGGAAAACGATCCTTTATGGAGATAGCAACAAGTGTTCGGGTATAAGTCTATCCAAACACTTGCTGCCACAATGTCTTGTTGCTTATTACAATTCTAATGTTTGCTTTCTGATGCTTTTGCAATGCAGGCACAGTTTTCTCATCAGTATTCATTATGCCTATAGCCCTAAAATAGTTGCCATCTTCCTTGTGTACAAGCTTTGTGCTATGGCTTGCCACATCAAATTGATAAGAAATATTATCGTAGCCTTCAAAGGAAACATGAGCAGTTCTTGGCTCATTGAAAAGATACAGATACTTGTATGGTACAAATACCTGTACCATTCTATGATTAACGACCTCACCGTTAGTCTCTATGGATATAGGATAAGGTATTTTGTAGAATGCGACAGCGAGGGCAAGGACTATAACAGTAATGATTACAGTTCCCAAACTGACGAGGCGAGGAGGAACTTTGCCTATCACATTCCTCACCTTCTCACTTCTCAACTCTATATTATCTAAATCTTTTTTATTCTTTTCCATATCAAAAGCATTTTAGTTTCCTAATTCCAACTGATTCTTCACCAAGTTATAATATGCACCTCGTTTGGCAGTCAACGATTCATGATTGCCAACCTCGACAACCTTGCCATGATCTATGACTACGATTTGGTCGGCATTCTTCACTGTGCTTAGTCGATGTGCAACTATTACAACCGTCTTGCCCTTATAGAACTTATCCAAGTTCTCCACAATGCTTCTCTCGTTGTTGGCATCCAGCGAGTTGGTTGCCTCGTCAAGGAAAATGTAGTCAGGATTCTTATAGACAGCTCTTGCTATCAGAATGCGCTGCTTCTGCCCCTGGCTCAATCCTACGCCATCACGCCCAATCTTGGTGTTGAACTTCAGCGGCAAAGCCATCACGTAATCCTTGATGCAAGCTATTCTAACGATATACTGTTTTTACCACGAATTTACATAAAAGTTGTTATAATATATATAAATATTCGTCTTTGATACTTCCTGCCATTATCTTTGCCGATTAAAATGTTAGTGCAAAGCTATAATGAAGTAATAGAAACGTAAAAAGTAAACAACATGGAACGCAAAGAACAGACCGGGCATATCTGTAGATGGATGGCTTTAGGCATCATGACTTCCATCGTCATCGTTGGATGTACCATTGTAATCGGCCTATTTTAATGGCGCGACAGAAGCAGGATGGAGAGCAGGATTGCAGAGACGTACCTTGGGCGGAAAAGCATATTTTACTTGAACATGGGTGACCGCCGTACAGAGGTGAACCATCCTGCAAGCGGCATTACAAGTTTCACTTATGATGCGCTCGGCAATGTGCTTACAAAGCAGACAGCCAACCTTGCAAAGGAAGGCAAGTTCATCACCTACGATTACGACTATCAGCGTCTGACAGGTATCAACTACCCAGACCATCCGGAAATAGTACTACGGTGATCGCAACGCCTCTCAGAACCGTATCGGTAGCTTGATGCTCCGTGAGGACGGAACAGGTGCCATTGAATACTTCTATGGCAAAATGGGTGAAGTCACCAAGACTCGTCGCACGATGATTGTGCCTAACCAGGCGATAGCAACCTATGTGACGCAATGGACTTACGACAGCCACAACCGTCTGTTGGAGATGATTTATCATGATGAGGAGAAAATCACCTACTCCTACAATCTCGGAGGTCAGCTTGAAAAGGTTCATGGCTACGAGTTATAATAAAATCTTTTATTAATTGAATGTCAGTGGGTTAAGCACTTTAAAAAGTGTAACTACTAACGATTTAGAAACGAGCTATATTCTTTTTCTTTCACAACTTTGCAATATACA
>ERZ1023617.593-NODE-593-length-12097-cov-57.229696_pt1 | contig 12097 bp, 8 predicted proteins | sample MGYA00380328_ERZ1023617 | MGnify/ENA primary metagenome ERZ1023617 (study PRJEB33179, sample SAMN07448977) | human gut metagenome | biome: Human-gut; feature: Human associated habitat; material: Faeces | host: Homo sapiens | place: India: Bhopal | collected...
ACCCACAGCTTAGAAGGCTGTTGCTCTAATCCAACTGAGCTACGGAACCAACACTTTTCAAAACGCAAAACAGCTAACCAATAACGCAATCAGCCACTTTTCTTATTTGCGGCTGCAAAGGTACATATATTTTTTGAATACACCAAACTTTTTCTCACTTTTTTCTTTTTTTATGCTTAAATATCGCAAAAAATAACTACCTTTGCATCCGTTAGGAGCAAGAAACAGCATTCTGACCCCGAAAGAGAAGAGATTTTTATAACGCATATTCAAACATAAAACATACGCAAATGAAAAAGTTAATCTTTTCAGTAGCCCTGCTCTCAGCAGCACTCTCTGCCAGCGCAGAAGACCATCCGCTCTGGATGCGCTACCCAGCCATCTCGCCTGATGGCACTACCATCGCCTTCGCTTATAAAGGCGACCTCTACAGTGTTTCTGTCAACGGCGGTGAAGCACGACAGCTCACAACCCATGCGGCCTTCGATTCGCATCCTGTATGGAGCCCTGACAGCAAGAAAATTGCCTTCCAGTCTAACCGCGAAGGAAGTCTCGACATCTTCGTAATCGATGCAAAAGGCGGTGCTCCTACCCGACTCACCACCAACAGCGGCAGCGAAACACCTATCGCCTTTGCAGACAACGACCATGTGCTCTACTCAGCCAGTCTGCAGCCTACAGCCCAGAGCATCATCTTCGGCGACAACACATTTCCACAAGTATATAAGGTAAGCACCAAGGGCGGAAGACCGGAACTCTTCTCTACCCTCACCATGGAGAATATCAGCATCGCCAAGAACGGCGACATTCTCTACCACGACAAAAAGGGATACGAAGACCCTTGGCGCAAACACCAGAAATCACCTATCGCTCGCGACATCTGGCTGAAGAGCAACGGTAAGTTTGCCAAGCAGACTACCTTTGCCGGCGAAGACCGCTCGCCAGTATGGACATCAGACGAGAAATCATTCTTCTATCTGAGCGAGCAGGACGGCACATTCAATATCTACCGCCGCAGCCTCAACAGTTCAAGCGACAAGCAGATTACCCACCACAAAGGCAATCCGGTAAGATTCCTCACTGCATCCAGCGCCGACCTGCTCTGCTACGGATATGATGGCGAAATCTACACCGTAAAAGAAGGTGGAGAGCCTCAGAAGGTGAACATCTCCATTACAACAGATAACGATGCTCCAAGCCTCGTACGTCAGATTAAAAGCTGGGGAGCTACAGAGATTTCCGTTTCGCCAGACGCCAAGGAAGTGGCTTTCGTGATGCATGGCGACGTATACGTAACTTCTGTAGAATACACCACTACCAAGCGCATTACCGACACACCACAGCAGGAGCGCAACCTGAGTTTCTCGCCAGACGGCAGAGCTCTGGTCTATGCAGCCGAGCGCAATGGCGTATGGCAGATTTACCAGTCTAAGATCAAGAACGAGAAAGAGAAGAACTTCACCTACGCTACCGATATCGAGGAAGAGCAGCTGGTGAAAACAGGCATTACATCGCAGTATCCTCAATACTCTCCTGACGGCAAGGAAGTGGCTTTCTTCGAAGACCGCGCTGCACTCCGCATCGTCAATCTGAAATCGAAGAAAATCCGCACCGTGCTCGATGGCAAATACGTCTACTCTTACAGCGATGGAGACATCGCTTTCGAATGGTCGCCTGACAGCAAATGGCTCCTTTCAACCTATATCGGCAACGGCGGCTGGAACAACCAGGATATTGCGCTGGTAAAGGCTGACGGCAAAGAGGTTCACAACCTGACCAATTCCGGCTACAGCGACAGCAACGGCAAATGGGTGCTCGACGGCAAGGCAATGCTCTTCCAGAGCGACAGAGCCGGCTACCGCAGTCATGGAAGCTGGGGAGCAGAAGACGATGCCTACATCATGTTCTTCGACCTGGACGCCTACAACCGATTCAACATGAGCAAGGAAGAGATAGAACTGGCTGACGCCAACAAGGACGAAAAGGAAAAGAAGGAAGACGAAAAGAAGGAAGAAGCTAAAAAGAAAGCTGACGAAAAGCAGAAGAAGACCGGAAAGATAGAGGTGGAAAAGGTAAAGCCACTGGAGCTGGACATCAAAAACTGCCGCGACAGAATCGTACGCCTCACCGCAAACTCTTCGCACATGGGCGATGCTGTGCTCTCTAAAGACGGCGACAAGCTCTACTACCAGGCAGCCTTCGAGGATGGTTACGACCTCTGGCAGCACGACCTGAAGGACGGCTCTACCAAGCTCGTGATGAAGGGCGTAGGACAGGGCAACCTGCAGACCGACAAGGATGTGAAGAACCTCTTCATCTGCAACGGAAGCAGCATCAAGAAGGTGGATCTGAGCGGATTCAGCACCAAGGACATTAGTTTTGAGGCTAACTTCAACTATAAGCCAGCCGAGGAGCGCCAGTATCTCTTCGACCACATATGGCGACAGGTGAAAGACAAGTTCTACGACCCTAAGCTTCATGGTGTTGACTGGGAAGGTTATCGCAAGACCTATGAGAAGTTCCTGCCTTACATCAACAACAATTTCGACTTCCAGGAGATGTTGAGCGAAATGCTTGGCGAGCTGAACGCTTCGCATACAGGAGCCCGCTACTACGCTTCGAACAGCGCGCTTACCACCGCCAACCTGGGAGTATTCTTCGACCCACAGTACCAGGGCGACGGCCTGAAGATTCAGGAGATTATCAAGCGTGGTCCTTTCGATGTGAAGAATACGGGCGTTACAGCCGGCAGCATCATCGAGAGCATCGACGGCGAGGAGATTAAAGCCGGAATGGACTACTTCCCATTGCTAGACGGAAAGGTTGGCAAGAATGTACGCCTCGGCATCAGAAACGCCAAGGGTAAGAAGATGGAGGTTACGGTGAAGGCTATCTCTCAGGGAAAACTCAACAACCTGCTCTACAAGCGATGGGTAGACCGCAACCGCGCTTTCGTTGACAGCATTTCGGGCGGACGCATCGCTTATGTTCACGTTAAGGCGATGGATTCTGAGAGTTTCCGCACCGTTTACAGCGAACTGCTGAGCGACAAGAACCGAAACAGAGACGCTGTAATCGCAGACGAGCGCCATAATGGTGGCGGCTGGTTGCACGATGATCTCTGCACCCTGCTCAACGGCAAGCAGTATCAGGAGTTTGTGCCTCACGGTAAGGTAGTTGGCCGCGATCCGTTCAACAAATGGGTGAAGCCATCTTGCGTCATGATCTGCGAGAATGATTACAGCAATGGTCATGGTTTCCCATGGGTTTACAAGGAACTCGGAATCGGCAAGCTGATTGGTGCTCCTGTAGCAGGAACCATGACAGCCGTATGGTGGGAAACGCTGATGGACAACACGCTGGTATTCGGTATTCCTCAGGTAGGCTGCCGCGACATGCGTGGCGTGTTCGGCGAAAACACCCAGCTGAACCCAGACATCGAGGTTTACAACAGTCCGGAAGATTTCATCAATGGCCATGATACCCAGCTCGAAAGAGCCGTAAAGGAAATGATGAAGAAATAAACAGAACGCCCTGCAGGGGTCCAGAAGCCAAACCGCTTCTGTCCCTTTGCAGGGCGAATTGTTTTTGTATCTGACAACATTATTTATTAAACCTTATTAACCCACAATATCGGTGAAAACCCTTCTGTCATGACATAAAACCCTCTAAATCTTTACTTTTTTTCTTGAAAAGGGCGAAAAAGCAAATGAAAAAGCCATAAAATAAAAAAAAATGAGTATCTTTGCAGAAGATAAAAAACAAGATTATGGGATTATTCGGATTATTCAGCAACAAAAAGAAGGAAACTCTCGATAAGGGACTTGAAAAAACCAAGGAGAGTGTGTTTGGCAAACTGGCGCGCGCCGTTGCCGGAAAGTCTACCGTCGATGATGATGTGCTCGACGATCTCGAAGAGGTACTCATCACCTCAGATGTAGGTGTAGAAACCACGGTCAAGATTATCCGCCGCATCGAAGAACGTGTGGCCCGCGATAAATATGTTTCAACCAGCGAGCTTAACCGCATTCTGCGCGAGGAAATCGCCATTCTCCTCTCCGAGAATCACAGCGATGACCTGGCAGACTGGGAACTTCCTGCCGACCATAAGCCTTACGTTATCCTCGTAGTAGGCGTAAACGGCGTGGGCAAGACAACCACCATCGGCAAACTGGCTTACCAGTTTAAGAAGGCTGGCAAGAAGGTTGTTCTGGGAGCTGCCGACACCTTCCGTGCCGCTGCCGTAGAGCAGATTTGCATCTGGGGCGAGCGTGTGGGTGTGCCTGTAGTGAAACAGCAGATGGGAAGCGACCCGGCAAGCGTGGCGTTCGACACCCTGCAGAGCGCCAAGGCAAACGGCGCCGACGTAGTGCTCATCGATACGGCAGGCCGACTGCACAACAAGGTGAACCTGATGAATGAGCTCAAGAAAATAAAGGAAGTGATGAAGAAGGTAATGCCTGAAGCACCAGACGAGGTAATGCTCGTGCTCGACGGAAGTACCGGACAGAATGCATTCGAGCAGGCTAAGCAGTTCTCTGCAGTAACCAACATCTCCTCGCTCGCCATCACCAAGCTCGACGGAACCGCTAAGGGCGGCGTTGTCATCGGCATCAGCGACCAGCTCAAAGTGCCTGTAAAATACATCGGACTGGGCGAAGGGATGGAAGATCTGCAGCTCTTCAACAAGACAGAATTCGTAGACTCGCTCTTTAAAAATTAGAAAATGAAGAAAAATCAGATAGATATTATTACCCTGGGCTGCTCGAAGAATCTCGTAGACAGCGAGTTGCTGATGAAGCAGTTTGAGGCAAACGGCTACCATTGTGTTCACGATTCAAAGCGCCCTCAGGGCGAGATTGCCGTCATCAATACGTGCGGATTCATCGAGGATGCAAAGCAGGAAAGCATCGACACCATCCTGGAGTTTATCCAGGCTAAGGAAGAAGGCCGACTCAGAAAGCTCTACGTAATGGGCTGCCTCTCGCAGCGCTACCAGAAGGAACTGGAAGAAGAAATGCCCGAAGTGGATAAGTTCTACGGCAAATTCAACTACAAGCAGCTTCTGCAGGAACTCGGCAAGGCGGAAGTTTCATCCTGCAACGGCCAGCGTCATCTCACCACTCCGCGCCATTATGCCTACATCAAGATAGCTGAGGGCTGCAACCGCCACTGTGCCTACTGCGCCATTCCTATCATCACCGGCAAGCACGTTTCCCGTCCGAAGAAAGAGATTCTGCAGGAGGTGCGCGAACTGGTGGCAGAAGGCGTAAAGGAGTTTCAGATTATCGCTCAGGAACTCACCTACTACGGCGTAGATATTGACGGCAAGCATCATATTACCGAACTCATCAGCGAGATGGCTGATATTCCGGGCGTGAAATGGATTCGCCTGCATTATGCTTATCCGAACCAGTTCCCTATGGATCTTCTGGACGTGATGCGCGAGAAGCCAAACGTATGCAAATATCTCGACATTGCCCTCCAGCACATCAGCGACCACATGCTCACCAGCATGCATCGCCACGTAACGAAGCAGGAAACCATCAATCTGCTGAAGGCCATCCGCGAACGCGTGCCAGGCATTCACATCCGCACTACGCTGATGGTTGGTTTTCCAGGCGAGACAGATGAGGATTTCCACGAGCTCCTCGACTTCGTACGCGAACAGAGATTTGAGCGCATGGGCGCCTTTGCCTACTCTGAGGAAGAAGGAACCTACAGCGCCACCCACTACGAAGACAACGTGCCTGCCGAGGTAAAGCAGCGCCGGCTGGACGAACTGATGATTCTGCAGCAAGACATCAGCTCTGAGATTGAGGCAGACAAGGTGGGCAAAACCATGACCGTTATCATCGACCGCAAGGAAGGCGATTACTACATCGGACGAACAGAGTTCTGCTCTCCGGAAGTAGACCCTGAGGTTCTGATCCGTGCCGATGAGAAGCGTCTGCGCGTGGGTTGTTTCTATCAGGTAGAAATTACTGCAAGCGAGGAATTTGACCTCTATGGCAAGGTGGTGAAATAATCATTCTCTCCCCCATAGCCTGGAGTTTTAGAAATTTTGACTACATATTAAATAAATATGAACAATAAGGAATACATCGCTGAACTGGCTCAGCAAACCGGCTATTCGCAGGAAGACACCCAGAAGTTGGTGCGCAAGGCGATAGACGCTATGATTGCCGAGTTTGAGGATGGAGAAGCAGTCTCTATCCCCAATTTTGGCACCTTCGAAGTGAAGAAGCGCATGGAGCGAGTGGTGGTTAATCCTACTACCAAGAAGCGCCAGCTGGTGCCGCCTAAGTTGGTGTTGGGTTTCCGACCGGTTGCTTCGGTCAAGGAAAAACTAAAGAATGGAGGGGATGAGCAATGAGCAAATTCAGTTTAAATACACTCGGAAAACTGCTTGCAGATAAGAGCGGTCTGAGCCAGGTGGAAGCAGAACTCTTCATCCGGAAGATGTTTGATGTGTGCAACCAGGGACTCGATGCCGACAAGCAGGTGAAGATAAAATGGCTGGGCACCTTTAAGGTACAGGCCACGAAAGACCGTGAAAGCATCAATGTGAACACGGGCGAGCGCTTCACCATTGAAGGCAGAGACAAACTCACCTTCACGCCTGACAACATCCTGAAAGAAATCGTGAACAAGCCATTCGCCCAATTTGAAACGGTGGTGGTAAATGACGGCGTAGATTTCGATGAAATAGATGAGAAGTTTGGAGAAGAACAGACAGAAGATGCTCCTGCACAAGTAATCGATTTTCTGGACGAAGAAAAAACTGCAACTCCAAATCCGGAGGTTGTCGTAAACGGATCTGAAAAGGAAAAGGAAAAAGAAGCCGAAGACGAACTGGCAAAGCAAATTGCTATTGAACAAGCTAAACTGGAAAAATTAAAACAAGCCCAACTGGAGCAGGAAAGAATACAGAAAGAAAAGCTTGAAAAAGAAAAGCAAGAGCAGGAAAGACTGGAGCAAGAAAGACTGGAGCAAGAAAGACTGGAGCAGGAAAGACTTGAGCAGGAAAGACTTGAGCAGGAAAAACTTGAGCAGGAAAGACTGGAGCAAGAGAAGCTTGAATTAGCCCAGCAACAGCAAGCCCAGAAAGCAGTTGTTGAACCTGCAGTACCTGCATCAGATGAATCTGAAGAAGAAGAGGAGGAAGAAGAATCTTCCAATTCTCATCATATTGTTATTCCTCGCTATCTGGTCGTTGCAGTCTGTCTCATCGTAGTAGCTTTGATTGGCGGAATGGGATGGTTTGCCTTCAACTATGGTCAGATGACTGCCCAGCGCGATCATCTAGCCATGCAGCTAAACCAGTATCATCAGGCTCCAGCCAAGAAAGTCCCAGCCAAACCAGCTGCCGCCCCACTCTCTCAGGAACAGAAACTCCGCCAGAAAGCGATGGAAGACAGCATCCGTATGGCTAAAACTGCAGAAGCAGTAAAACTGGCTGAAAATTCGGATGAGGAAAGTGCTAGCGCTGAAAAAGCTAAGCAGAATGAAGCAAAAGCTAAGGCTGAAGCAAAAGAAAAGGCTAAAGATAAAGCCGAAGAAAAGGCTACTTCGAAAATAGCATCATCCCAGTATGATAAGGATGCTCGCGTACGCACGGGAGCTTACCGAATCATAGGAGTTGCCCAGACCGTTACGGTTGGCGCCGGTCAGACCCTCGAACAGATCAGCACCCGCTATTTAGGTTCCGGCATGGAATGCTACGTAGAAGCCCTGAATGGTACAAGCACCATAAAAGCCGGACAGAAAATCAAGATTCCGAAACTGGAATTGAAGAAGAAAAAGAAATAAAAATACAAACAAAAAAACGCCCTGTAAGAGCAAATGTAATTTTGCACTTACAGGGCGACATTGTTTGATGTTACATTACTTGCCCAACACTTCATCAAGCAAAGTGTAGAAAGCAGGATCCTCGCCAACGATAGTCTTGATTATCTTACCATTAGCATCAATCACAATCTTTGTAGGGAAACCCTGAACAGCGTAATCGCTGAGAACCTTGCTGTCCTTCGGATTGTAAACATGAATCCATGGCAACTGGTGCTTCTCAACAGCAGCCTTCCACTTAGCCTCTGTATCATTACAATCTACACCAAGAATTTCAAACTTACCCTTGTACTTCTCGTAATACTCCTTCATCTTAGGCATTCCCTTGATGCACCATCCGCACCATGAACCCCAGAAGTCGAGAACTACAATCTTACCGCGAAGGCTGGAAAGCTTGAAATCATTTCCTTTAATATCCTTCAGCGTGAAGTCAGGAGCCTCAACACCGGCAGCCTGCACCTTCTTAGCCTTCTCCTCAGCCTCAGCACGCTTCTTAGCCATATCAATCATTGGCTGGTAGAAAGCCTTCATTCTGCCGTTCTTCACATTCTCAGAGAGCAAGCCCAGCAGTTTCTCCATCTTGCTGACATCATCAAACTGCTCTATAATAGTAGCACAAGCCTCATAATCAGGATGCTGTTTTACGAAATCGAAAATCTTATCGTCCTTTGCCTTTTGCAGGGCAGGAGCCTTCTGCTCATATTCAGCCATGATGGTCTGCTGGGTCTCACCATTCTTGATTCTCTGGTTCAGGGAAGCTTCGTAATCTCTCAACTCCTTATTAGCATTCTCCAGCAGAACATCTACTTCATGATACTGCTGATAGAACTTAGAACCCGAAATATCGAAGCGATTCTTTGCATCGCCCTTAACTTCAGCCTTCTCGCCAGGAACACAAGGCAGGTTGAACATAAACTGACCTGCACCACGATAAGTTTCAGGTGAGAGGAAAACGTATCCGGCTGCCTTATCAAGGTTTGCAGAATAGGTAAACTTGCCATTCTTCACCAAAACCGTATCCATCTTAACATTTCTGCCCTTGTAAACAAGTACAGAATCGGAATTGAAATTCTTCAAATCCACCTTCAACTGGAAGTTGCTCTTCTGAGCCATCGCAACAGTTGATGCAAGCATCAACGCCGCAGATAAAATCGCTGTTTTCATTTTCTTTTATTATATTAATTCTGATTACACCTTATTATATATAGGGAACGAAGAACGCCTGATTCATCGTCATCCTTATTCTTCATACTCTGTAGTATCCTCAATACCCGCCTCGGCCAAAGCCTCCTTGCGTTCAACGCAGGTTCCGCATTTGCCACAATGCTTCTCACCGCCCTTATAGCAGCTCCAGGTTTCAGCATAGTCAATGCCCAACTTCTTACCTATCTCAGCAATCTGCCCTTTGGTAATATTCGTATAAGGAGCCACCACGCGCACATCAACGAACGTTCCTGCTTCAGCAGCCTCATCTATCGCCTTGATAAACTCCGGACGGCAGTCTGGGTAAATCGTATGATCGCCACCATGGTTAGCGATGAAAACTTTCTTCAGATTATTACTCTCAGCAATGCCGATGGCAATGCTCAGCATGATTCCATTACGGAAAGGAACCACCGTACTCTTCATATTATCAGCAGCATAATGACCTTCAGGAATCGCATCGGCACCTTCAAGAAGAGAACTCTTGAAATACTGATGCATGAAACCTAAATCTATCGTAATATGCTTGATTCCCAAACGCTCACAATGCATCTTGGCGAAAGGAATTTCACGCTCGTTATGATTACTTCCATAGTTAAAACTAATGCCGAGTGCAATCTCGTCTTTCTTATCGTAGAGCAGCGTGATGCTATCCATGCCACCGCTCACAATGATTACTGAATCCTTCATTTTACTTTGAATTTTGAATTTTGAACTGTATGATTACTTTTTACTTCACCCGAACAGGCAGCGGAATGCTTCTTCCACCTTCCTTACGGGATGAATTTCTATCTTATATTTCTTATGGTCGAAACCATGATTGTTGTACTTCGGAATGATGATGTGCTGGAATCCCAGTTTCTCAGCCTCAGCAATACGCTGCTCGATACGGCTCACCGGACGGACTTCACCGCTCAGACCTACCTCGCCCGCCATACACCAGCCTTGCTCGATAGGTGTGTCAACATTGCTGCTCAATACGGCTGCCAACACACTCAAGTCCATGGCAGGATCGATTACTCTCAATCCTCCGGCAATATTCAGGAACACGTCCTTCTGCATCAGTTTGAACCCCACACGTTTCTCTAGAACCGCCAGGAGCATGTTCAAACGGCGCTGGTCAAAACCCGTTGCCGAACGCTGCGGAGTTCCATAAGCTGCTGTTGAAACCAAAGCCTGCGTCTCTACCAGGAACGGACGAACACCCTCGATGGCTGCGCTGATGGCAACACCCGAAAGCCCGTCATGATCTTCAGTAAGCAGCAACTCTGAAGGATTGCTCACCTGTCGGAGTCCGCCTTGCATCATCTCGTAGATTCCCAACTCAGAAGTACTTCCGAATCGGTTTTTGATGCTTCTCAAGATGCGGTACATGTAATGCTGGTCGCCCTCAAACTGAATCACCGTATCAACGATGTGCTCTAGAATCTTTGGTCCGGCAAGCGTTCCCTCCTTATTAATATGTCCTATCAGAATAACCGGAATGCCACTCGTCTTGGCAAAACGCAGCAGGGAGGCTGCACACTCGCGAACTTGGGAAACAGAACCTGGCGAACTGTCTACTTCTTCCGTAGCAATAGTTTGGATAGAATCTATAACTATCAGCTGTGGAGCCACTTCCTGAATATGACTGAAGATTTTCTCCAACTGCGTTTCGCAGAGAACCGTAATATGATCAAAGGCTCCTTCTGATGAAAGAGAAGCCGTTTTCAGAGTGTCCGCAGAAGAGCCATCTCTGAGCATCACCTGTCCTTTAGCCAACCGGTCGGCACGGAGTTTAATCTGATGGGCACTCTCCTCTCCGCTCACATACAGGATGCGGCGGTCAGTCATGTTCAGAATAGTCTGCAAGGTGAGCGTACTCTTACCGATTCCCGGTTCACCGCCCAGGAGCGTAATGCTGCCAGGGACCATTCCGCCACCCAGCACACGGTTCAGCTCTTCGTCCCTCATATCGATGCGCGGTTCATCAATCGCAGAAATATCGCGAAGCTTCATCGGCGCAGCGTCATGCTCGCTGTGCTGCCCGCCAAACATCGTGGCAGCCCCACCATGACGCATGGTCATTCCGGCATTCTTTGCAGCCTGCGATCCGGAATCAGCAGCAATACGAATTTCCTTAAATGTATTCCATTGTCCGCAGCTAGGACATTTGCCCATCCATTTGGCACTTTCCTGTCCGCAATTGCTGCATACAAAAGCAATCTTATCTTTCGCCATTTTATCTCATTTATATGTAATAACGTTTTAACTGCGCACAAAGGTACTATTTATTATCGAAAAATCCAAAAAAAAAGTAATTTGTTAAGAATATATTTCATTTCTCTCCATTTTGTTTAACAAATCAGGCAGAAGGAAGCGCAAAACACGAATTTTGCAAACCCGATATAGCAAACAGACGATTTCATCTACTAAAAATCATAAAAACCGCTACTATATTTTGCTGATTCAAATATAATTTGTATCTTTGCCTTCGGTTTTTGAAACCAGCAGAAAGGTTTAGAACAATAAATTAGTACATAAACTAAATAAAATTTAGGTAAAATGAAAATTGAAGATTTTAACTTTGCCGGTCACAAGGCAATCGTGCGCGTTGACTTCAACGTGCCATTGGATGAAAATGGTAATGTAACAGACGACACTCGTATCCGCGGTGCCCTTCCTACATTGAAGAAGGTACTTGCAGACGGCGGTGCGCTCATCATGATGAGCCACATGGGTAAGCCAAAGGGCAAGGTTAAACCAGAGCTTTCTCTCTCTCAGATTGTTAAGAACGTATCAGACGCTCTCGGCGTAGACGTTAAGTTCGCTAAGGACTGCGGTAACGCTGATGCTGAGGCAGCTGCCTTGAAGCCAGGTGAGGCTCTCTTGCTCGAGAACCTCCGCTTCTATCCAGAAGAGGAAGGCAAGCCAGTTGGCGTAGAGAAGGGTACTCCAGAATTCGATGCTGCAAAGGCTGAGATGAAGGAGCGTCAGAAGAAGTTCGCTGCCAAGTTGGCTTCTTACGCTGACGTATATGTAATGGACGCATTCGGTACAGCTCACC
>ERZ1023617.595-NODE-595-length-11973-cov-14.042121_pt1 | contig 11973 bp, 9 predicted proteins | sample MGYA00380328_ERZ1023617 | MGnify/ENA primary metagenome ERZ1023617 (study PRJEB33179, sample SAMN07448977) | human gut metagenome | biome: Human-gut; feature: Human associated habitat; material: Faeces | host: Homo sapiens | place: India: Bhopal | collected...
GACCGATGAAAGGTCAAAAAGCGGTCAAAAAGAAAGGTAAAGATTGAATTTAGAAGAGATAAAAGTTTAGATCTAATCTTCGTCAGAAAAGTTTAGACGACTTCAAATTATCCTCATTCAGCCATGATTACAGAAAAAGACAAGGCTTTGCTGTGCCAAAAGGGCATTAGCGAAGAAAAACTCAATGAACAGTTGGCATGCTTTGCTAAGGGATTTCCCTTCCTTAAGCTCTCAGCAGCTGCAAGCATCGAAAAGGGTATTCTCAGTCCTAACGATGAGGAAGTAAATAACTATCTCAACGCGTGGGAAACTTATACTGCCGACACTGCGCACACCATTGTGAAGTTTGTACCTGCATCGGGGGCTGCAAGTCGCATGTTCAAAAACATGTTTGCCTTTGCCGATGCAGACTATGATGTGCCTACCACCGATTTTGAGAAAAAATTCTTTGAGCGCATTCACGATGCTGCCTTCTATGCTGACCTCGATGCGGCTTGCCTACGTTTGCATGGCAAAGGCATCGACGCTTTGATGGCAGATGGCAAATATAAGGCTGTGGTTAATGCCATGCTCGGCAAAGAGGGTTTAAACTATGGTGCGTTGCCTAAAGGCTTGCTCAAGTTCCATCGTTACGAAAACGGATCGCGCACACCGCTCGAAGAACACTTGGTGGAAGGTGCGCTTTATGCGCGCGAAAAGGATGGTACGGTAAACGTACATTTCACCGTTTCGCCCGAACACCGTGCGCTCTTTGAGGCTTTGGTGGCAAAGGTTGTGCCTCAATACGAAGCACACTTTGGCGTGACTTATCACGTGAGCTTCTCAGAACAGAAACCCAGCACCGACACCGTTGCTGCTAATCCTGACAATACTCCCTTCCGAACCAAAGAGGGTGCACTGCTCTTCCGTCCGGGTGGACATGGGGCTCTTATTGAAAACCTCAACGACATTGATGCCGATGTGGTATTTATTAAGAATATTGACAACGTGGTGCCCGACCGCTTGAAGGAAGACACTGTGAAGTATAAAAAATTGCTTGCGGGTGTGCTCGTGACGTTGCAAGCCCAAGCCTTTGCTTACTTGCGTAAACTCGAAAGCGGTAAATACACAATGGACGAACTGCGCGAGATGTTGCAGTTTGTACAGAAGAAGCTCTTTACTAAAAATCCTGAGACGAAGATGCTCGAGGATACGGAGTTGGCTATTTATTTGCAACAAAAGCTCAATCGTCCCATGCGCGTATGTGGTATGGTACGCAATGTGGGCGAACCTGGCGGTGGTCCGTTCTTGGCATATAATCCAGATGGTACCATCTCTTTGCAAATTTTAGAGAGTTCACAAATCGACATGGATGATCCCGAAAAGAAAGCTATGTTTGAGAAGGGAACTCACTTCAATCCTGTGGACTTGGTATGCGCCATCAAGAACTACAAGGGCGAAGCCTTTGATTTGCCCAAATATGTTGATCCGCAAACAGGCTTTATCTCGCACAAGAGCAAAGATGGTAAAGAACTTAAGGCGCTTGAATTGCCAGGTCTTTGGAATGGTGCCATGAGCAACTGGAACACGGTGTTTGTTGAAGTGCCTCTCAGTACATTCAATCCTGTAAAGACGGTGAACGACCTTTACAGAGAACAACACCAATAAGTAGGTGCCCTAACAAGTAGGTGTTTTTTTAAATGCCTATTCAAAAAATATGTAACACGCATACTTTCACCCCTGCCCTCCATCCCCATGAGGTGCAGGGGTGGAATATGCTATTCTATCTCCATACACATATATATATTATATATAGAATGCCACAAACATTATTCACACTGTTCATGACCTTTTTGCAAGCTGGTGGACTTACCATTGGCGATGGATATGCTTGCATCACTCCCTTAAAAAAGGCTCTTGTAAATAAAAATGGTTGGATGACCGATGAGGAGTTCGCTCAACACTTAACCGTGGTGCAAGCTATGCCGGGTATATTCAATGTGAACTTTGCCACCTACATGGGACGCCAAATCAAGGGGTGGCAAGGTAGTGCGGTGTGTTTGCTCGGCATGTTGTTGCCTCCATTGGCAATATTCTGTTTGTTTGCTACGTTCTACAACGACTTTTGCCAATTACCTGCCATTCGTGCTTTTTTGCGTGGGGTGCGTCCTGCCATTATTGCTTTGGTAGCACTGCCTTGCATTCAGCTTTGGCGTAGCTCGAACGTATCACTCAGCACCGTGTGGATTCCTATTGGTGCTGCCATTGCCATTGGGTTGTTGGGTATATCGCCAAGTTACATTATTTTAGGACTGACGGTGCTCGCTGCTATTTACGCCCTGTTCGTTTATTCTAACAACGACTAAGTTTTTCAAAAAAAATATCGCCCCAATTCTTTTTCCATATATTTTGGTTCTATGTTGTTTCTCTTTTTTCTTCTCAGTTTTCTTCAAGTAGGTTTTTTGGGCATTGGTGGTAATGTCAGTGCACAGGCGTTGCTCGAGCACGAAGTAATTACACTTCACCATTGGCTCACTCCAGGGCAGATGGCAGACTTAATGGCGTTTTGTAGGGTACTACCTGGTGGAACAGGAATTAACACGGCAACACTTGCAAGTGCGCTTGCAGCTTCGTCGCAATTTGGTTTTTGGGGAACACTCTCAGCCAGTGTTGTGTCGCTAATAGGTTTGGCAATACCTTCTACCATTTGGGCAGCCTTTTACACAACCTTGCAACAGAAGGAAGAGTATAAGCGTTTTTTTGACTGTGCTATGGTCGTGCTCCGTCCGTTAGTTCCAGGTTTAATTGCTGCTGCAGCCATCTTGCTTATTCGTACCGATACCTTTGGTTCGCCTTCTATGGATATGTGGGAAGTAGGCATCAGTGCATTTCTTTTCATCGCCACACTTATTGGGGTAGGTTATTACCGCATTAACTCTTTATTTATGATTATTCTTTGCGGACTCGCAGGTTGTTTACTGCTTTAATGATTTCAAAATCGATATTTTTTCTGCATAGTTTTGTCGCCGATAATGCACGGGCTGAAAGCCCAAAAGCGCGTAGCCCAGGGCAAGCGAAGCGACACCCTGGGTTATATGAATTTTCCATAGCATTGACGCCCTGTAAGGGCAAAAGCATTTTATATTGGAAAAATAAGGCTTCTGCCCTTACAGGGCGTCACTGACTAACATGCCTTTGACCCAGGGTGTCGCTTCGCTTGCCCTGGGCTACGCGCTTTTGGGCTTTCAGCCCGTGCTTATTACTTATTACCTATTACTTATTACCTATTACTTAGAATGTAATACTTAATCCTTAATCCTTTATTGCCATTTCAATGTAACAGTATGCGCATTTTTGTAATAAAAATATAACAAGAGACCAATCTTTTTAGCACATTATTAGCGACATATGGGATAATACGCGTAACTTTGCAAATAACACGATATACTATATAAAAAATACTACAAAGATTTATGAGCTTTAACCTTCCAAAAACCGACAAAAAAAGAGTAGTCATTGTAGGCGGCGGCTTTGGCGGACTTAAATTAGCCAACAAACTGCGCAATAGCGATTTTCAGGTGGTACTTGTAGACCGCAACAACTATCACCAGTTTCCCCCACTGATTTACCAAATTGCTTCGGCAGGTATTGAACCCAGCTCTATTTCTTTCCCCTTCCGTAAGATTTTTCAAAAGCGTAAAAACTTCTTCTTCCGTATGGCAGAAGTGCGCTCCATCTTTCCAGAGCATAAGATTATCCAAACATCTATCGGTAAGGTAAAATACGACTATTTGGTGCTTTCTGCAGGTGCAACGACTAACTTCTTTGGTAACAAGAATGTGGCACGTCAGGCTATGCCCATGAAGAATGTTAGCGAAGCTATGGGACTTCGTAACGCCTTGCTCGATAACTTTGAACGCGCTTTGACTTGCGCCACAGACAAGGAACGCCAAGAGTTGCTCAACGTAGTGATTGTAGGTGGTGGTGCTACTGGTGTGGAAATTGCAGGTGCATTGAGTGAAATGAAAAACTTTGTGTTGCCTAAAGACTATCCCGATTTACCCTCTTCATTGATGAATATCTACCTCATCGAAGCTGGTCCGCGTTTGTTGGCTGCGATGAGCGAGGAGTCATCTGCTAAGGTTGAGAAGTACTTGCGCACAATGGGCGTTAATGTGTTGCTCAACAAGATGGTAACCGATTATAAGGATCACAATGTGATGCTTAAAGATGGTAGCAGCATTGCCACACGTACCTTTATTTGGGTGAGTGGTATTGCGGCACAACCTGTGGGCAACCTCGATCCTTCGCACTTAGGTCGTGGCGGACGTATTGTTGTTGATGAGTTTAACCGTGTGCCTGGACTCGAAGATGTATTTAGCATTGGCGACCAGTGCATCATGCCTAATGGCGATAACAACTGGCCTGGTGGACATCCGCAGTTGGCACAGGTGGCTATTCAGCAAGGTAAGAACTTGGCAAAGAACCTCAAGCGCTTGGCTGCTGGTAAGGAGTTGAAGCCTTTCCGTTACAAGAACTTGGGTACTATGGCAACCGTTGGTCGTAATCGTGCCGTGACTGAATTTAGCAGCATGAAGTTTGGTGGCTTCATGGCTTGGTTCCTTTGGTTGGTTGTTCACTTGCGTTCTATCTTAGGTGTACGTAATAAACTGATTGTGCTCTTCAACTGGTTGTGGAACTACATCTCATATTCTCAGTCGCTCCGTATGATTATTTATGCCAAGAAGGCACAGGAGGTGATTGAGCGCGAAAAGCGTCTTGCCTCAACACACTGGGGACACGATTTGCTTAGCGAAGGCTCTGACGATCCTAACAATACGGTTGACGACGATGTTGCCGACAACAAATAAATAGCTTTTCAAAATTATTATTTTTGAGAATATCTAAAAATCCGTGGTAAGATTTTAAAGTCTTGCCACGGATTTTTTACTTTTACTCTTAATTAAAATAAGTGATGGTACGTGTCTCGGTAATTACATAGCCATCGTTTTGTTTTCTATTACGCTTGGTCCAATTACCCTGTTTGTCGAAGCTCACGTAGTTATAGGTGCGTTTTTCTTTTTCGGTGCCTTCATCCATGTAGTTGCCTATGTTAAGGGTTGAAGCTACATGTCCCTTATCGTTGTAGGTATAGGTGATTTTACACGAATAATCGGGTGCAGCGTACTTGTATGTGCTTAAGTGACCTTGCGCATCATAGGTGTGGCTGACATCATTTGAGTAAAATTCGTCGGGATGATCTTCGGTATACGAGAGCAATCTACCTTTTTTATCGCGCTTAATGTTTGTGAATACTCTATTCACAGCCTTCTTGTTAACCTTGGTGAGGTGTCCGTTTGCATCGAAGGTATAGGTTCTTTGCAAGGCATCAGTTTCGGTCCACTTGCATTCTTTTACGTTGCCCATTAACTCAAAAGCTATTAAGTCGCCTTTTGCTACGGACTTATCAGCTTCGGTATTTTCGGCTTCGGGCTTTTCAGTTTCTGTTGCAACTTTTGGGGCGTTAGCATCTACCGCTTTAACAGTAGAGTCTGCGGGTGGGGTTGGTTCTGTCTTTTTAGCGTTGCAAGCAGCTGAGCCTAATAGTAGGCTTGTCGAGAGCAGAGCATAGAGACATCGTTTTGTAGCGTTCATGAGATGAAATGTTTTGTAAAATAATAGTGGGTTTAAAAACTTCGGATAAATTGGGTGTTAAAGAAGCGTTTGCACGCAAATGTAGATATTAAAACGTAGGTTGCCAAATATTTACGATGAAAATTGCGCTTTTTATATTGAAAATCATGAATTATAATTACGCTTTACGTTTTTCTCTGTTATATCGCCAAGAGTATTGGCAGTAGTGAAATACCCTACCTATAAGTGAAAAGCCTTAACCATTAAATTAAGAAGTCAGGCATAAGATTTGGGGATACTCCCATCTTCTTATACCTGACAACTTTGTGCTATTTCTGAACGGAATGAACATCTACTTATAAGAAATAGTCTATTTGTTTACAAAAGATTTTCGTAGGCTTCGATAGCACGTTCGGCTGTTTTTATAGCCTCAGAGAGAGGGAAGGGGAGTTCACCACCTGAGGCATTAAGATGTCCACCTCCGTTGAAGAACTCTTCAGCCATTTTGTTGCAAGGGAAGTCATCGACCGAACGGAGAGAAACACGAATAACATCGCGTTCGGTGTCTTCGCGCAAGGAGATGCTTAAGCGCATGCCCTTTACTTGTAGAGGCATGTTAACCAAACCCTCAGCATCGCCACGAATAAAGTTGAAGTGCTTCATTTCATCGCGTGTAAGGGTGAAGATTGAAGCACGGTTGCGTGCATAGAAGGTGAGTTTTTCGTTGAGAATGTACCCCATCAAGCGTATGCGGTCTACCGAATAAACATTGAACACATTGCGATAAATTTTATCCTTGTCAATGTTCTTGGTGAGCAACATGGAGATGATTTCGTAAATGGCAGGGTCGTTAGAGTTATAAGTAAATCCGCCCGTGTCGGTCATCATACCCGTATAGATGCAGGTTGCCATGCTTTGCGTCATATCTTCAAATCCACCTAATTGCAGAATGAGTCGGAACACAAGTTCGCTCGTTGAACACATATCAGGATACGAAATAACCATCTTTGCCACATGGGTATCGGGGTTAAGGTGATGGTCAATGATAATGCGGTCGGCTTTAGCTCGTGCCACAGCTCCCTCCATCTCTTGTAGACGAGAAAGTCCGTTAAAGTCGAGGCAGAATATAAGGTCTGCTTCGTTAATGATGCGTGTTGCTACTGCTTCGTGACGTGCATAGAACTGAATGAGATGAGAATTGGGCAGCCAACGCAGAAAGTCGGGGAAGGGATTAGGCAGTACTATGGTTACTTGTTTGCCAAGCGACTTGAGGTATTCAGCCCAACCTAATGAAGAACCTACGGCATCGCCGTCGGGACCTCGGTGTGCACATACTACAATGCGTTTGCTTTGCTGAATGGTTTTCATTAGCTCCACAAACTCTTTGTTGTTGAGTACGGGGGTTAGCATGTTGATTTTCTTTGTAAGTGTAAATTAAGGAGGAAACTCCCCAAAGGATTTAGAGATTTTTGAGAATGCGAACTTCTTCTACAGGGTCGGCAGCTTTAAAGACTGCTGAGCCTGCTACCAATACGTCTGCACCAGCCTCAACCAAGCGCTTGCCTGTTTCGCGATTTACACCTCCATCAATTTCAATTAAGGCATGAGAGCCTGTACGGTCAATGAGTTCGCGTAAACGTTGTGTTTTCTCTACGGAGTGCTCTATAAATTTTTGTCCACCAAAACCAGGATTTACTGACATGAGCATGACCAGGTCGAGGTCGCCAATGATATCTTCGAGCAATGAAACGGGGGTGTGTGGATTGAGTGTAACACCTGCCATCATGCCTTCGTTCTTAATTTGCTGTACCACACGGTGAAGGTGTGTACAAGCTTCATAATGTACGTTCATAACTTTGGCATTGAGGGCTTTCACTTCTTTGATGAACTTTTCGGGACGTTCAATCATCAAGTGAACATCTAATGGTTTTGTGGCATGCTTTGCCATTGCTTGCATTACGGGAAAACCAAACGAGATGTTGGGCACAAAAACACCATCCATCACGTCAAGATGATACCAATCGCATTCGCTCTGGTTCATCATTTCGAGGTCGCGTTGCAAATTGCCAAAGTCGGCAGATAAAAGAGAAGGGGAAATTAGTGGCATAATAATATGTATGTTTTTGTTGTTTTATTTTTTAGAATGCGTTTCCAAAAATGCGTTTTAGAATGCATTTCCAAAAATGCTTTTCCAAGAATCTTTTTAAAACATGAGATCCATTGTAGGTCGTTCTCGGTTTTCAATTCCGCTTTCGCGCATAGACTGGATGCGTTCAAGTTCTTTTTGTGCAAATTCGATGTTATGGTTTTCTTCAATCATTTCTTGACAATCCTTTTCAGCATCGTTCAGATAATGTCGGTCTATCGAAAGCAGCACATAGCAACGTTTCAGGAAGTCGAGAAAGTGATAAATGCGTTCGTCCACCTCACGCTCATCATCTCGATTCTTTTCGATAAGCATTTGTATGCTGTAAATATGAGTTTGCGTAATGTCGTAGGCACGATGGTCGTTGGCAGCCATAAGTGTTTTAATAAACTCAGCGCAATACTTCACGTTACCTTCATTCTGCAAGTCGTGCAAGTAAAAGTAGGCTTGCGGATACAAGTCCATTTTGAGGTAAGCCACGCCTAACAAAAAGCAGAGTTCTTTAAACGTGTCCAGCTCTTCTTTATTAAAAAAGGCATATTTACTATTCATGCGGCTCCAGGCACGGTGCAGGTGTAGTGATGCCTCGTAATAGCGCTTTTCGTTTAAGAACTTCTGTCCCCAATAAAGGTCGTAGGCAGTGTTGGGCGATAAGATGCTGTGGATGAGGCGTTGCTCTTTCGTCCACTCATACGTTTTCTTTTCGCGTTTTTTGTCAATGGCATCTTTCCACATATATGCCATTTCTGTGTATCTGCTTTTGCCTTCAATAGCGTCTACAGCTATAACCATGCTACGTGCCGTGAGCAATTCATCTTGTGTCAGTGCATTGAATACACGGTCGTTAACCGCACGGCGTTCAGGCATCATGGCGTTGATGCGAATATACACAATGTTGTCTTTTGTAAAGATTTTTTCGAGTGCAATAATCAGCAAATGCGGTTGCCTGTACACTTGTTCCTTATCGCCCGAAGTACGCAAGTAAGTAAGTTTTATGACTCCAGTGCGGGCTTTAGGTTCTTCTTCTTTGCCAATTTGGTGAACAATGGGTTCAACAATGCAATAGCTGTTAATAACCTCGCTATCTTGTGTTGAAAAATGGTAGCCATCATCACCTTCGCATTCCATCTTTATCCATTTATTGAAAGTGGGAGGAAGCAAGTTGTATGTTTTTAGCCAAGTGCTGAGGACATACATATCAATCGCTTCAACCACGTTGTCAGGGTCGAAGTTCTCTTTATCGTGTCTTTTATATATTTCGGTTTCTGCCAATAAATTATTCAAATGAATGCTTTGCATTTGGGCATATTCAAGGTCAGAATGCGAATTGTTTTCTGACATCTCTTGCAAATCAGACATACCTTTGTGAAGCAATCTCCTAACAACAAAACAGTCATTAAGTGCCAATGTGAGGGCATATACCATATCTTGCACATGGGTCATGCAAGGCAGGTGGCATGTCAAGTTCACATCTAATTTGTTTTCCTCGCTTAAATGGTAACTTGCATTTATTTGTATATAATCACCGTTTATAGAATTGCAAATGTATCGAATATTATTGAGTTCGTTGATAGGGTAGGAGGCAACACCAGGAAATGCCAATCGGAATGTGCGATGTCTGGTGTTGTATATGTCTATAAGGAAAAATGCCGTTTGAAATGTAAAAGTGTATGTGGTGGAGTCTTCTTCAATATGTTCTTGGGCTCTGATATTCAAATTTTTAAATGCTGCTTTTAGACAATCGTTTGCTGTGTCGAAGTCAACATAAGGATCGTTTTTTTCCTCTTGTTCCTCTTGTTCTGTTTCATCCGATACCAAACTTTTTATGTATTTTGCTATCTTCGAAAGTATTTTGTTTTTAGCCATATAGCATATATTATTATGGGTGTAATACATCTTTGCAAAGGTACAAAACAAAGTTCATATCTTCGTGTGTTAATCCTAAAAAGTTTAGACAACTCCTTTGTATTGCCCATATTTTGCAGTACTTTTGTGCGAAACAAAAAAACATGCAGAAAATGAAACGAAAAATAAAAACACCCATACTTGTTATCTTGGGTTTGTTGCTCTTGACGCTTGTGTTGTTTGTGTTTGTTCCGACAAAGAAACAGAACCTGCTTAGTAGCGCTTGTCGCATTGACGCAACGAGTTGTTACCGTTTGATATTCAACAAAAAAGACACTTTGTATGTCTCGCTTTGTGACGATTCGTTGCAAATGGCAAGCACCTTGTCTGCCGATGTAGACACCACGGTTAGTCAGTCGGGTGTGTTTGTATCGAACGAGGGAGATGTGTTGACAAGCGATGGTCTGGTGCAAGGAAAAGCAAAAGAATGGTCGCAAAAAGAAGCTAATGAACGCTTGTGTGCTCTCGATACCCTTATGACGCTTCGGCAGAAGACGAATCATAACATAATGAATGAGTTCGATTATTATGCTCGCACGCATACAGTGGTGGATGATGGATATAATAAAGTAATGACCTATCGCGAACTTGTGCATCAACGTTCAGCGCGTTTGGACTCAGCACTTGCCATTATTAAACGTGCTTTGCAACAAAAGTCAGTGCCTCAGGTTGCGTTCTGCTTGCGTGCTTCTATAAAATGTCCCAACCAAACTCCAGTCTCTGCCCATTTAAGAGCTCACGATAAGGGATTGATGCTTTTGCAGTCCGACTCCTTGTGTTTACCTGCAGGGGCAAGTCGTTTTTCGGTTTATCGTTGGGGCGTTCGTGCCATGCGTATGCGTCTGTTAGCTTTTAACGATTGGGGAAGTCAAAGTGTGCATACTCATGCTGAGTTTCTAAATCCTAAACAAACGCATCTTTATGCAGCTGCAGAGGGTGGAGCTTATGTAAATCGTTCAGGACATCTTTGTGGTATAAAACGGGGTAATACACGCATTGACTCGTGGGAGATAGTTCATTTTTTGAGGAATGTACAATGTTGGCCTGTGTGGTGGAAGCATAATCTCTTTCCGCAAAAACGTAGTTCGCAAGCCAAACAACCATCCAAACCTATGGGGGTTGAGGCTTGGCACATGGTTCATATCGCCTTACCCGATTCTGCTACTTATGTTGGTCAGACCAACGGAAAGAAGGTTCATAATCAACGCCTCGTTCGTCAAGGCTATGGTGTGCTTACGTTTGCCAATGGCACAAAACTGGAAGGTGTTTGGCATAATGACAGTCTGAAGCAAGGCAAACGTATTGACAATAAAGGTATATATATAGGTGAACTCGATAGTGCTTATCAAGCTACAGGACAGGGTGTGCTGTATGGTCACAATGGAGATTATTATCAAGGCGAATGGCAGGCTAACAAACGTCAAGGTTTCGGACTTGGTTTGTATCGTAAAATAGGTTTGCATTGTGGCGAATGGCGTAAAGATCGTTTTATGGGTGAACGTATGGTTTATACAGCCGATAGGGTATATGGCATCGACATCTCGCGTCATCAACATGAAAAGAAGGGTAAAAAGTATACCATCAATTGGAACAATCTTCGCATTCGCAGCTTGGGCGTGGGACGTCGTGTGCGCGGTGCTGTTAACTATCCAGTATCGTACATCTATATAAAGTCTACTGAAGGAAAAAGCATCTACAACAAATATTATGCTGCCGACTTGCAACAGGCTCGTAAACGTGGCATAGCAGTGGGTACTTATCATTTCTTTTCAACGAAGAGTACGGGGGCTCAGCAAGCCGCTCATTTCTTAAAGATGTCATGGATTGGTGCGAACGACCTTCCTCCTGTGCTCGACCTCGAACCTAACGATGCTCAAATTCATGGTATGGGTGGAGATGCTGCCTTATTCCGCGAAGCATTGGTTTGGTTACGCACTGTGGAACGTAAGTGTGGCAAGCGTCCTGTGCTTTATGTTAGTCAACGTTTTGTGAATGTACACTTAGCCAAAGCACCTGCTGCTATGCGCAATTATGACACATGGATAGCTCGTTACAGTGAGTATAAACCTTTTGTGCGTCTGTTACATTGGCAACTTACTCCTTATGGACGTGTTAATGGCATCCATGGCGAAGTAGATATCAATGTATTTAATGGTAGCCGAGAGGATTTTAAGAAATACAAATCTAAGTATTAAGTATTAAGTGTTAAGTATTACATTCTATTGAGGTCCTTATGCGCCAGCCCAACCCCGAAAGGGGTTATTTATGGACATTCAAAAATAATAATTTATGAACATTTATGGCTCATT
>ERZ1023617.598-NODE-598-length-11900-cov-46.184719_pt1 | contig 11900 bp, 8 predicted proteins | sample MGYA00380328_ERZ1023617 | MGnify/ENA primary metagenome ERZ1023617 (study PRJEB33179, sample SAMN07448977) | human gut metagenome | biome: Human-gut; feature: Human associated habitat; material: Faeces | host: Homo sapiens | place: India: Bhopal | collected...
ATCTATAGAGTTCTTGACATCACGATAAGCCTTCAAACTATCCTCATATTCTTTCCTCATTTTTATATTGTTTTCCAGAAAGTTCAACCAGATTCAGACTTATTTTCTCAATTTCTGAATTTCCTCCAGCGGAAGTTCTGTGGCTGTTGATACTTGCTCTTCAGAAAGACCCATTGACAGAAGACGGCGAGCTGTAGATATCTTTTCTTTTTCCATACCTTCCTCACGCCCCTTTTCCAAGCCTTTAGCCAAGCCTTTAGCCATACCTTTTTCCATACCTTTAGCCATACCTTTAGCCATACCTTCCTCACGTCCCTTTTCCAAAGCCGTATCTATAGAGTTCTTGACATCACGATAAGCCTTCAAACTATCCTCATATTCTTTCAACTCTGTTGGAGTGAACTTCGCAATCTCGGCCTCCTCAAAGAGTTTAGTAAACACTTTCTCTTTCAAGGCTGAAGGACGCTCATCCAATCGGGAAAGGTTTTTCAACACATACAACCACTTATCATAAAGCGTGTCAAGTTCCTCCTCTGTCTTATTGAACTTCGCTATCTCAACATACTTGAAAGAAAGTTTGTCATTAAAAACCTTAAGAGTCTTCTTGTCAAGCAAGCCTACATCATGATTGATATCATTCTTGTCAAATGCCTCTTCTTCCAAGTCGAAGTTCAGCAGAGCAACAGTATATACATGTTCAAGTTGGAAGTTCCATTCTGCCCCCTTTGGAGCCTGTTCACGGATAGGAAAAGTAGAATAGAACAAAGAACGATCCTTGAAGTACTTCTGATAAGCATTCTGCATCTCAACGATGAACTTTTCACCACGTTCATTTTCGCAATATACATCAAAGATGGCCTTGCGCTCGGCAAAGACGTCACCAACGTGCTCACTATTCAAGTACTTCACATCCTTGATGACCTGAAAACCATCAAACAGAGAATTCAAGAAATTGATGAGCAAATCCTTGTTAGGCTTTGTTCCAAAAATACGCTTAAAACCGAAATCGGTAAGCAAGCTAATATATCGTTCTTCTATCCGTTTCATATCCATCTCCTTTTAAAACGTATAACTGAATTGTGATGCAAAAATAAGCTATTTTCTTGAAAACACAAAAAAAACAGCAAGAAACCTTCAAGTTATCTGCAAATTACGCAAAAACAGTTTCTCCTAATCTCATCAAAAACAAAATGATTCGCTCTAACATGAGAGCCATACAGAGTTCCGCTTACCCGATTTGGTAAGCGGCTCCGCGTTTATACCTTGCATAATTGAAGGATGATGAAGGGTGGATTTGAGCCATTCATCCCCTGAACCGCCGATAAACACAGGGGATTTCAAGGGATAGATGAGGGGGGACCAATTCTGTTTAACATGAAAAGATGAATTGAAAATAATTGCTTGCGCATAAGTGTTTTTTACGGAAAAATGTATCATAGTATCATTATTTAGTACGATATCCTTATAAACATCTGATACACTGCACAATACAAGAATGATACTTTTTCGTTTATTTTACAGGAAGTATCATAGAAGTATCATAAATCACAAGAAACATCATTAAATTCGGCTTTGAGTCGATTTAAAAGACTAAAAAAGAAGTGTCTTCTATTCCTGTTTTGAGCCCACACTCCCTGAACCAACGGTCACCGGCGCATAGCGGAAAGGTAAAGGGCGTGCTGCTTCTATAAGTTTCTGCCCTTTACCTTTGCCTTACCCTTCGGACAGCGATTTTCAATTCCCTTCGGCCGGTGACCGTTGGTTCAGGGCGTATTGGGTAATTCCAACCGTACAGTTCGAAAAACTTTAGCACCTACTCTTCCTGTATGTAAAGAATGCCAATACAAACTATGAATAAGAAGAAAGATTGACAAGCTGGATTAGGAATAAAATCACATAAGCCGTTCTGTAAGAGACCATCAGGTGGTCTGTCTTGCCCGTCAAATGGGCACTCAGTGAACAAGCGACGGGCATCGACTGAACAAGCGACGGGCATAAACAGAACAAGTGATGGGCATTGATTGCCCGTGCGGTGTTCACAGAGTGCCCAAAAGTCAGGCAATTCTTGGGCACTCCTTGCAGATCGGCGGCTTTGCTTTTATGCATAATGTCTCATAACGATTTTGTGATACTTAGATGACGTTTTTATGATACTTCTATCAGATTGATGATACTTCTATGATACTTCTTGTAAGATAATCCGAAATGTATCATTCTTCTATCTTATTATATATCAGTTATTTACCTCTACGTTCTGCCAAAGAATGATACTTTGACACTTTTTTCATAAAAAACTTTTTTCGTACGAACACATACTCAACTGTAAATCCAAAAAGTATCTGATATGAAATCTTATAGATACAAAAAAATACATCACGATGTAAACTTTACCACTAAAAATAAGAATAATCCCTATTTTCTGCTTAATTTTTCAATATTACTAAGAAGAAAAGAGAAATAATTTGTTTTTTCAAAGAAAAGTCTTAACTTTGCCTACATAAATAAAGAAAAAGAGGGTGTGTCATAAGTCTGTGACACACCCTCTTTATTGTATAAGGAGTGGAGCTGGAGGGATTCGAACCCTCGTCCGCACAAGGAAACCATACGCTTTCTACACGCTTATTCCAGCCTTTGGTTTTCGTGACATGGCAAGACCTGGACCACCAACCATGCCCTTATCCTCTAAGATTTCACACTTGCAACGAGGCCTACAAGAGCTATTTCCGATTTACCTGCACCGCTTGACCAACAAGATTCGGAACCACATCCGTTGAGCGATGTCCCGTTCCATCACCTTGTGACGGAATAAAGCCAATCTACTGTACTTCGATTAGGCAGCGAGAGCGTAGTTATTTTCGCCAATTAATTGTTCGTTCACTAAGATTTAGGAGGTAGCCAACGAGCCTCCGCGTGCTTACGTACCATCTCATCTCGCCGTCAAATCCAGTCAACCCCGAATCTGCTTGCTTCTTTCATGATGGGAAGATACAAACATCCCAATAGCCACTCACTCGTAACTATTGGGATGCAAAGATAGGACGATTATTTGAAATCTCCAAATATTTTCTCAGTTTTTTATGCTTTAACAGCGCTAAAAGACAACTTAGTACGATTAAAGAATGAAATCAGCGCTTGAAATTGATGGTCTGAGAGAACTTGGTACTCATCACCTTGCCTCTCTCCGAACCAGGATTCCACTTGGTGCGACTGCCAATGGCTGTTATGGTACGGATGGCTTCTACAGAAAGCACGGTCTTGACCTGTATCTCAACGTCTTTCTGCTCAGAAGGACTCAACTTAGAGAACGCTGCACCCGAGAGAGGCTGACCCTGATATTCCTTCACGGTGATATCCGACAAATTGCCTTCCTCGTCGACGATGAAAGAAAGCTTCACCTTGGCAGTGGCATGATACTTCTTTGCCACCTCTGGGAACTGGAGCTCTTCAGAGATAGCCTTACTCAAGGCTTTCATTCCACCGGGATACTCTGCCGGCTGAATATAGGGAGTCATCTTGCCCGCAGCTACAAGCTCGGCAAGCTTCTTCTCCATGTTGGCTGCCACTACTGTGGTATATGCCACCTTGCCCTCAGGGTCGATGAGATACATGGTAGGAATCCACTGGATGTTGTAGGCCTTGGAGATGTTGGTTTCCTTCCACTTCTTGTACTCGCAGAACATGCTCCACTTAATCTCATTCTCAGCGCGGAAAGCCTTCAACTTCTCCTTGTCGGTGTCGAAGGACACGCCGATGAGCTTTACCATGTTGCGATATTTCTTATAGATATTCTTCACCTCAGGAATCTCCTTGCGACAGTCGGGACACCATGTAGCCCAGAAGTCGAGCACTACCCAACAGCCAGGACGCAACAATGTGCCTTCCTGATGGGTGCTGTAAGAAGACAAAGAAAGAGCAGGCTGATCGGCTTTGGCTTTCTTGAGTACAAAATCGGGAGCCTGAGTTCCCACTTTGAGCAAACCCTGGGTGTACTTGGCATCAAGGTCGTCGGCACTCTGTGCCGATGCTCCTAAGCTGCATACGGCAAGCAGGAGCAATGAAAAGATTGTTTTCTTCATAAGTTGTTTATACATTATTATATATATGACCTTTATTTCTTCGTAGCCTTCACGAAATAGGTAATGAGGAGGGCATAAGCGATGAGCGAGCAGACCTCAGACAAAGGATTGGTCCACCAACTGTCAGCAACACTCACCTCGATGCCACCAAACTTGAGCAGCGCACTCACCACACCCATCAAGGCACCACCGGCAATGAAACCACTGGCAATAAGTGTACCCTTCTCGCCACGCTCCTTGTTTACCTGAGCGTCCTTAGAACGGGAAGTGATCCACCAGTTGATGGCTCCACCTACAACAAGAGGCACATTGAGTTCGAGAGGGATAAACATACCCAAGGCAAAAGCCAAGGCTGGAATCTTGAAATAGGTAAGCACGATGGCCAACAAGGCTCCGATGCCATAAAGCACCCAGGGTGCTCCCACTCCATTCATCAACGGATCGATGACTGCAGCCATGGCATTGGCCTGAGGTGCTGCCAATGAGCCTGAAGCAAAGCCATAAGTCTCGTTCAAGAGCATCATCACACCGCCTACAGTAGCTGCACTCACCAAGGTGCCAAGGAACTTCCAGCTCTCCTGCTTCTTGGGAGTAGTACCCAACCAATAACCTATCTTCAAGTCGGTAATGAACGAACCTGCCACAGAAAGTGCAGTACACACCACACCACCCATGATGAGAGCTGCCAACATACCGCCAGGACCTTTCAATCCTACAGCCACCATCACCACAGAGGCAAAGATGAGGGTCATCAACGTCATGCCCGAGACAGGGTTACTGCCCACGATAGCAATGGCATTGGCGGCAACAGTAGTAAAGAGGAAAGCAATAACGGCTACCAGCAGAATGGCGATAATGGCAAAGAGCAAGTTGCCATCCATCACACCAAACCAGAAGAAAAGGAAGGTGACAAGAATGCAGACCATCGAACCGACGCCGATGATCTTGAACGAGATGTCGCGCTGAGTACGCTTCACCTCCGCATCGACCCCACTCTTTCCTTTCAGCTCCTTGGCTGCCAAACCGACAGCTCCCTTGATGATGCCCCAGCTCTTGATGATACCGATGATACCAGCCATGGCAATACCACCGATACCGATGCTGCGGGCATAGGCACGGAAGATCTCCTCAGGAGACATGGCTCCTACGGTAGATGTAATGGAAGGATCCCAGGCATTGAGCACCTGATCGTGGAAAAGCAGACTCATACCAGGAACGATGAGCCACCATACAGCCAATGAGCCAAAACAGATATAGAGGGCATACTTGAGACCCACGATGTAGCCCAGACCGAGCACGGCAGCACCCGTATTCACCTTGAACACAAGCTTTGCCTTGTCGGCAAGGTCGCAGCCCCATCCGATGACGCGGCTTGTGAAGTTCTCGTTCCACCATCCGAAGCTTGCCACGATGAAGTCGTACAAACCTCCCACCAGTCCTGCTATGAGCAAGGGCTTGGCCTGATCGCCACCCTTGGCTCCGCTGACAAGCACCTGTGTGGTGGCTGTGGCCTCAGGGAAAGGATACTTGCCATGCATGTCGCTCACAAAGTACTTGCGGAAAGGTATGAGGAACAGGATGCCCAGGACTCCTCCGAGGGCAGAAGCCAAGAATATCTTCATAAACGAAGTGGTCATCTCGGGATACTTGGCCTGCAGAATATAGATGGCTGGCAGGGTGAAGATGGCTCCCGCCACCACGGCACCCGAACAGGCTCCGATACTCTGTATGATCACATTCTCACCCAAGGCCTTGTTGCGCTTGGTGGCTGTGCTCACACCTACGGCAATAATAGCGATAGGGATAGCAGCCTCGAACACCTGTCCTACCTTCAGTCCAAGATAGGCTGCTGCCGCCGAAAAGATGACAGCCATCACAATACCCCAGGTTACCGACCATGCATTGACCTCAGGATAAGCCTTGTCGGGACCCATCAGGGGCTGATACTGCTCACCGTCCTTCAACTCGCGGAAGGCATTCTCGGGGAGATTCATTTCTTCTTTCATCGTGTCAAAAATAAAATATGTGTTACGTATAAAATATGATTAACCAATCATTATTTCTCTATCGTAATGGTATACTCGCTCATGAAGCTGGCACCTGGCTGCAGGCTGTTCATGAGATACTTGTCCTTGAACTCGCCGTCGTACTCAGCCCAGTCGTGAAGACCATACCAAGGTTCGATGCACACGAATGGAGCATGCTTGCCTGTAGGACTCCAGATACCAACAGCAGGAGTCTTGATGTCGAGTGAGAGGTGAGGCTGACCTGCCTCGTCGAGAAGAGTGATCTTCTTAAGCTGACTGCGGTCGAAGATGACGGCATCGTCAGCAAAGCTGTCCTCAGTAAATGCCCAAACACCATTCTCGGTAGGCACCTTGTGATAGCCCTCTACCACGCAACCGCCCACATTGCCATAGAGGCGCTCTGGCTCAGGGTTGTCGAACTTCAACTGTCCCTTCAGTTCCTTACCCTTTTCGGCACCCGGAACGAGGAAAGCGGGATGACCGCCAATCTGGAAGAAGATTTGCTTGTCGTCGGTATTGGCAACATGCCAGATTACATGCAGTTTCTTACCCTCCAGACGATAAGTGATGGCTAAGTTGAAGTGATAAGGATAGTCCTTGAGTGTGGCCTCGCTGTCGGTCAGGGCGTAGGTGATTCGGTCTTCGCCCTTACTGATGAGCTGAAACTCTGTATCACGGGCAAAGCCATGGCGTCCCAACTGATACTCCTTGCCGTCGATACGGTATGTATCCTTCCACAAGCCGCACACAATAGGGAAAAGTATAGGAGAATGGCGATTCCAGTACTGCTCGTCGCCGTCCCAAAGATATTCGTTACCTTGAGCATCCTTGATGCTCTGAAGTTCTGCTCCAAGAGATGAAATCTCTACTGTAAGCTGCTCGTTCTTGATCTGTTCCATTTTGTTTTATGTTGTTTGGTTATTTTGAATGTATTCAAGGTTTGCGTAGGAGAAACTCGCTACTTATCCGCAAAGGTACAATTTATTTTCGAAAAAGTGACAAAAGCAACCATTTCTTTTGCTATTTTTTCTCTTTTCTCGAATAAAAGATGTACTTTTGCAGCCCGAAATAAATCGGATAACACCTCACACTCGCCAACAGAGTGGAGCTGGAGAAAAAAATAGTAAAACAACACTAAAAGAAATGGAACAACAACCTTCTGGCAACAACACATTGAAAGGTTTTTCAGCTGCCATAGTGGCTGCAGTCTGTTATGGTACGAATCCTTTAGGAACCCTCAAGCTGTATGAAGACGGATTCAACTCGGGTACAGTACTCAGCTATCGGTATGGTCTGGCAGTTCTGATGTTCGCTCTTGTCATGCTGATACGCAAAGAGTGTTTCGCCATCAAATGGGGACACGCCATCAAGTTTGCACTCCTGGGCACCTTCTTCGCCCTGTCGTCCATCACCCTTTACGTGAGCTTTCATTACATGGCAGCAGGCATCGCGAGCACCCTGCTCTTCGTCTACCCCATCATGACAGCCTTGCTGATGACGGCTTTCTTCCATGAGAAGGTGACATGGAGCACATCGATGGCCATCCTGCTTGCCGTAGCAGGAGTAGGAATGCTCTACCAGGGTGACGGTGACACCAAACTCAGCACGGCTGGTTTTGCCTTGGTCATGGCGTCATCATTACTCTACTCCATCTACATCATTGCCGTCAACCAATGGCAGACTACCATGTCGAGCCTGAAGTTCACCTTCTGGATTTTGGTATTCTGCTTCATAGCGATATTGGTGTTTTCGTGGTTGTCGGGCGACAGCCTGCAGATGCTCCACACTCCTATGCAATGGGGGTGCGCCCTGCAGTTGGCTCTTCTGCCTACGGTGCTCTCGCTCTTCTTTATGACGATTTCAATCAACCTGATAGGCTCCACCCCTTCCGCCATCATGGGGGCTCTCGAACCTGTAACAGCTGTATGTATCGGTGTGCTTATCTTTGGCGAGGCATTCTCGTTGCGCTTGGGCATCGGCATCCTGCTCATCCTGGCAGGTGTGGTTCTCATCATTCTAAGAAAAAAGAAATCTTGAAAAAAGGAAAATGTTCTGACACAACATGATTACCATTCTATGAACGATTAACAACATATTCCGGCATCACAACCGGACGAAAGACAACTGTCAGTTAACCATTTGTCACATCACCAGGCAACATTCCATACTCATCCTTGAAACACTTGGTGAAATAAGAAGGTGAAGAGAACCCCACCTCGTAAGCCACCTCAGAGATGTTCATGCTGTTGGCTTCGAGCAGACGACGGGCCTTGGCAAGACGAGCCTTGCGCAAAAGGTCGACTACCGACGAGCCGGTGATGGCCTTCACCTTACGATAAAGCTGCACACGGCTCAGTCCTATCTCGGCTCCGATATCCTCGACACCAAAATCGCTGTTACCCATGTTCGACTTGATGATGTCGTGCAACTGCTTGACAAAAGCCTTGTCACGGTCGTCCAGTCTGGACACCTCCTCTGTTTCTTTTCCTTCGGCAGCACCCTGTGCAAAGAGCTGACGCAGATGGGCACGCTGGTGCAACAGATTTTCCACACGAGCCAGAAGCACCTTGCTATGGAAAGGCTTGGTGATATAAGAGTCGGCTCCCTGCTCATAACCTTCTGCACGATGCTCTTCCAGATTCTTTGCTGTGAGCATGATGACTGGAATGTGCGAGGTGGCGGTATTGGTCTTCAACTGCTGCGTAAACTCCAGTCCATCCATGACTGGCATCATCACATCGCATATCACCAGATCGGGCACTTCCTTGCGAGCTATCTCAAGTCCCTCCCTACCATCAGATGCCTCGAGCACAAAATAATAGTCCTGCAAGAGGGTTCGCTCATATTGTCGGATGTCGTTATTGTCGTCTATGATCAGTATGGTGGGCTTTTCGCCATGCTCGCTGATAATTTGCTGCAATTTGCCGCCATGACGTTCTCCGTCGTCGATATACTGCAACGAACCGTCATCGCTGAAAGAAGAGAACTTATCGGCAGCTTCCGACTGTGGTTCTTCCACAAAACCTTCTTGCTGTCGGGGCAGCAGAACGATAAAGCAAGTGCCTTTTCCTGGTTCACTCTCAACCCTCACCTCACCATGATGCAACTCTACGAACGACTTGACCAAAGCCAGTCCGATGCCCGTACCACTCGCAGCACCCTTGGCCTGGAAAAAGCGCTCGAACACCTTGGTGAGTTCTTCCTTGTCGATGCCTTTACCCGAATCCTTCACCTCTATGCGGAGCCGTTCTCCCTCATCCGCCAAAGACACATGAATAAAGCCACCTGCAGGGGTGTACTTCAAGGCATTGCTCAGAAGATTGAAGACTATACGGGCGAGTTTCTCCTTGTCGGCCACGACATCGGCAGAAGAGAAATGCGAGGTGTCCAAATGCAACTGTATCTTCTTACGCTGTGCCGTCATGGCAAAGTCGCCCGTCCACTGCTGCAAGGCCTCTGGCAAATCGAAACGGCTCAAACTCAGTTCCATTTTGCCGTTCTGTATCTTACGGAAGTCGAGTATAGAGCCTACCAACTGCTGCAACGACAGAGCATTGCGCTGCACCATCTGCAAAAGTTCCCTGCTCCTACCCTTGATGGAACGGTCGTCGAGCAACATCTCCACAGGGTCGGCAATAAGCGTCAAAGGTGTACGGAGTTCATGACTGATATTGGTGAAGAACACCAGTCGCGAATGTGTCAGTTCGAGCACCTCCTCGTTGAGTCGCTTCAACTCGTCATTGCTCTGGGCAAGCTGTTCGTTAAGACGGGTCTTGACAAGATAGCTGCGGAACATATAAATTGCCACTACTACGATGAGCACTACCAACAGAACAAGTCCCAAGGTAAAGAACCGCTGCACATGATAGGCTGAGTTGTATTGAGAAACCTTCCGGTGCAGCATGTCAAGACTGCTGCGCTGCTGCTCGCTGTCCTTCGCCTCCATCAGAATCAGTTCGGCATTATTCCGGGTTACAATCGATGTGGGCAGATAGTTGTCGCGGGCAAATGGCTCATGACGCAAGATCTTCATAGCCAGAGCTATCAACTCGTCGCCCTTAGTAGGATAAAGCATGGAAGCCTCCAACACTCCTTGTCTTACCAACTCAAGTCCGCCATCCTTACCTGCCAAACCGTCAACGCCCACAAAACGACATTTGTCCTGCAAGCCATGCTCACAGGCTACTTTATAGGCACCATAAGCCATGCGGTCGTTCTGCGCAAACACATAATCGAAGTCCTGTGTCTTGGACAATACTCGTTTCATCACCTCCGAACCGCTCTGCTCCTTCCAGTCACCCGATTCAGAAGCCACAATCTGCAAATCGGGATAGGCATTCAAAGCATCAACAAAACCGCGATGGCGGTCGATGGCAGGAGAAGAATCGTCAAGACCACGTATCTCTACTATACGTCCTTTTCCTTTCAGGCGCTGGGCGATATAATCGCCAACCAATTTACCCAACAGATAGTTGTCACAACCGATAAAAGCAGTATACTTCTTCGATTGCGTCTTACGGTCGACAAGAATCACAGGAATACCCTTCTGCTGTGCTCTTTCGAGGGCAGGCGAAATGGCATGCACCTGATTGGGAGAAACGATGAGCAGACTGACACCCTGGTCGATAAAGTAATTGATCTGCGACAGCTGACTGTCATTATCGTCATCGGCAGAAGCCAGACGCACCTCTACTGAGTCATTGAGATACTCGGCTGTCTTCAACTCGCTGTTCAGTTTCTCTCGCCAAGCATCCATAGAGCATTGCGAAACGCCGATAATATACTTCTTGGGCTTGTTGCCACACGAGCAAAGGAGCAGGCTGCATAATATAATAAGGTATAGAGAACCTATACGTAAGTTCCATTCAGTAGTCATATCTCTTAAGTTAAAATAAAGTCATATTCGTTTTCATCCGCAAAAATACGAATATTTTTGAGAAACAAAGGCATCTTTGCATTTTTTTAGATTTCCACAAAACTATCATGCAACAATTAAAAAGCCACCAGAAAGGCTTTCCTATTCTTTCTTTGACTATCTAAAAACGAAAAAAGCACTTGAGAACTAATGTTCACAAGTGCTTCTTCGTAGCGGGACCGGGCTACGATCCCGGGACCTCCGGATTATGAATCCGACGCTCTAACCAACTGAGCTATCCCGCCATCCGAGCAGACAATTGCTTGTTTGCGGGTGCAAAGGTAATACAAAGTTTTGAACTGAGCAAATTATTTCGAAAGAATTTTGCAAAAAAGTAATATTTTTGCTTTTTATACTCTTCCGAAAGATACTACACCTTATTATATATATAGCAGTTACGAATTTTTCAACAAGTATCCTCATCCAAAGACGCAGCTATGAAGTCTGCAAGGCTTATGCACTTCTTCACCCCCTACAGCTATGAATAGTTACGTTAGTACCACAGAAAATGTTGCGAACTGTACGGTTGAAATTACCCAATATTTTCGACCTGTATGGTTGGAACGCCCTGAAAGGGCAGAAGCTCTTAGCCCAGGGCAACGCCCTGGGTATAAAGGCAGTCAGCAAGGCGCCCTGTAAGGGCAAAAGCTTTAAAAATCCCTGCAATTAGTAAAGCTTTTGCCCTTACAGGGCGACAAGTTTGCAAGCATAATAACCCAGGGCGTTGCCCTGGGCTAAGAGCTTCTGCCCTTTCAGGGCGTGCTGCGTAATTCCATCCGTACAGGTCGAATATTTTCTTTTAGTTATGAATTTGTTCTGGCTCTTGTTGCAGGGCGGACGCATCAAAATGCGTTCGCCTCCAAAAGTTTTGACAGGTAATTT
>ERZ1023617.611-NODE-611-length-11534-cov-10.490287_pt1 | contig 11534 bp, 9 predicted proteins | sample MGYA00380328_ERZ1023617 | MGnify/ENA primary metagenome ERZ1023617 (study PRJEB33179, sample SAMN07448977) | human gut metagenome | biome: Human-gut; feature: Human associated habitat; material: Faeces | host: Homo sapiens | place: India: Bhopal | collected...
GATAGATCTCCTTTTTTCATAGGAGTACGTTTACACAAGATTATTTAAACACTCTTTAAAATTGGCCTTTCCAATTCTCCGAAACCATAAAATGAAACTGGTAGGTCTTATCAATTATCACTGCATACACCGCACCATAAAATATCCTTATAGTCAAAAAAGGATGCCTTCCTATGTAATCTTCAGGAGGCATCCTTTTTATTATGACTTTGTTTGATTGTTAATGTTATCTTTTCCCGGTTATCTTTCTTTTTAGGAAATTAGCTATCTTCTTTGGCCAGTCGATATTTTCGAGGAATACCACGGGAACTTCGCATTTTTTCAGGTTCTGTCTCTGGAGCCATACGTTGAAAAGGCGTTCGGAGATGAAGCCGAAGAGGCGGGCTTCGTAGGTATCGTAGCTGGTCATATCTGTTCGCTTTTCCAGTTCAAAGAGGATGTCGAACAGCCAGGCACAATATTCGTCGAAGAGAGATTTCTTCATGACGAACATATTGAGTATGTGCAATTTTCTCTGATTCATTACTTTGTTGAATGCATCAGAATAGCCTGGGTATTTTTCTGCGATAATTTTCTCTGTTTCGTCCAGATCCTTCTTGAAGTGTGCGTGTTCATACTGGCTGCGGACGGTTTCTATGTAGTAGTTTCTCTTCTTTGGAAGAATGACATCATATTTTTTCAGCAGATTTTCGTAATCTACCTTAGTAAATATAGCGCTCTTCTTCTTTTCTACATCCTTTGAATGAACCGTATGGCCAAAGTATCGGCGATAGTGACAAAGGCCGATGTATTCGCAGTCCAGATTTTTCCAGGCCCAGTATAATGCGGTCAGTTCACAGTAATTTGGATTTTTGGCCGAAATATTATCTCCCGTATTATCCAGAACATATCCCAGTGCGGGGTGCAGAGCAGCCCCTACCTGAATCGGTAAGTAAACTGAATCCTTGGGCATCCAGTATTTTTTGTGCGCCGCCACCAGAATTTTTATATCCATTCTCCTCTGCTCTCTTATATCAATTTTCTTCTTTCTGATTTTTCACAATGTACTTTCTCAAATCTTCATGGAGAATTTTCTTGTAGTCCTCTACCCCAGGCTGATCAAACACATTTACATTTTCCATGGCCCCTTCATAGGCAATGGTAAGGAAAAAGAAATACATGAGTGCCCCTACGTGAAAAGGTGTTAATTCCTTAATAGAAATATGGCAACTCATCCGGCCTTCGTTTGCCAGCGCTTCTTCATTCGCTCTTCTTGCTGCGTCCAACATACGGCTCATAGGAACCATGCCACTTACGCCCTTTTCATCACAGAGGACAGAAAGATCAGAAGGCAGGTGTTCTACAGAAATGAACTGGATCAACTTATTCTTCTGTCCCTGCTGATGTTCCTGTGTAAGAGAATGCATATCTGTGGTTCCCACAGAAGCTACCGGAATACGCCCATTATACACTTCGTTCCCCTGCATATCATACTTTTTCCCCAGTGATTCACCTAAAAGCTGTGCATACCACCAGCCGAAAGACCGAAGTTTATCGCCATATGGCATAATGACTTCCGCGGTAATGCCATATTTCTTTGTGGCAATGTATTTCAAAGCGGCAAGCAAAAGAGCTGGATTTTCTTTCATATCCTCAGATTGGCACGCCTCTTCTACCATCTGTGCACCTTTAAGGAAACTTTCTATATCTATCCCGGCCAGGCTGGCAAACACCAGGCCTACCTGAGAAAAAATACTGAACCGGCCACCGATTCCATCGGGGACAGTGAAACAAGGGAAATGTCGTTCTTCTGCTAACGGTCGGATTCTCCCCTTTTCCTTATCGGTAATGGCCATGAGATGAATATCACAAACATCGGCAAGCAGTTTCTTTAATCCCCTTACTGCAGTAACCGGTTCGATAGTCGTGCCGGATTTGGAAATTACCAGAAACAGTACTCGCATCCGACGGTCCTTCAGTCGCTTTGCCTCCCTGGAAATACAGGAAGAAAGTTCTGTCAGGCTGACAGGATCTACATTCTGCCCAGCGAAATAAAACTGAGGATAGCCATTTCTCTCTTCTTTAGTAAGCTGATTCCAGTAAGGCCCGCAGAACAAATCAAAAAGCACCTGATTCCCCAGATAAGAACCACCTATGCCAATAGAAATTACAGCATCATAGGATTTGGCTCTCTCTTTTAAGGAAAGAAGAGCATTCTTTTCCTCTTCAGAAATCAGCACATTTTCTTCCAGCAAATAAGGAAGATGTGGAAAAAGAACAAGGCTGCCATCGGACCCTTTACCTGTATCCCTAAGTTCTGTTACAGCATTCGCTGCCTGATTTATCTCGACCGCATGTTTTGCCATATTTTCTGGAGTCACACTCCAGGAGTGGTTCAGAAAATTCTTTATATCAACGAAAAGTTCATTATTAATATTCATATAAGTAACCCCAAGCAAACCAAACGCCTAAATTCAGATAGATTAATCTATACTTATTTATTCACTATACTCTATATTGTCAGATATTAACAATACTTGTACCTGGATAATATAAAAACAGCAGGCCAAGTTCAAAATGTTAGTCCACTGTTTTCATATAACCTTATAATTTTTGGCAAATGTCCAAAGCCCGCTCAAGAGCCTGATCCATATTATAATATTTAAAATCAGCCAGTCGTCCACAGCAGATTAGATTAGGCACCTTTTCCGCAAGCACTTTATACTTTGCATACTGTTCTTTGCTTTCTTTTGTAAGAACCGGATAATAAGGTTCCATATCCTTTCCTTCTTCATAGGGCAGTGGATATTCCAAAGCATAGCTGCTTCCCGGTTTATCCTGCATTGGAAGTTTCTTATACTCTGTAATTCGGGTAAAGCCTTTCTCCTGTGGGTAAGCTACCACCGGAGCGTTCTGGACACTGTCTTTATCAGAATACTTCCACTCAAACTTGAGCGACCGATAGGGCAGTTTGCCATACTGTAAGTGGAACAATTCATCAATAGGACCGGTATAGACTACCAGACCATCAAAAGGTCTGCCATCCACCATCACCTGATTATCTTTGATTTCCAGTCTTTTCAGTGCATCCTGACCCAGCTTTACATGAATATTCGGATGATGAAGAAGATTCTCAAAGAACCTGGTGAAGGAATGAACCGGCATTACCTGATAGGGATCATCGAAATAGCCGGTATCATAGGAGAAACGAAGCGGCACCCTGGTCAAAACGCTGGGATCAATCTTCTCCGGAGATACCCCCCACTGTTTTGCCGTATAGGGAGCATAGTCATTCCGGAAAAGAAACTCCGCATACTCACGCACCAGAGGATCCTCATTTCCAAGTACCTCTACAACCGTAGCAGTACTTCTCCCTTTAAAAGCCTCCCGAAGATGCTTCTTCAGCTCCTCGGCCTCTTTCTCAGGATAAAAGGTATCTATGGTAGTAAAATTGAAAGGCGTCGGTGTATACTTACCGCCCCACACCGCTCCGCAGGTCAGCTTATAGTCCTTCCAGTCCTCATAGTGGCACATATACTCATACAAATCTTTTTTTACAGTATGGAATGTATGAGGACCATATTTTTGGACAAGGAAACCATGATCATCTTCATAATCATACATATTTCCTGCAATGTGCGCTCTTTTTTCCAAAACTTTAACCTGATAATTTTTTTCAGCCAGATACCTTGCTACAACTGCACCAGAAAGTCCAGCGCCAACAACTACAACATTTCCCGCCATAAAATACTCCTTTAACATCCTAGCTAACACCAGATACCCCCAACAAACAATTTCAAAGATGAAATTGTACTTAGAAAGCTTAAGTAAGTGGGACTAGTCCGACCGTCTAATTATTAATATATTTCAGGATTAAGAACTATAAACAGTCTTTCTGCATTTTCCACCAATTCATGGTTCTTTTACACCCTTCCCCGAAAGAAATAGCTACCTTAAACCCAGTATCTTTCTCCGTATCAGAGCAGTCAAAATATCTAAGAGGAACATCTACTCCTGTAAACGGTACCTCTCCGAAAAGAAAGTCCAGATTTGGTGCAATGGCGGCTTTCATTTCCAACAAAAACTCTTTCAGCGGCTTTGCATGCCCACTCCCTATCAGATAATGATGAAAAGGCTTCCCATGCTCTGCTATCAAACGAAACGCCCGCGCAACATCATCGATATAAACGAAGTCATAACGTTGCTTACCAGCTGTAAACTGAGGGCTTATTCCTGCCAGGCATTTTCGAATAGTTGAGTTCACCAACCGTGGACTTTTTTCACCAGGGCCATATGTGTTAGTAATCATAGGCCAGATTAAATCTATTCCTGCATGAGCAGCAAGAGACATACACATAATATGAGCCGCTACCTTACCTGCACCATAGATATATCCTAACCCTGGCTGACATCCTTGGGTATATGTTTCCTCAATTGATTCATATTCCATAATTGATCCTGTCGGAATAAATCTTTTACATCCTAAATCTTTTGCCACTTTCAAGCAATCCAGAGTTGACTGCAGGTTTATAATTTGGACATCGGGATTTGCCCTATCACTGCCAGCGACCCCTTTCCATGCGAGATGATAAAAAGCCTCATAACTATCCACGGGAATAAGATCAAGTAATTTACCAGCCTCAGCTAAATCAAACTCTACAAGATGAACACACTGGCTGTACGGAATATTATCATGATGATTTTTCCGTGCTAACGCATACACTTCATAATCATGTGCAACTAATTCTTTAATAAGTGCAGTTCCTACAAAGCCATTAGCTCCAGAGACAATAACCTTTTTCAATGTTTTTCTCCCAAATAATTCCGAATTTCCCTATCCATTTCAGCGGGTATATCTCCCTTATTCAGCCACACCTTTGTCCAATCCACCGTCATTTTTATAGCCTCGTCAATATGCCAGCGTGGTCTCCACCCAAAAACGGATTTAATCTTGGAACAATCCAGCTTAAGAAAATTAGCTTCATGAAGTGCATGCGTTTCTGCCTGATTATCCCAGGTAAGGTTATTTCCCCAGGAATAACAGAACAAGTCGACCAACTCACCGGTAGTTACACAATCACATTCATCCGGTCCTACGTTATACCAACCTGCATATTTTCCATCTTCATACTGCTTCTGAGCAATCATAAGATAAGCAAAGAGTGGCTCCAGCGCATGCTGGTATGGACGAGTGGAATAAGGATTGCGGACACCGATGGGCTTTCCTGCCTCTACGGCACGGACACAGTCAGGAATGATGCGATCATTGGCAAAATCGCCGCCTCCGATCACATTTCCGGCACGGGCTGTGGAAATGGCCGTATGTCCATCAGCAAAGAAGCTGTTTTTATAAGAATGTGTTACCAATTCTGAACATGATTTAGAATTGGAATAAGGATCAAACCCATCCAATGGCTCATTTTCCCGATAACCCCAAACCCATTCATTGTTATGGTACACCTTATCTGTTGTCACATTAAGGAAACTTCTCACGCAGGGATGAAGTCTTACACATTCCAGTATATTTACCGTCCCCATTACATTGGTTTCATAAGTATAACGAGGATCCTTATATGAATCTCTCACGATAGGCTGTGCGGCAAGATGAAAAACAATTTCAGGCTGAGTTTCATCAAACACCTTTGATAAATGCTCCATATCCCGAATATCTCCAATTATTGAATTCATGTTTTCTTCCAAACCTGCAAGAGAAAAAAGATTTGGATTGGTTGGTGGATTCTGGGAATAGCCAGTAACGATAGCTCCAGCATTAATAAGAATACGACAAAGCCAGCTGCCCTTAAATCCTGTATGTCCTGTTACAAGAACACGTTTCCCTCTGTAAAATTCATTGTCAAAATAATTCATTAGTCTGCCCACACTTTCCAAGGTGCTTTGCCTGAATCCCAAAGATTTTCCAGCATATCTTTCTCTCTCTTTGTATCCATGCACTGCCAGAAACCTTTATGTTTGTAACTCATTAACTGCCCATCTTTAGCCAAAGTTTCCAGCGGTTTCCTTTCAAAAATACACTGATCTCCATCTAATAGATTGAATACCTGCGGTTCTAATACCATAAACCCAGCATTGATTGGGGCACTATCCAACGCGGATTTCTCGCGAAATGCATGCACTGCATTGTCAGGTGCAATATCCAGAATCCCCTTGCTTTGTTCCAACTCCACTGCTGTTAAAGTAGCCAGTTTATGATGCTGTTTATGAAATTCCACCAGTTTTCTGATGTCTACGTCACAAACACCATCTCCATAAGTCATCATAAATGCTTCATTTCCAACATATGGCTGAATTCTCTTAATACGTCCACCGGTCATTGTGTGTAATCCAGTATCTACTACTGTTACTTTCCACGGTTCTGAATGAGTATTGTGAACAATTTCAACTTTTTTACCATTAGTAAAATCAAAAGTTATATCTGATGTATGGAGGAAATAGTCAGCAAACCATTCTTTTATCATGTGCTGCTTATATCCAGCGCAGATAATAAAATCATTGAATCCATAATTGCTGTAAATTTTCATGATATGCCACAAAATAGGCATCCCACCGATTTCAATCATAGGCTTTGGCTTATACTGACTTTCTTCAGAAATACGGGTGCCCAAACCACCTGCTAATAATACAACTTTCATGTGCAATCCTCCTAAATTAATTAAAAATTTATTGTTTATAGACCCCCTAGAGTATATGCTCTGACTGCGGGTTATCGGCCCAGATTAAACAGCTTAGAAGATATTATCTATTGATAACTGTTTCAACGTTTAACAATGGAAAAATAAATTTTCTTTACAAAATTTCTTCTTCTGGTATTTTTGGGAAGTAGTCGATAGCCTATATTCTCAAAACGGAATTTAGCCCAGAACAAAAATCGATCAATTAAACGCTGTAAGATGCTATTCGGCGGGACAGTCTGTTCAAAGTAAACAAGCTGCACCGACTTTATCTTATATTTATGCTGTTTCTCCAGATAATAGATAAATATGCCATACATCATCTCTCCCAGATAGCCAAGGGTTCGTCCGAAATCTTTACCCATGCCGTTTTCTGAAAGCTTCTTTTCCATAGAAAACATGACCGTAAACTGGAAAGAGCACATTTCATTAAATAAGGCATTCTTCATCACATAGCAGTTGTAGCCCCTGTGCCACTTACCATGCATATATTCTACAGCTGCCTCATAGTACTGCGGCTCAATTTCGTGAATTGTGTCCATAAAAAGAGGCAGGACTCTTTTATCAAAAAACATACCATCGTGAGCCGCCCAGTGATCATACACCGAATGCTGAAATCCCCGGGGTGTAGGGATATGATTTACATCAGCCGCTTCATTCACCACTGCATCACAGCCTTCTATGATATCTCTCATACGTTTCTCATTCAGAAAATCATATTTGGCAATAGCATGATCATCCAGCATTCCCTCCATGACCTGGTTCTGAGCATTGGCCCGGAACCGTTTTTTGCTGAAGGTCAGATATCTTCTGTAGTGGCATAGGCCATAATAATTAGACTTCACGTTCTTCCATGCCCAATACTGCACCGTAAATTCACAAAATGAATTCCGCCTGTCAGATATATTATCACCGCTGTTATCTCCGAGATGCTTTGAACTGCTGCCGGTATCGAAAACAGCGCCGCATCGCACCGGGACATACAGCGGGTTATGTATAAGAGTACTATCCGTATCTATCCGGCGTGATACGAAAATTTTGATATCTTTACCGGATTCTACTACTTCATCTTGAGATTTCATCAATTCAATTCCTTTTATCAAATATCATGGAAGTGTTGAATAAGCACATGAATTTTTCGTTCTATATAGTAAACTTGTGATACATTTTCTTTAAAAATTCAAACTGCCATGATCCTCTAGGCATTACTTTTTTTAATAATTCCCTACGCTGTGACCCTTTTGGTAATACCCGGTCTGCAACACGTCTTGCAAAAGATAAATTTCTACCTGCTAATACCATATTGCATGTATCGCTGGCCATACTCTGCAGTATGATTTCATAGAAAATACTCTGCCGTGCTTCTTTCCAGAATAATTCCGAAAAGTCACAGCCGGCATTAATCCAAGGCTTTTCTCCTCCTGCATAATGCACGATCTTAGGATTCTTGCGTGATTCGAAATATAACTTTGCTAAATGCATCGGTGCTTTAGAAATCATCTGACTCACGCGAATTCCAAAGCAGTCATGCAACACATTCCAGCGAAAATCCAAAAATTTAACTTTTCCCTGACAAGCAATATTCAAGACATCCTGATCCATAAATATATAATTACCACCTTGCGCCATTTCTATCAAATAATTAGCTTCAAACGAATAATTAAAAGCAACAGTATTGATCAGTAAGACGCCTGCATTAAAATAATTATATGGATTTTTAAGCTTCAGTTTTTCTAAACAGAGCTTCTTAACAATCGGGTTCCCTCCATTATATTCACCGCAATAATCTGCATCATGCACTGCAGCTAATAGCATATTATCAATATTTACATTATAAAGCTCCGATATATCACCACAAACGACGATGTCACTATCAAGATACAATACCTTTCTGAAATTCTTACATACTCGCGGAATTAACAGTCTGTACAATGAAGCAACCCCAATGTGCATGTTTCCTCTTAAGTCTAAGCCGTCAACAATCCGAGAAACATCATAAAAGGTTATATGTACATTATCATAATCATTAACAGCCTTAAGCAATAGTTCCTTCATTCGTTTTGTAATTCCAACATTTAAAATGATGATGTCGTAATTATAATTCGTTGAAGCACGTTTACATAATGATTCTAACGAAATAGACAAATAAGGAATATACCAATCACTTGAGGTCAAAACAATAGGTATGGCATTATCTTTATAAAAAGGAATAATATCCAAAAGCTTCTCTGGATGTAAAATAAGCACCCTCTGAAGTTTCTGATAATGATACTGATGTAACTCCATCAGATATGTAATAAATACACCAAACAATCTTTCCGCAATATGTCCAAGAGTTCTCTGTGTATCTGCACCATAATTAGATACGTCGATTGCTTTTTCTGTTTTATCTAATATATCAAAAATAAATGAGCACCATTTATCAAAAAGGTTTTTCTTCATAACAAACATAAGGCATGGATAAAAGATTTTACCTGAAAAATACTTATCTGCAGCCTTTGAAAATTCCGGATAATCCTTTTTTAAAATACGAATTGCCGTTTCCAAATCAGAAATATTTAAAAACGGGACTTTTTCATATTGTTGATATACACTTTTGTAACCAGACTTTGAAACATCTACAGTTGTAAAGACAAAATCATTTGATTTTACGGTATCATAAATAAGTTTCTCATCATTAAAGCCATATTTTTTTATCGCTTTACTATCCAAATATTTACACTCTACATTCCCATATATATCTTCGTGAAACTTTTGTTCGCTAAATGACATATACCGGCGATAGTGACACAAGCCATAATAGTCAGCCTCCTGGTTCTTCCATGCCCAGTACATAACAGTTAATTCACTAAAGTTTGGCTTTTTATAAGATATATTTTCTCCAGTATCATCTCCCTGGAGTTTAGATTTATTTTCTTTATCATAGACTGCCCCGCAACGAACATTAATATAAACCGGATTATCAATAGTATCACTTATTAAATCCGTACGATGTGATACAAAGATTTTTATTCTAGGTTTATTACCAGCCACTTCATTATTCATTGTTTTTCCTCATTTCCTGTAAATAATAATCAACTTCAGAATAGAATTTATTTAAAAGCATATAGCAATCCGTAAAATAATAAAATAATCCGGACTGTATTCTAAAAGGTTTCTATATACTCAAAAACAAAGCTATATGACTGATAATAATCCTGGATTGAAACACGATTCAGCCATTCCCTTTTTATCAACGAATGAAATGACTCAATACAGGCATTATCATATGGATATCCTTTTTGAGAGTAACTACGCTGCAGATTTTGTGTTACGTCGCGATAAGCACTGCTGACATACTGGCTTCCTCAATCGCTATGAATTATAAGGGGATGATCTAATTCTCTTTGTGACTTTGCCTTTTTCACCGTATCAATTACGCAGGAAACATCCATATTTCTGGAGAGCGTCCAGGCGATGATTTTCCTTGAGTACAAAGCATTATGCTTGTTAAATAGACAAACCCATCCAATACAGTCCAGATATAAGTAATGTCCGTACACCACACACTGTTAGGGGTTGGCGGATCAAAAAGTTCATTTAGAATATTGTGTAATGTACTGCTAAAATCAGAATCCACCGTTGTGGCTATCCACGGCTTTACCCACTGTGCATGAATACCCATTTGCTGCATATAGCTGCTTACCGTACGCTGCGAAATCCTAATATTTGGTTTCTTTAGTTCTTGCGTGATTTTGGGCGCTCCATAGTTCTGAAAAGACCTATTATAGATTTGAAGTATTTTACCTTTAATTTGAGCACGATGGGTTTCGGTGCAGGATGGTTTACGCTTAAAAAAGCATGAAACCCAGACCGGGAAACGTTTAAATAATTAAGCATCCCGGTGATGGAAACTTTCGCCCCAGTGATTTTAGCGGCTTCCACCTTAGCAACTACTCCGATGTAAATAGTAGTGGTTAGTTTTTCCTCAGAATGCGGATAGCTTTTTTTAATACGTCCAATGCATCTTTAGCATCCCGCAATTCTTTCTTGAGTCTTGCAATTCCCTTTTGCTCATCAGAAGCATAGTTCCCAGAACCACGTACAGGTATTACGCCATTGTTATGACGGTATAAGGTTTTCCAACGGGCAAGTGTGCTAAGGCCTACGCCTAAATTACTTGCACATTCTTTCATGGTTAAGTCCGGATGTTCCAGAACATACTTTACTGCATTGATTTGAAAGGTTTGGTCATGCTTTTTTACGCTGGTCATAATGAAAGATTCTCCTATAAAAATATTATACAATCTTGAGAAAAATCTCATTTTAACCTATCCATTTTTTATGCTAGCCCCAGTAATTAGCATTGCGGTAACTCATATCTGATTCCCATTCCTTTCTTCATAATATCTTAGAATCATCATAAACATGTTCTTATTCCTCATACTCTTTGCATACCTTTGCCGTGGGCCCTATATCTTTCAAGTGTCCATGTTCAAGCCATACGACTTTAGTGCAAAGCTTTTCTATCATGCTGATATCATGGGATACCAGTACCACCGTGACCCCTTTATCCAACATGGCTTGAATACGATCTTCGCACTTTTTTTGAAACTTATAGTCACCTACAGACAATACTTCATCCACAATCAGTATATCTGGCTGAACCATAGTGGCTATAGCGAATCCAAGTCTGGCATACATACCACTTGAAAAGTTTTTAACCGGAACATCCACAAAATTTTGAAGTTCTGCAAAATCGATAATCTCATCAAACTTGGAATCCATGAATTTCCTGTCATGCCCCAGGATTGCTCCATTCAGGTATACATACTCCCGGGCCGTCAGCTCCGGATCAAAGCCGGCCCCCACTTCAATCAGTGGTGC
>ERZ1023617.613-NODE-613-length-11465-cov-85.959246_pt1 | contig 11465 bp, 6 predicted proteins | sample MGYA00380328_ERZ1023617 | MGnify/ENA primary metagenome ERZ1023617 (study PRJEB33179, sample SAMN07448977) | human gut metagenome | biome: Human-gut; feature: Human associated habitat; material: Faeces | host: Homo sapiens | place: India: Bhopal | collected...
TCCTTCTCTTCCTGGATAGGGAGAAGAAGATACTTGGTAGGATTCTCCACCTTGATGATAGTAGTATCACCCTTGTGTTCGATGTTCATCTTCTGTGCAAAGGCAGAAGTTGTAGCTGATGCCATCAACATGAGGCAGGCAGCCTTCATCATATTATTTGTTCTCATTGTACTATTATTGTTAATTGTTATTGTTTATATCTATAACGTATTATTGTTTGTCTTATTACCGACAGCCCTATACATTATATTATATATAGGAGCTGTCGATGATGTTTATTGATATTTATATCGCTTAGAACTTCAGTGAAGCTGTGAATTCTACAGTGAATGGACGAAGATAGCTACCCGTCATTATCTGATTCTTGATTCCCTTTGCCTCATCCTTGGTAATCAGTTCGGCACCTGCGATACTACCCTTGGCACCAGTCTGGTTGAGGAAGTTGACTACGGTGCAGCCGAGAGCCAGACGCTTGGTTGCCTGCCAGTTCAAACCTCCGAAAGTCTCCCAGTGACCGTTGAAGTAATATGCCTCGTTGATGTTGGCGTAGGTCTTGCTGAAGTAACGGAAACTGGTCCAGAGCTTGATATCCTTGGTAATCATGTAGCTTGGATCCAACTCGATGAGAATCTGAGGAATCTCTGCTACGATATTGCCAGTGGCATTGATACGGCCAACGGTACCATCATCGAAGGTAACCGATGTCTCATATTTCTTGTAAGTTGGCTTCTGATAAGTAAAGAGGAAGTGGAAATCGAATCCCTTGAAAGGATGAGCCACTGCATCGGTTGTCCATCCCCATGTCTGGATATCGTAAGCCATTGGAGCTGCCTTGATTTCACTGCCATGCTGCAGGTTGAGAGTTGAGTTGTTGTTGGTCTTTGAGATGTAAGAGAACAACGATGTCAAGCTCAACCATGAGTTGTTGTAGTAGATACCTGCACGACCGAGTGGCACAGAAATCTTACCCACATTTGGCAATGTTGCAGGAGCGAATGCCTCGAACTTAGGATGCTGCACGATGTAAGTGAAATCGCCAGTGAAGCCGAAGTTATCGGTCAACTTATAAGTTGCTGCTACAGAGAAATCGTAGTTGAGCCAGTTGTAACTCAAGTCTGTCGGAGCAATCACGGTTCCATCTGCTGCCTTAGCACCGAGATGGTAATCAGTGAAACGACCAACGTAATCCCCCTGCGCATTCTTCACTGCTGCGTTTTCACCCTTCAGCTTCTGCCACTCCAGACGAGCACCATAGTAGAGGTTCAACTTATTGGTGACATCCCAATCGTGAGTGAAGTAGAGAGCCAGCTTGTTTTCGCTTCCCTTATAATACTCAGAGGCGTTCTTGTTGAAATCATAGAAATAGCCGGTGCGCTTGGCATCCCAAACTCGCAAGGCATAACTGCCATCTGCAGGAACACTCTGGTCATACATGGTTGTATTTGAGCAATAATCAATATGGTAGAACCACTCGTTCACGCCAAGGCGGAAGGTGGAAGTTCTGAATTTCTTGCTGAGTTCGGTGGTGAAGAGAGCCTCATCGATGGTTCCGGAATTGAGGCAAGACATACGGGTCTGTACATACTGACCATTGTAAGCCTTGACAGCACCATCGATATCGCGATACTTATAATTTACGCCCTTATTGGCATCACTCTTCAAATCGATGATAGACATTGGTGACTGGTAAACCATCGCACCACGTGAGTGATCGTACTTCAAGGTAGCCTTCCAGTTCAAACCGTTGTCAAAACGGTAGTTGTTCATCAGGGTTACCTCGCTTGTCTTGTTCAGACAGGCATCATAGAGAGAAGTCTGCTTCAACTCACCAGTACGCATATCACGATAGGTCATATCATTATCTACAGGAAGATAAGAGGTAGTTCCGAGCTTGAAATCTCCATACTCCTTCACGCTTCCATCGCCTACATAGATAAATGGAGCACTCTGGGTAGCATAGCTATACACGTTATGGCTATTGGCATACTTATACATGGCAGTGAACTCACCACGGTTGCCGTTATACTTCTTGGTGAGGAGTGCCTTGTAAATCTGAGTACGGTCCTGATAAGGAGTTGACTTAATCTTGAAGGTTCCCGGGTCGAAATCCTGATACATATTAAAGCTGTAGTACCAGTCCTTACCCAAATCACCATTCATATTCAGAGAGAATTCCTGCAATCCGAAATGATTGCTCTTATAGTTCAGCGTACCATTGAATCCTTTCTGTCCCTTCTGGGTGAAAGAGTTCACGGCATAACCGATATTACCGGTAGTGATGGCAGTCTCGGCAATCTTGAGCAAACCCTGATGACTCAAACTTGCATCACCACGCCAGATAGTATTGACAGAATGAGGATTGGTAGCGTAAGTAACAGGCAGACCATTCTCCAACACGTTGACATCGGCAGAAGGCAAACCTATCTGAATCTCACGAGGACCATTCGCACTGGCTGCATTGAGCATCACATTACGATTACCCTCTTCCTTAGCACTTGAATTATCATCCTGTGCAAAAGCTGCTGTAACATTTACCAATGAAAGTGCAAGCATCATAGCTGCGCTCTTTCCATTTAATAAGTTGTTCATACTTTAAATGTTTAATTTGTTAGCGTTAATGTTTTGATTTCTGCTGCAAAAATACATAAAGGTCTGAACAGCGGCTTAAAAAATCATTTCATCGAATAAAAAATTCCGTTCATTGTAACATAATTGCTATTACATGAACGGAATTTCACATTTTTCTGCTACTTTCTACTTCTTAACTAACTCTTTTCTATTTCAGACAAAGGGAGTCATATAGATCACTACAAACTATTAAGAGCGTGTCATGATGTACTTGAGTTAATAAGTTCAAGTGCTTGAATCAGTGAGGTCAAGTGCTTGAGTTTATGAGTTCAAGTACTTGAGTTAATGAGGTCAAGTGCTTGAATCAGTGAGGTCAAGTGTTTGGTTCAGCTTACTCAAGTGGTTCCGTAAGCTATCGGAGACGACTCAGGAAGCAGACGCAGATAGCTTCGTTGGCTAACGCAAGTACTTGAGTTGGCTAACGCAAGTACTTGCGATGCTCAACGCAGCCAGTTTCGATGGGTCATGTAGGCTAATACCCAAAAACGTTAACGAACAATAAAAAACAGCTTAGATTTTGTGGAAACGCATCTTTTTTGTACTTTTGGGAAAAATAAGGCAAGAATGACTGAGCGAAAGATCATACATATCGACATGGATGCCTTCTTTGCAGCTGTAGAGCAGAGAGACAATCCGGAACTTCGGGGCAAACCGGTAGCGGTTGGCTTCGACGGACCTCGTGGTGTGGTTTCTACAGCCAGCTATGAGGCAAGGAAGTATGGCGTTCACTCGGCGCAATCCATCGCTCAAGCCAAGCAGCGCTGCCCTAACCTCATCATCGTGCCCTGCCGGCATGATTATTATGCTAAAATATCCCATCAGATACATCAGATATTCCAGGAATATACCGACCTCATCGAACCCATCTCCATAGATGAAGCCTTTCTTGATGTAACGCAGAATAAGAAAGGGATAGAACTGGCGGTGGATATCGCCAAAGAAATCAAAACCCGTATCAAAGAAACAACCGGACTCACCGCCTCGGCAGGCATCAGCTACTGCAAGTTTCTCGCCAAAGTGGCTTCTGATTACCGCAAGCCCGACGGCATCTGCACCATTCATCCCGACAAGGCGCACGATTTCATCGCCCAGCTGCCTGTAGAGGATTTCTGGGGTGTGGGCAAGAAAACCTTGCAAAAGATGCATTTCATGGGTATCTTCAACGGAGCAGACCTAAGGAAAGTATCCGAGGAACATCTCGTAGAAGTGTTCGGAAAAGCCGGACACATCTTCTATGATTTCGCAAGGGGGATAGATGAACGACCTGTCATCACCTCCCGGGAGCGGAAATCGGTAGGCTGCGAACAGACTTTCCTGGAAGATATCTATCTAAAAACGGCTGTGATTATCGAACTGTACCATACTGTACTCGAACTGCTGGAGCGCATCGCCAAAAGCGGTTTCGAAGGAAGAACCCTGACGCTGAAGGTGAAGTTTGCCGATTTCACCCAGATAACAAGAAGTATCTCGCAAGAAAAGGTTCTGAAAAAGAAGGATGATATTCTGCCTCTTGCCAAACGGCTACTGAAACAGGTAGATTACTCCTCTGCTCATCCCATCCGCCTGCTTGGTCTGTCCGTAAGCAATGCCTCATCAGAAGAAGCCAGGAAGCAAGATAAGGAGAACAGTAGTTTCAAACCCGAATACAAAGAACTGGAACTGGAATTCGAAGATTGGGAATAAGCCCCTTTAAAAAGCTATAGTATGCCCGCTTAAAAAGAAACAAACCATAATACGCGAAAAGCAGCTGTCAGACATCCCGTCTACAGCTGCTTTCTCTCATTACTAGTTATTTCCCAAAACAAAACTTTTTACCTTAAAGAAAACTACTTACCTTAATGAATACTCAATCCTATAACCTTAAAACATAAAACCTAAACCTATGAAAATGCAACTATTTCTGCATGAAACAATTTATAAACTTCTAAATTCTGGTGCAAAGATAGTAAGTTTCAGCGAACAGCAGGTACAATTATCGTTCAAATAGTGATAAAAATGATACAATGTACCTTTTATGCTAGGAAATGAACGATTTTTATCCATATATTCACAGATTTTATACTTCAGGTATAGCGTATTTCTCTCTATTTCATCACATTACCTACATCACCAGGTAACATTCCATACTCTTCCTTGAAACATTTTGTGAAGTAAGACGGCGCTGAAAAGCCCACTTCATAGGCTACTTCAGAGACACTCATGCTACGGGTTTCGAGCAAGCGCCTAGCTTTGGCAAGGCGAGCCTTACGGAGTAAGTCAACAACAGAAGAACCTGTCATCGCCTTCACCTTGCGATAGAGCTGCACACGGCTTAAGCCAATCTGCTGTCCCATATCCTCAACTCCAAACTCACTATCAGAAAGATTCTTCTGGATAATGGCTTGAAGCTGCTTGAGGAACTGCTTGTCACGATCTTCCAGATGAGACTCAGAAATCTCCTTCTCAGCCTCTTGAGCCCCCTGATAAAGATTCTTCAGAAGCTGACGCTGTCGCAGGAGATTCTCGATACGGGCAAGAAGCACCTTGCTGTGGAATGGTTTGGTAATATAGGAATCAGCTCCATGCTCATAACCCTCTGCGCGATGCTCCTCCAGGTTCTTCGCCGTGAGCATAATAACAGGGATATGAGAGGTAGCCGTATTCGTCTTCAACTGTTTAGTAAACTCCAATCCGTCCATAACAGGCATCATCACATCGCAAATCACCAGGTCAGGCACCTCTTTCAAGGCGACAGCCAGACCCTCTTTACCATCAGCAGCCTCAAGAACAACATACTCATCCTGCAAAAGAGTACGCTCATACTGACGGATATCGGTATTATCATCAATAACCAGAACAGTAGGACGATTGGTATTCTCGCTTACCAGCTGCTGGACTTTTCCATGACTTCTGTCTCCATCGTCAATATATTGCAAAACAGATTCATCTACCACATTCTTACCAGTTGACGCAGAAGCATTTACAGAGTTATCCACAATATCCACATCATTGTGGATAACTTGTGAATCACCCTCCTGCTCACGAGGAATGACAACGATAAAATCAGAGCCCTTTCCCGGTTCACTTTCTACCCTAGCCTCACCATGATGCAACTCTACAAATGATTTCACCAGAGCCAGACCGATACCCGTACCGCTGGCAGCACCCTTGGCCTGGAAGAAGCGTTCAAAGATCTTATCAGCCTCATCCTGCGAGATACCCTTGCCCGTATCTCTCACGTCAAGACGTAGATTGGCACCTTCATCTTTCAACGATACAAAGATTTCGCCACCAGCAGGCGTATATTTCAAGGCATTGCTCAACAGATTGAACACGATACGGGAAATCTTCTCCTGATCGGCAATCATTTCATGGCTGCCTTTCAAGTCATCAACATCCAGATGCAGTCTGATCTGCTTGCGCTCGGCAGTAAGCTGGAAGTCGCCCACCCACGTCGTCAAGGTCTTCACAATGTCGAAGCGATAGAGTTTCAGTTCCATCTTGCCATTCTGAATCTTACGGAAATCAAGAATGTTACTTACCAACTGTTGGAGGGCAAGGGCGTTACGCTGCACCATTTTCAAGAGTTCGCGGCTCTTGCCCTTGATGCCGGAATCTTCAAGCAGCATCTCTACCGGGTCGGCTATCAGGGTTAAAGGCGTACGAAGTTCATGACTGATATTGGTAAAGAATACCAGACGGGAATGAGTGAGTTCCAAGACCTCCTCATTCAATCGTTTCAATTCTCCATTCTTTTCACCCAATTCTACATTCAGTCGCTTCAGTTCGCCATTTGTTTTAGCCAATGTTTCGTTCAGTTTCACCTTTATCAGATAACCTCTGAAAATCAAAGCAGCAGCTGCGAGGCAAACAAAGAGGAACAGACACAGACCTATGAGCATGACTTTCTGTGAGTTATAATCAGACAGATACTGATTTACCTGCTTATGCAAAGTCTTCAGATTGTGCGTCTGACGCTCGGCATCTCTAGCCTCCATCAATGTAAGGGCAGCATTTGCCTGGGTTATGATAGAAGTGCTCAGATAATTGTCGCGTTCATAAGGCTGATGCTTCAATATCTTCATGGCAAGCGCAATGACCTCGTCACCCTTGGTAGGATAAAGATAAGAGGCTTCGAAAATACCATCGCGCACAAGTTCCAAACCACCACCTTCGGTAGCCATGCCGTCTACTCCGGTATACTTATAGTTACGCTTTACCCTCATCTGGCGGGCAGCCACATAAGCTCCCCAGGCAAGACAGTCATTATGGGCAAAGACATAATCAAAGTCCTGTGTCTGTTTCAATATGCGTTTCATCGCCTGGATTCCACCCTCTTCTTTCCAGTTTCCTCCCTCAGAGGCTACAACCTGTAACCCAGGATAAGGCTTGATAGCATCCATAAAACCACGATGACGCTCCAAAGCAGGCGAAGAGCCCTCTAAGCCTCTGATTTCAACGATGCGGCCCTTTCCCTGAAGCTGCTGGGCGATAAAAGTTCCCATCGATTTACCTATCGTATAGTTATCGCAGCCGATAAATGCCGTATACTTATCAGAATTGGTCTTCCTGTCATAGAGAATCACAGGAATACCTTTATCGTAAGCACGCTCTACAGCCTTGGATATAGCACTCAGCTGATTAGGAGATACGATAAGCAAATCTACACCCTCATCGATAAACTGGTTAACTTGCTTATTCTGCAACACATTATCATCGTTGGAAGAAGCCAGTTTCACGATAAGCGAATCGTTGAGATACTCGCCCATCTTCAGTTCATCATTCAGTTTATCGCGCCAGGTATCTTCCGAACACTGGGATACGCCAATGACATACTTCCTAGGCTGCTGAGCACAACCGGTCAGCAACACGATGATAGCTACATATATAATAAGGTGTAATTTTCGTTTCATACAGCTTATACAATTTCTATGTTTATAAAGAAGAGGCAGTCAACAAATGCCTAAAAATAAAACTTTACCGCTGCAAATATACAACTTTTTTTTGTATTTTAGCCCCATTGGTCAGTTTTTTACAAATATTTTATTCTGAAAACACCAAGAAAAACATACGAAAATCTTTCATATTTATCTTTTCCACATCAGTTACCAACAGGAAAAACATCTGATAACCAACGGAATAACATAGTTATCAACACATATGTGGATAACTTATCTATGAGAAGTGAATAAGTGTGGAAAAGTTTTGAGCATAAAAAAGACATCAACTAAAAAGTTGATGTCTCTCATCTTGTAGCGGGAGGGGGCCACGATCCCTCGACCTCCGGATTATGAATCCGACGCTCTAACCAGCTGAGCTATCCCGCCATCCAAGCAATTGATTTCTCATTTGCGGGTGCAAAGGTAATACATTTATTTGAATTGAACAAATTTTTCGGCAGAAATTTTCAAAAAAAGTTTCATTTTCTCTTTTTTCTCACATTCCAGCCCTACTTTCACCTAATTATATATATAAAAAAAACGAAAAATAAAGGTTTTCTTATTTTTTTATATTACCTTTGCACGCTGAATAACAGACCTGCTATTATTTTAAATAAAGAAAAGGTCTGAAACAACAGAATATTGAAATGCTTAGAATTAAGAAATTAGACATATTTATTGCCAAGCAGTTTGGTCTCCTTTTCATGGGAACTTTCTTCATCTGCCAGTTTGTGCTGATGATGCAGTTCTTATGGAGATATATTGATGATCTCATCGGTAAGGGACTCACGATGGACGTGATGGCTCAATTTTTCTGGTACATGGGTCTGATGCTCGTACCACAGGCCCTGCCTTTGGCTATTCTCCTGTCTTCACTCATGACGTTCGGTAATCTCGGCGAGAGTTCGGAGCTTACAGCCATCAAGGCTGCCGGCATTTCACTGATGCAGGCTTTCCGCTCACTCATCGTCATCACCGTCATCATCATGTTTGGCTCATTCTATTTCCAGAACAATGTGGGACCTAAGTCGAACATGAAACTGGCACAACTTCTGATTTCCATGAAACAGAAAAGCCCGGAACTGGAAATTCCTGAAGGAATCTTCTATGATGGTATTCCAAACTGCAACCTTTATGTGCAGAAGAAGGATTTGAAAACCGGAAAACTTTACGGCATCATGATTTACCGCATGACCGACAGCTATGAAGATGCCGCCATCATATTGGCAGACTCTGGCATGCTCCAGAGTACAGCAGAAAAGAAGCATCTTGTTCTGAGTCTTTACAGTGGAGAATGGTTTGAGAACATGCAAAGCAGTGCACTTGCCAATACTGCTGCCGTACCATACAGACGAGAGACTTTCGTTTCAAAAAAAATCATTCTAGACTTTGATGGAGACTTCAGTATGACCGATGCAGCTTCGCTTTCAGGAAATGCAAAGGGTAAAAGTCTGGAGAAAATCAACCACGACATCGATTCGCTCAACCAATTATATGATTCAATCGGAAGAATCTACCTGAACGAAGCCAACGTGAGATTCTATGGAGGTGCACAGCGCATCAACAAAAATGATTCACTCAAAGAAATCAAGAAGGGCGAAAAGCTCAATTTCGACACCTTATATAATAAGTTGCCACAGGACAAGAAACTCATGGCGGTAAACCAGGCACAGTCTACCGTACAACAGGAGCTTTCTGACCTTGATTTCAAATCGATGTCAACGAGCGATGCTGACTACATGATAAGACAGCACAAGATTGAGGCTATCAACAAGTTCACCCTAGCCCTTTCGTGTCTCATCTTCTTCTTTATCGGAGCGCCATTAGGAGCCATCATCCGAAAGGGAGGTCTGGGTTTCCCTGTCGTCATCTCCGTACTTGTGTTCATCGTCTTCTTTATCCTCGACAATACAGGATACAGAATGTCAAGAAGCGGAATGTGGGCCATCTGGTTCGGTAAAGGTCTTGCACCGGCAGTATTGACGCCTTTGGCTATCTTCGTAACCTACAAGGCAACCAATGACTCTTCCGTATTCAATATGGATGTTTACAAAGAGTTCTTCATGAAACTGCTCGGTTTACGACAGAAACGCCATTACTTCGGCAAGGAAGTCATCATCACCGACCCGGACTATCAGGCGGATGCAGAGAAACTGGAAAGAATCAACCAAGACATCACCTTATATAATAAGGAGCACAAACTGGTTCATCTTCCAAACGTCATCAATGTATTCTTCAAATACGAGCCTGATCATGAGATAGAAAGAATCAATGCAGAATTGGAAGAGGTAATAGAAGATTTGACCAACACCGCCAACAAGTATATCCTGCACGACATGAACCAATATCCGGTTCTTTCTGTCAAGGCACATACACGCCCATTCGAGCGGAAATGGCTCAACATCATTGCAGCCATCATCTTCCCAGTGGGCACACTGCTATATTTGAGAATGTGGCGATTCCGACTGCGCTTGTTCCGTGACCTCAAGGTCATCAGTCAGACCAATACGGACATCATCCAACGGATTAGAGAACAGAAAAAGTAAAATGTAACTATATAATAAGGTATCAAACATGTCAGAAATCAAATTAAATAGCATCGAAGATGCAGTAAAAGACTTCAAGGAAGGAAAGTTCGTCATTGTTGTTGATGACGAAGACCGCGAAAACGAAGGCGACCTCATCATTGCCGCAGAGAAGATAGACGCAGAAAAAGTAAACTTCATGCTGAAACACGCAAGAGGTGTACTCTGTGCCCCTATCACCCTGAGCCGCTGCGATGAGCTCGACTTGCCTCATCAGGTTTCAGAGAACACCTCTGTATTGGGAACACCATTCACCATAACCGTAGATAAACTGGAAGGCTGCTCTACCGGTGTTTCTGCACACGACCGTGCCGAAACCATCAAAGCACTTGCCGACCCGAATTCTACCCCACAGACTTTCGGCAGACCGGGTCACATCAATCCGCTCTACGCACAAGATAACGGAGTATTAAGAAGAAGCGGACACACAGAAGCAGCCATCGATCTTTGTAAAATGGCAGGTCTCTATCCAGCAGGCGCACTTATGGAAATCATGAATGAAGACGGCACCATGGCACGTCTGCCAGAACTGATGAAGATGGCACAGGAATGGAACCTCAAGGTTATTTCTATTAAAGACATGATAGAATACCGACTCAAGAAAGAATCACTCATCGAAGTGGGCGAAGAGGTTGACATGCCTACAGAATACGGACACTTCCGCCTTATTCCGTTCCGCCAGTCTAGCAATGGCCTGGAACACATGGCACTCATCAAGGGAGAATGGAAAGAAGACGAGCCTATCCTGGTCCGTGTTCACTCTTCTTGCGCTACAGGCGACATTCTGGGCAGCAAACGTTGCGACTGCGGTCAGCAGCTTCACAAAGCCATGCAGATGATAGACGAGGCAGGAAAGGGAGTTGTTGTCTACATGCAGCAGGAAGGACGCGGCATCGGTCTGATGAACAAGATTGCAGCCTACAAACTCCAGGAAGAAGGCTATGATACCGTTGACGCCAATACCCATCTCGGTTTCAAGCCAGACGAGCGCGACTATGGTTGCGGTGCACAGATGCTCCGCCATCTCGGTGTACACAAAATGCGTCTGCTCACCAACAATCCGGTAAAGCGCGTAGGTCTCGAAGCATACGGTTTGGAAATCGTAGAAAATGTACCTATCGAAGTTGTACCAAACAAGTACAATGAGCGTTATCTCAAGACCAAGAGAGACCGCATGGGGCATACTTTACACCTCGGATAATAAAATTATGTTATTATTTCAATACGAAACATGAAATAATGCTCAATTTTCTTCCGAAAAAGAAATAATTTGCTTACTTTTGCACACGATAAACAAATAGTAAAAAAGAATTATGGCACAATTATCTGATCG
>ERZ1023617.615-NODE-615-length-11381-cov-15.856966_pt1 | contig 11381 bp, 11 predicted proteins | sample MGYA00380328_ERZ1023617 | MGnify/ENA primary metagenome ERZ1023617 (study PRJEB33179, sample SAMN07448977) | human gut metagenome | biome: Human-gut; feature: Human associated habitat; material: Faeces | host: Homo sapiens | place: India: Bhopal | collected...
TCAAGCAAGCTTGGCTTTTTGCATTCGGTTTGCACTATCTTTGTATAAGATAGGCAGCACCTCAGCAAAAATCTCAAGCAAGCTTGACTTTTTGCATTCGGTTTGCACTATCTTTGCAGTATGAGACTCAAGTTATCAGAAATAGAATATGATGAACTTCGTCAGTCTCAACGTAACATGGTTGGAGCTAACCTATACCATATAAAGCGATGGTTCACATCCTATTCAAGTCAAATTGAATTTGTCCACCAGGCTGGTAGACAATTACAGAAAGTGGATAATGCCAATCCCCCAATCCTATAAATTCTGCTTTGTGTGCCTTGGATTTTATCATCACATATTATATACTCTCCTCGTCCAGCATATTGCTGGACGACAAAGTAATATATATTAAAAGGCAAAGTATATTGATATAAATCGTCGTCCAGCAATATGCTGGACGACAAAGTAATACTACATGCTGACTTCATACGCTTCAATAACCTTTATATACAAAACAACATATCATGGCAATAGATATTGAATGGCAGTCCGTGCCACGACGTAAAAACAGTACCGATAACAAGCCGTGTCTGTTTCCGCGCATCGTCAACAAAGAAGTGGTAGACGATAATGAGTTGGCAACTCTTCTTGCCACCCACGGCAATCTGTCAAGAGGCACCGTGCTGCACGTCCTTGAAGACCTCTCCGACGTTATCGCTACCCTGCTACGCGAAGGCAAGGAGATAGACCTTTCTTCATTAGGTCGCCTCCATTTGTCGTTAGGAACCGAGAACGCTGTCACTCTTGAAACGTCCAATTCCACACAAAGCATTCGTGTACGTGGCATTAACTTCCAGCCGAGCGACACGCTACTGCAAGCCGTAGGCAAACCATCTTTCCGCCTCACCGCACGCAATGCCGCAATCGTTGTAGCCTCAGCCACCACCTTGCTTCCACAGCTAAGAGTCTTTATGCAGTCTCATTCCTCGTTCACAAGTTCTGAGTTTGCCCAACATTTCAACCTAAAGCGCAGTACAGCTGTCACAAAGTTGAATGAGTTGATTAAAATGGGAGAAATTCGGAGAGAGGGGCATGCGGCTGACACAAGATATGTACAGAACAAGACGAAATAAGCTCATTTTAGGAATATGCAAAAAATACTTCACGCGCCAGCCCAACCCCGAAAGGGGTTATTTGTGGAATTTCAAAAAAATAATTCATGAACAATTATGGCTCATTGATGGACATTTTTGACTAAAAAAACGAATAACTTGTGCAGCTTTTGTAAAGACCTAAGTAGGTAAGAAAAAAACGAGATTTGGTACGAACGAGAACCAAGTTTCGTTTTTTTGTTTGATAGGTTTTGAAGGCTTACAGCATCTTATTATTAAACAAATAGAAGTCGCACCTCTTTTATAAAGCAAAAAGTATGTTTGTATTTAATAAAAGTGAGTATAAAACATCATATTTTGACTATTTATGGTGCTTTTGATAAAATTTTGTCTAACATTCATCGAAAAGTTGTTGTTTGTCAAAATAGTTTGTATCTTTGCTTCGGACTTTTATTAACAGACTTGCAAGATACGTTTAGCAAATGCTATCCTGTTAGGTTATAAAAAATGAAACATCAGTTTCTTTTGTATGACATAAGTTTGTAATGAAGAAGTGCCTTAGATTATGGAAAAAGAATCTAAAAACAATACATCAGCATTGCCTAATGCAGATATCCGACGAGGCGGTAATAATCCCTCCAGTGTTAGACTTACCTCTAACACCTCCCCCGAAGTTCAAAGCCTTTCAGCAGAGAACTCACAAACTGGGGTGTCCTCGGATAGTGCCCATAGTGATAGTGAAAAGAAACAATGGTTCGTTTTGCGTGCCACTTATGGGAGAACAGAGAAAGCTCTTGAAATACTCCAAGCTGCAAACGTTGAGACATATCTGCCTATGCATTATGTTGTCAAAGAGATAAATGGGAAGCGGAAGTTCGTGCACGAACCTTTGCTTCCCAATATTATTTTTGCACGAATGACCCGCAAAAAGACGCACAAGTTTGTAAAAGAACCTGCTCTCACTGCCAAATGGATTAAATACTATATAAACAAAACAAAACCTATAGAAAAAGAAACAGGTAAAAATCCTCCTGTCATTATTTCCGATAACGATATGCTCAATTTTATCAAGTTGACAAGTGTAAACAGCGAGCATATAATGGTGTTACCACCAGAGCGTTGCCATTTCAAAAATGGAGACTTGGTAAGAGTTATTGATGGTGCATTCACTGGAGTTGTTGGACGTGTAGGGAGAGCAGCAGGACAACAGCGCGTTTTTATAATTCTTGAAGGTATGTGCAATGTAGCAACAGCTTACATACCCAACGACTTTTTACAAAAACTCGGGTAAGCGAGAGATGAAACTTGCTTATTCTTCAGAGTAAAAGATTTTTATTGAAATCATTGAAATTTTTTAAAACAACAGAAAATAAAATGCAATATACAGAATTTATACATCCTGAGGATGCCGCAGCCTTAAAGACTTTGAAATCCATTCCCATTCTTTCAACGATTATGAAGAAAGTAATGGACATAGGAGCAGAACAGTTACAAACAGGATTAAACATGGCTTCAAAGGTGAAGTTATCACCCACACAATTGCCACGACTTTATAACATTCTGCCTCCTATCTGCGAGCGTTTAGAAATCAAGGAACCAGAGTTCTATTTAGAAATGAATCCATTACCCAATGCCTATGCCTTTGGTGACACGCAAACCGCCATTACCATTACTTCAGCATTGGTGGACATGATGTCTGAGGAAGAACTCATAGGCGTAGTGGCTCATGAGTGTGGACATATAGCTTGTCGTCATATGCTCTATCACACATTGGCGCAAGTAATAGCTAATGCCTCTGGAATGTTCGAGACGTTAGCAAAGCTTGCCGTACCTATTCATTATGCTTTAATGTATTGGCAACGTAAGAGTGAGTTGAGTTGCGACCGTGCAGCAGCCTATATTGTTGGCCCAAGAGCAACAGCATCGATGCTGGCACGCTTGGCTGGAGGTCCGCAATCAATCACGTTTGAACTCAATCTTGAAGAACTTGCTGAACAAGCCGACCTTTATGATGCTTTCTGCAAGAATGGATTATGGAACAAGACTTTGCAAACCTATGCCGTAATGGATCAAGACCATCCTTTCACTTCTGTTCGTGTTAGAGAAATGTTGAAATGGACTGAGAGTGAAGATTATCAGAATATGATAAAGAATAATCCTATATGTCCTTATTGCCACAAGGCGATAGACGCTTCATGGAAGTTCTGCCAGCATTGCGGACATAAACTATAATCGAAAAAATATTATTATGATTATACATCCTGGAATATTAGCCAAGGCTTTACAAGACCTTGATAAATCAATGCGCCATTCACTTGACGGCACAAAGATAGAGCAGATAAAGGACACAATAGGCAACTATGCCATAGCTGCTGCTATTGCAAGTGGTGTAGCGGGCATAGCTCCAGGTTTTGCTGGGGTTGCTGCAGCTCTAACACAAGCAGGATTTGTATGGGCAACATATGTCAAGATTAACAAAACACTGGACATCTCTATGTCTGAGAACACGGCAAAGTTTATTGGTTCTGCTGTTGTCACAAACTTAGTAACAACTGCAGGTGCTTTTGTTGCCGTTCTCATAGGTTCTTCTATTCTCTCAATTGTTCCTATTTTTGGACAAGCTGCAGCCATTGCCTTAAATGCAGGACTTGGTTATACCATCGTTTATGTTTCCGCAATCATCTATCTGAAACTTATCACAAAACTGATGCAACCCGATGGTACACTTAAGGTTTCAGAGTCGGATGATACCAAGCACATCATTCGTAACATCATCAAGGAGTCGAACATTAAAGATATGGTGAAAGAAGGCAAGGCTTCCTATAAGCAAGCCAAAGAGGACGGTAGCTTTGACAGAGCGAAGAATATGAAGAAGTGCCCGAAGTGCGGGGCGGAAGTGAAGGATGGGCAGAGGTTTTGCTCGGAGTGTGGGGAGAAATTGTAAAATATTCAATTGATACGACATGAAGAAATTTGATATTTTTATTAGTTATCGCCGTGAAGGGGGATATGAAACAGCTAAGCATTTATTTGACTTGCTGACAAGAGATGGGTATACTGTTAGTTTTGATATAGACACTTTAAGAAATGGAAAATTTGACAAGACGCTATTAGATCGTATAGAAGATTGTCAAGACTTTATTGTTATTTTAAATAAAGGTGTTTTTAGTCGAACAACAAACCCTTTTTTCAAGAAAGACAAAGATTGGTTACGAATAGAATTGGCAGAAGCAATTAGATTACAAAAAAACATAATACCAATTATTTTACCAGACTTCAAATCATTTCCTTTGTGGTTACCATCTGACGTGAAAGATATTAAACTTTATAACGGTCCAATATATAATAAAAATTATTTTGATGAATTCTACGAAAATTTAAAGAAGAATTTTATAACTAGCCACAAGGATATTATAAAATACAAAGCTGATAATATAAATGTAGTATATAAACATGCTTTTAATATAGGTTTTTTTATTGCAGGTAGAAGAATAATGAATGCAATGGGGCATTATACTGAATCTGATGATATTAAAAATACATGTGCAATGTTAAACATAGACTACAATTTAATATTGGATAAAGAAAAAGAACCTGACCCTAGTGCCATATGTAAAATAATTGGAACCAAATATGATAGAATGTGTGAGGATATTTTAGACTTAGGATATAATTTGTTTCTGTATTCTTACATGAAAAACTCTGAAGCCAAAGAAAATATGGTAGAAGCACATAATGCAATGCTAAAAAACACATTTTCAAAATTAGTTTTGTTGATGAAAAGGACTGCAATTCCTCAGTTTTTTATTAACAAATTAGACAAATTAAATTCAAGTGATGCATGTATCTCTTATAGAGATTCTCTTAGAATATATTTTGACAACAGAAACGAAAGTGTAAAAAAATGTCCTGTTTGTGGCTCTACTATAGCATTGGATTATAAAGAATGTCCGTTTTGTGAATATACTATACAGTAAATAATTCTGTTTAACTGCTTAATTTATAATCTATAACATCAATGACCGACCAAGAAATAATTTCCTCCCTCATCGCCCATGACCCTAAGGTAACAGCACAATTCTTTTTCAAGGATTGCCGTCCGTTGTTCCTTAGTATCATTAAGCGAGTGTTTGGGACTCAGATTGTTGATTACGATGAAATAATCAGCGAACTATACATACTCCTTATGGAGAACGACGCAAAGAAGTTGCGCTCGTTTAAGTTTGAAAGTACGCTCTATCAATGGCTAAAGACCACTGCCATAAGACATTGTCTGCTGCTGAAAAGCAAGGCGAAGGTGATAGATGACGAGAGCCAAGAACCTCTTAACAATAGTCATCATGAACTTTCGTCAACGGAAAGCTCACAAGCACGAATGGATATGGAGACTTTATTAAGACAGATGAAGAACCAACGTTATGCCTTGGTAATACGTCTGCTAATGATAGAAGACAGAACACCGGAAGAGGTGTCACGGCAATTATGTGTGACCGTGGACAATCTCTATAATATCAAACGCAGAGCGATACAAGCTCTCACCGAAGTTGCACTTAAAGACAAAAAGCATTATGAACGATAAGCATATTATTATATCAGATGAACTGTTGTCTGCCTTCTTGGACGGCAACACGTCGGCAGAAGACACCATGCGTGTGTTGAAAGCTGCGGAACAGGACAAGGATTTACAGGAAATTATCCGCATTGCAAGTGATGTGGATGAAGACATGGCATCATTGAAACCTGCCATAACCAAGCCTGTTCCCATGACTGCCATGGCAGCCAAACAGAAGGAAAACTATCTCTGCGATATAGAGTGTGAAGAGTTCATCCTCCATCAGTTTGGCATAGAGACCACCCACAAGACTCTCCTCGATGAAGCTTACCGCAACTGCTGGCTGAAAGACAAGGGTATGCCACTTTATAATATAGGTAGACTATTGGAGAAAAATAATCTTTCCGTCAGCCGTCGTTACGACTCTACAATCGAAGATATTGCTCGCCTTTTAGCCAATGGAAACCAATTGATAGCCGTAATTGACAATAGTATGCTTTTGCATGATGTTGTGGAAAATCCCAAACAACCCAACCATGCTGTTGCCATCAGTTCAGTTTCTTCATCAACAGATGAGATAACTCTTTTCAACCCTTACACCGAGGAGGAACTGACCACCTATAGTTTATCTCTATTCTTAAATGCCTGGGCGCAATCCAACAACTATCTTGTTGTGGTAAACACCACCGATAAGTTCGTCTACGAACCATATCCCATCCACCTTGATGATATAACCCTCGATGAAGACCTCAGCGAACTACAAGAAGCAATAGCCGAGAACGCTCACGAGATATGGGCAAGAGCTCGCACCGACCAAGGTTGGACATACGGTCCAGAGCGCAACGATCAAAAGAAAGAAACACCCGACATGGTGCCTTATTGCAACTTGCCCGAAAGCGAGAAACTGTATGATAGGGAGATGGCGATGCAGACACTGAAGCTGGTTAAGAAGTTGGGATTTGAGATAAAGAAAAGTAAATGAACATGATATATAATTGTATTGACAATATTATAAAGAGCTGTAGTCTGTTGGCTAGTTCTGAACCAGACAGCCATATTTTTAGATTCATAGACAATTTCCCGACTTATTCTCTGTATAATAGTATCAAAGAGTTCTTTAGTGGCATTCAAATGAACTTCTGGAACATACTCGGATGGTATCTGCTTGTTGCCGTTGGGATAGTAGTGACCACTATCGCTGTTTGGAATCTGCTGAATTTGTTGCTAAAGAAAGGTTCAAAAGACAAGACTTCGAGAAAAAGCTCTGTGTTTACTACTTCAGCCGTCATGGTGTTTACATGGGGAGCAGCACTTTACTACATCGGATACGACTACGGGGGAACACACACAAATACCTTTACTTTGATGCTCCGCTCCGTATTGTCATCGTTTGAGATGTTTCTTTCCAAATCAAACTTGATAGGAATAGCCAACAACTGTAAGGAAAGCCAGACTTATATGTTTTGTTTTGCCTTCATCCATGCATCGGCATTGACTATAAGCACTTTGTTTGCAGTGTTGTGCTTCGGCAAGCGCATACAATATTGGTATAGAGGATTCAAGTGGAAATTTATAGGCTCAGACGGCATAACTAACGTGTTTTGGGGACTCAACGAGCGTAGTTTTGTCTTGGCACACGATATAGCGCAGAACAGCGACAAGAAGGAACGCTTCATCTTTATTGACTTTCCGCTGCAAGAGGAATCGCCATCAAAGGGTCAGAGTTTCAGTGGCATTCTCGGACTCTTCTCATATAAGATGAATGCATTGAGAAAAATGTCAAATTTGTCCAACAGCATCATGATGCGCAGTTCATTGCGCCCATCGAATGTTCAAGACGCTAATGCTGACTTCTTTGACGCTATGAATATATATCGATTGAAACAAATTCTTGACAGATCGAAGAATGTGCGCTTCTTTATCTTGACAGAAGATGAGGACGCAAACCTAAAGGCTGCCATCAATATGCTCAACAAGGAAGTATGCGCAAACTCTAAATTTACGATATATTGTTCTGCAAGAAAGAATATGCTCAACCGCCTTATTGAGGAGAAATGGGAGAACAAACTGAAACTGATTGATGATTCACGCACAGCGGTGACACAACTGAAGATGGAACCTAAAAAAATCCACCATCCGATAGATTTCGTTGATATAGACAAGGAGTATGGTTGTGTTAAATCCAAATTCAAGGCTCTGATTGTAGGCTTCGGATCTACCGGACAGGATGCGCTACGCTTCCTTTATGAGTATTCAGCATTCGCAGACAAGAACGGCAACAAGTCGCCAGTTGAGATTCATGTTATAGACAGCAATATTTCTGCATTAAAAGGCAAATTCTGGCAGGAGGTGCCGGGGATGGATATGATGGTGGACAAGGAAGTTTTCTTTCACGACCTTTCGGCTGGTTCTGTGGAATTCGACAAGTTTCTAAATGCCAATATCGAGCAGATGAACTACGTCATTGTGGCCGCAGGAAGTGATGAGGCAAACATGGACATCGCATCAATGATAATGGATAAGGCTCTGTTGTACCGTACAAAGAAAATGTCGCATTTCAAGGTATTTGTAAGAATGTACAGCGATAACAGCATTGTGAAGTTTGATGCAGCTGTAAAGGTTTATAAAGAGTTTTGTTCTGGAAACGAATATGCGCCATTGGAATATTTCGGTAATACAAAAGAACTATACTGCTACAACATAATAGTAAAGAACCATTATGAAGAGGAAGCTATTAAGTTTTATAATTCTTACTGCAAGGCTGTTGGTTCCAAAACAACATGGGGTGAAAGACGCGAAAAAGAAATAATGAAACTTGGCAAAATTTACGGGAAACGTAGCCTCCGGCGCAAAGAAGGACAGGATAAAGCCAACTGTCAGCACTGCTACACAAAGATGAAACTCCTGAATATCACAGAAAGACAAGTTTCTCTTTCGCTCCAGAACTGGAAAAAAGACAAATCCATAATCGACATAGACAAAGAAGAAATCACTCCATGGCTCATAAGTCTCTACAACGTGTCGATATGCGAACATCTGCGCTGGAATGCCTCGCACATCATGATGGGGTATGTGCCGATGACAGATGAAGTCCAGAAGCTTATCAGTGGTACATGTGACGAGGTGACAAAGCAACATTCATGTATAGTTGACTGGAATAAGTTGGACTGCGAGACACAGGGTTATGACTACGAAGTTGTAAAGACTACGGTATTGATGGCTCAATAACTAAACGACGGACAAAGCTAACTAAAATAATTGAAATCATGAACAATTCTATAGAAATATACTGCTCTCAGGACGGAAGCATACAGCTGAACGTGAAGCTGGAGAATGATACGGTGTGGCTGACTCAGAGCCAAATGGCGGAGTTGTTTGGAGTAGATAGAACTTCTATAGTTCGACATATTCGTAATATTTACAAGTCGGAAGAACTTGATCAAAATTCAACCTGTGCAAAAAATGCACAGGTTCGAACAGAGGGACATCGTAGTATTCTTCGTGAAATTCCTTATTACAACTTGGATATGATAATATCCGTTGGCTATAGGGTGAACAGTAAGAATGCGACATCTTTTCGTCGTTGGGCTACTTCTGTCCTCAAGCAATACCTCATCAAGGGCTATGCCATCAACCAACAGATAAAGCTCGACCGCTACAACGAACTCAAGGACGTGGTGCGCTTGATGTCTCGTACCGTGGGCATGCAGGAGAAGGTTACTTCTGAGGAATACGGCGGACTCTTCAACGTCATCAGCGACTATGTCTATGCGCTCGACACGTTGGACCACTACGATTATCAATCCCTCTCCATACAGAATACCACCAAGGAAGAGCCGTTTCGTGCTACCTACGAGAATGCGATGGAGGCCATCAATGCCTTGAAGGAGAAGTTCGGCGGAAGCCAGTGGTTTGCTAATGAGAAGGACGATTCCTTTAAGAGTAGTATCGGGCAAATCTATCAGACTTTTGGAGGCGAAGACCTCTATCCATCAGTTGAGGAAAAGGCTGCCATGTTGCTTTACCTTGTAGTAAAAAATCATTCCTTCAGCGATGGCAACAAGCGCATTGCCGCCATGCTGTTCCTATGGTTCCTCAACAATAACCATGTGCTATATACAGAGGACGGTCACAAGCGTATAGCCGACAACACTCTCGTTGCCCTCACGCTGATGATTGCCGAGAGCAGAACCGAGGAGAAAGATGTGATGGTGAAGGTAGTGGTGAATCTGATTAATAAGGAGAATCAGTAAAAATCGAAGTGTAGTTTGCAAAAGAATTTGATACCATAAAAGGAATATCTATGCTTATATTACTCATTATCTTTCTCTTTATTTCGATACCGCTAAGAATAATCATATCATATGGTCACAGCTATACTGTTGCAAAATATTCAAGAATAGCATCCCATGTATTGATGATTTGCTTAATATCCATAGGTTGTATTCCTGTGATTTTTCATGGAATAAAAAGTAATGAACATTTGTCTTACAATATAGGCGCAATTGTAGCTGGAATACTCCTGGTAGTTCCAATATATCACTTTGGAGAATTCTTGTTCGGTACAAAAAAAATATATGATGAGAAACATATAAAGTATATGGATTCTTTTATTTTATATCTACGTAGTTTCAAAGATGATAAAAAGAAAGTACTGGATGAATTTCGTATACTATATTTACTTCAAAACTATTTCAAAGTATTTGAAGTAGGAAGACCCAATGAATTCTATCCATCGAATAATGGCGCTCAGCATCTTTATGTTGGCGAGAACTGGAAGGAGAATGTATTGACCATGATGGACAAAGCTGTATTTATATTGATGAGAATAAACACTACAGATAATTATTTATGGGAGTTCGAACAATGCCATTCTAAAAAACTTCTTGACAAGGTAATATTTTGGATTACTGATTTGCAAGAATACAAAAGATTCTGTGCTATCACATATGAAAAATATAAGTTGGAGTTACCTCCTATTGAAAAAGATAATAGTGTAATGTATTATACGCATGGTTGCTTCAAGCAGTATTGTGTCGAAAGTAAAAAAGAGTCTATAATATTTGCCAACGATTTATATGAAGATAAGGTTCTCCATACTTCTTACGAAGCCTACTTTTATGGCAAGAAACAACAGCTAAAAGCGTTCTTGAATTTCAAGAAAAGCGATATGGGAATAAATGGAGTGAAATCTTGGAACACTATTGCTTTCCTGTTTCCAGCTTTATATACAATTTTCAGTAACATTAGACATAAACACAAAATTTATTTCGGGATATTATTTCTTGACTTGATAGTTTTTCTGTTATTGCTAGTGATAGTTACTATGTTTGCACAACCATTTATTGACAAGAAAGTTGATTTTGATACAACGATTTACCCATTTGCTATTCTGTTTTATTGTATATGTTTACCAATAAGAATGGCATTGTCGTACCTCTTTGGAATAAACGGGAACTATCTGGTATGGTTGTCAGAAAATTGGGAGTCAACATCCCTATATAAAGAAAAAATAAAAGCAATCAAATATAAAACAGCTGGTATAGTTTTGGTGGTATTAGTAATTGAAAGTATTGTCTTCATACTATGATATCATTTATTTTAGTTACAATTTTTCGATACACCAATAGTCTTTATTTCATATATATGTTAGCGGCTCAAGCGTATGCCTAATCTATTAGTTAGACTTAAATTAATTGAACAAGGTTATGGACACTTACACTGAGGGCACAAAA
>ERZ1023617.621-NODE-621-length-11279-cov-46.493229_pt1 | contig 11279 bp, 7 predicted proteins | sample MGYA00380328_ERZ1023617 | MGnify/ENA primary metagenome ERZ1023617 (study PRJEB33179, sample SAMN07448977) | human gut metagenome | biome: Human-gut; feature: Human associated habitat; material: Faeces | host: Homo sapiens | place: India: Bhopal | collected...
CTGAGAAGTTGATTCCGCTGTTCATCAACAACATCCGTCATCGCAAGCCATTGCCAGTATATGGTAAGGGTGAGAACGTGCGCGACTGGTTGTATGTAGTAGATCATGCCCGTGCCATCGATATGATTTTCCACAAGGGTAAGATTGCCGAGACCTATAACATCGGCGGTTTCAACGAGTGGAAGAACATCGATATCATCAAGGTGGTTATCAAGACTGTTGATAGATTGCTCGGCAGAAAGGAAGGCGAGGATATGGATCTCATTACTTATGTAACAGACAGAAAGGGTCACGATATGCGTTATGCCATCGACTCTAGAAAGTTGCAGAAGGAATTGGGTTGGGAGCCATCTCTCCAGTTTGAGGAGGGTATCGAGGAAACTGTAAAATGGTATCTGGATAACCAGGAATGGATGGACAACGTAACCTCTGGTGATTACCAGAAGTACTACGACAACATGTATTCCAATCGATAATTGATACATATTATTATACATAAAGTCCTGCATTTGCCACTCAGTCAAATGCAGGATTTTTTGTTTTTATACGATAAAAAACGACTAAATCTATTATTATTTCTTAATTTTCAATCATTATTTTCCGGAAAACTGAAAAGTACGGAAAATTTTTCTATCTTTGCAAATCCTATCACTTAAGACTTGAAATCTTCTCGTAGGTTGAATAGAAACAAAATTGAAATGAAATAAAAGAAACGGGTATGGAAAAAAAAATAGTATTTAGCTTGGCAATAGCTTTGGCATCCTTATCTAGCCTTTCTGTACAAGGACAGAAAAAGGTAGTTCCATTAAAATATGGAAACATGGATCACTGGGTGATTAGAAACATCAAGGAGTCGGCTATCATTGGTGGAAATCAGAAAACCATCTATGCCGTAGGACCTAATATGACCCTCAATGGCAATACTCCTTATACCAACAAGGGTGGTTCCCCCTGGGGATCATCCAATGTTCTGGCACATGTTTCGGGTATCTACAAAACCAATAACTCGGTTTATCGTGACAAGCGTGGCAATGGATATTGTGCTAAATTGGAAACCCATATAGAGAAAGTGAAGGTGCTTGGACTTATCAATATCAAGGTTCTGGCAGCAGGTTCCCTTTTCCTGGGTGATGTACGTGAACCGATTACGAGTACCAAAGATGGTCCGAAAGCCATCAATTGGGGTATTCCGTTCACTGCACGTCCTAAGGCAGTACAATTTGACTATAAAACATATATGCCTCAATCAGCTAACCGTATCAAGCAGAATGGATTCAGTGGAGCATCCACTGTGGCAGGTCGCGACTATGCCATTGCCGTACTCTATTTACAGAAGCGCCATGAAGATGCTCAGGGAAACATCACTGCCAAACGAGTGGGCACGATGGTAGTAAAGTATGGAAAAAGTACCAACGGATGGGTGAATGATGCAACTTATACCATTCATTATGGCGATATCCGTCACATGGCTGGTTATGATGCTGCTACGATGGGACTTCGCTCTACCGACTATGCCCGCAACAGCAAGGGAAAGAGTGTGCCGGTAAGGGAAACCGGATGGGCGGGTCATCATGAGACGCCTACGCATCTTATCCTGCAGTTCTCTTCATCCCATGGTGGAGCCTATATCGGTACACCGGGTAATACATTGTGGATAGATAATGTGGCATTGGTTTACGAGTAAAAATCACATGTAGAATCAAAGATTATAGACTTTATGAAGCATATTCTGACAATACTAGTCATGATGATGGCATTGGGCTGTTATGCCTCTGAGCCATTTTCGCAAGATACAATCCCCTCACAGCAGATGGTAGATACACCCCGGCATGCCAGAAAATCATGGATGACACGATTTCTTGACTATTTTAATGATGCCAACAAAAACAAGGAGCATAAGCGGTTTGACTTCAGTATCATCGGAGGTCCTCACTATGCTTCTGATACGAAGTTTGGCTTAGGAATGGTAGCGGCAGGTCTTTATCGTTCAGACCCCAATGATACCCTACTTCCTCCTTCCAATGTTTCGCTTTTCGGTGATGTGAGCACGGTAGGTTTCTATATGTTGGGTGTTCGTGGAAATCATATAGCACCTCGTGGTCGTTATCGTATAGACTATCGTCTCTATTTCTATTCTTTCCCTTCTGATTTTTGGGGAATAGGTTACGAGATGGGCGATAACGATGACAATAAGAGCGACATGAAGCGATGGCAGGCACAGGCTGAGGCTGCTTTCCTGTTCCGGGTGGCAGACAATTTCTATGTTGGTCCGATGGCTAGTTATGATTATGTAATTGGTAAGCACATTGAGCGTCCGGAGTTACTGAATGGAATGGATCACCATACATGGAATGTGGGAGCCGGTGTATCGCTGGTATATGATAATCGTGATAATCTTACCAATCCGCATCGGGGCATCTATCTCAATCTGAAGCAGATGTTCCGCCCTCGGTTTATGGGGAATGATTATGCCTTCAGTACCACAAAATTCCGCTTTGACAGCTATCAGCAGTTGGGAGAGGGTACGGTTCTTGCCGAAGATTTTGGAGCAAATTTCAATTTCGGCAATCCTTCATGGGGTATGATGGCCAATTTAGGTGGAACCAGTTCTATGCGTGGTTATTACGAGGGTCGTTACCGTGACAAGCATTCCCTGGAGGCTACGGTGGAGTTGCGCCAACATGTTTGGAAACGGAATGGCATCGTGGTTTGGGCTGGAGCTGGAACCGTTTTTCCTAAATTCTCTGAATTGCGCAGTAATCGGATTTTGCCTAATGTTGGTGTGGGTTACCGATGGGAGTTTAAGAAGAATGTCAATGTGCGTTTGGATTATGGATTTGGTAAGTCTGGGCAGTCTGGCTTCCTGTTTAATATCAATGAGGCATTTTAATACAAGAGAAGAATGAATCGTTTATCCTATATATTTAATAAGGTGTCATCGGGGCAATTCCTGTATGCTTATGCTGTGGTGGCATTGCTGTTGCCTAATATAGCCTTGTGTTATACCGAGTGTTTGATTCCGTGGGCATGTGGTGTCAATGTGTTGCTGCCTTTGTCGCTGTATATGTTGTTCTTTTCTGCGGCTAAGCGTCCTGGTAAGATGATATGGTGGGCATTTATCTTTGTCTTTTTCGCTGCGTTCCAGCTGGTATTGCTTTATCTTTTCGGAACGGGAGTGATAGCGGTAGATATGTTTTTGAATCTCGTAACTACCAATCCCGGTGAGGCGATGGAGCTGCTCGATAATCTGGCTCCTGCCGTGGTTGGTGTCTTCGTGGTTTATTTGCCCTTGCTTATCCTGGGGGGTGTCAATATCAGAAGAGATAGCCGGTTGTCGGTTTCTTTCCAGCAGAGAGTCCGCCATTGGGCAATGCAGATTGGGGCTATAGGACTGTTCTGTCTGCTGGCAAGCTATCTGGTGGTGGATGATTACCGTATGCGCAATCAGCTTTATCCCGTCAATATCTGCTACAACCTTTATCTGGCTTTTGAGCGCAATGCTGCTTCAGAGAATTATAAGGAGGCAAGCCGGAATTTTAAGTTTGAGGCTAAAAGTGAGCGCTCGCTCGATGCACCTGAGGTGTATGTAATGGTGGTGGGAGAGACCGCTCGTGCCCATAACTTCAGTCTTTATGGGTATCCTCGTGATACCAATCCACTGCTCTCCAAAACGCAGGGTATCAAAGCTTTCCCGAATGTGACAACGCAGAGCAATACTACTCATAAGAGTGTTCCGATGCTCTTGTCTGCTGCATCAGCCGAGGATTTTGAGCGACTTTTTCATGAGAAAGGCATCCTGGCGGCCTTTAAGGAAGCCGGATTCCATACTGTGTTTATCAGCAACCAGTTGCCCAATCATTCGTTTATCGATTTTTTGGGAGAACAGGCTGATGAACATTATTTTCTGAAGAAAGAGGATGCTTTGCAAGGTAATCATTATGATGAGGATTTGTTGCAGAAACTGGATGAGATATTGCCCAAGGCTGATGCTTCCTCGTCTGCCCATTACCATTACCGTTATCGCAAACTTTTCGTGGTTCTTCATTCCTATGGTTCTCACTTCAATTATCAGGAGCGTTATCCCCGTAGTTTCGCTTACTTCAAGCCTGATAGCAGGAGTGAGGCAAAACCGGAGAATCGGCGTGATTTGTTGAATGCTTACGATAATACTATCCGATATACCGATTATATCCTGCATGGTATCATTGAACGTCTGCAGAAATGGGAGGGGGTACAGACTAAGACGGATGGGGTATATGATCAGCCTACATCAGCGATGCTCTATACCAGCGATCATGGAGAGAATATCTTCGATGATGATCGCCACCTTTTCCTTCATGCTGCCCCGAAGGCTTCGGATTACGAACTGCATGTGCCTTTCATCATCTGGACTTCGCAAGGCTTTGATAAGAAATATCCGAAGGTAGTGAAAGCTCTGGCGGATAACCGTACCAAGCAGGTTCAGACGAGTCTTTCGGCATTCCATACCCTGTTGGGCATCGGTGGCATTCAGACCCATTATCGTCAGGATGAATACTCGGTGGCAAGTGATAAATATCATCCGGTAAAGTTGCTCTATCTCGATGATCATGACGAGGCAATACCGCAGGAAGATGCCAAGTTTTTGCGTTAAATTCTAAGCCAAAAGGCTTTCTTACAGCAAAATATATAAAAAGAGTTTTCGTAAATATCAATTATTAGCGAAAACTCTTTGTCGTATCTATAATTTGCTGTATCTTTGCACCCGGATTTAGATAATAATAAAAATACAGTTGTTATGGAACCAACTCGAAAAATCGAAAAGGTGGGCATGCGCAACCTCCACATGGAGGATTATGACCAGCTCGCCAAGTCGTTTAAGCGTATTTACGCAGACTCAGATGTATTCTGGACAAAAGAACAGATTAAGAAACTCATTACTATCTTCCCTGAGGGACAGGTGGTTATTATCGTTGATGATAAGATTGTGGGCTGTGCGCTCTCTATTATCGTTAACTATAATATGGTGAAGGGTGATCATACCTATGCTCAGGTTACGGGTAATGAAACCTTCAATACCCACGATCCTAAGGGAAACATTCTTTACGGCATCGAGGTATTTATCCACCCTGATTATCGTGGTTTGCGCCTGGCTCGCCGTATGTATGAGTATCGCAAGGAACTCTGCGAGAAGCTCAACCTGAAGGCAATCATGTTTGGTGGTCGTATTCCAAACTATCATAAGTATGCCGACAAGATGCGCCCTAAGGAGTACATCGAGCACGTAAGAAACCGTGAGATTTACGACCCGGTTCTTACCTTCCAGCTTTCCAACGACTTCCACGTGCGCCGCGTGATCCGCAACTATCTTCCTAGCGATGAGGAGAGCGAACACTGCGCAACCCTCTTGCAGTGGGATAACATCTATTATCAGCCACCTACGGATTCCTACGTAGACCGCAAGCCAACCGTAAGAATCGGATTGGTACAGTGGCAGATGCGCCCATACGCTTCGGTAGATGACCTCTTTGAACAGGTTGAGTTCTTTGTGGATTCCGTAAGCGACTACAAGAGCGATTTCATCCTCTTTCCAGAATATTTCAATGCGCCGTTGATGGCACGTTTCAATGATTTGGGTGAGGCACAAAGCATCCGCATGATGGCTCAATATACAGAAGAAATCCGTGACCGTTTCCGTGAACTGGCCATCAGCTACAACATCAATATCATTACCGGTAGTATGCCTTATCTCAAGGACGATTCCCTCTATAACGTCGGTTTCCTTTGCCGTAGAGATGGTAGCGTGGATATGTATGAGAAGATTCACGTAACTCCAGATGAGCAGAAGTGCTGGGGATTGAGTGGCGGTAGCCATATCCAGACTTTCGATACCGATTGTGGTAAGATTGGTATCGTCATCTGCTATGATGTGGAGTTCCCTGAACTTTCCCGTCTGATGGCAGAGGATGGTATGCAGATTCTCTTCGTTCCATTCATGACCGATACGCAGAATGCTTACTCTAGAGTAAGAGTCTGTGCACAGGCTCGTGCCATCGAGAACGAGTGCTATGTAGCCATTGCAGGTAGTGTGGGCAACTTGCCTCGTGTTCACAACATGGATATCCAGTATGCCCAGAGTGCTGTATTCACCCCTTGCGACTTCGCCTTCCCTAACGATGGCAAGCGTTCGGAGGCAACACCTAATACTGAGATGATTCTCGTATCAGATGTAGATTTGAACCTCTTGAACGAGCTTCATACCTACGGTGCCGTTCGAAATCTTCGTGATCGCCGCAAGGATTTGTATGACTTGAAGCAGAAGAAGTAAGTTAAGTGAAGAACGAAGAGTGAAGAATTCAATTGTATTGATATATAGATATAAAGAATGTATAAGATAGAAATCTCGGAGCGCACGCTCCACTTTAAGCAGCCAGCAGGCACGTCTCGTGGAGTTTATACCACGAGACACAGTTATTATCTCACCCTAACATCGGATGAAATACCTGGAGTAGAGGGAGTGGGAGAGTGTGCTACGCTCCCTGATTTGAGTTGCGATGCCAAACCGGAATATGCAGTCACCCTTCGACAGGTATGTCAGATGGTGGAACAGATGGGACGCATCCCATACGATATGATTCGTGCTTATCCTAGCATCACTTTCGGCTTGGAAACAGCCTTCGCTTCGTTCTTCGATGCAGCGAAGAAGTTGTTAGAGATTGTTCCTGCTGAAGGAGCATCTTCTTCTTCAGAAATGTTGAAGCAGAAAGGGGTTCCTGTTCCAGCTGGAATGGAGAACCTGACAGATCTCTTCGATTCTCCTTTCGGAAGAGGTGAAGAAGGTATCACAATCAACGGATTGGTGTGGATGGGAACCTATGAGGAGATGCTGGCCCGGTTGGAGGAGAAACTCCAGGCGGGTTTCCATTGCGTGAAACTGAAGATCGGTGCCATCGATTTTTTCAAGGAACTCGATCTCATCAAGCGCATCCGTGATGTTTATACCAAGGAGCAGGTTGAGTTGCGTGTAGATGCCAATGGCGGCTTTTTGCCGGAGAATGCAATGAGCCAGCTGGAGGCTTTGGCTAAATATGACATTCATTCGATTGAGCAGCCTATCAAGCAGCATCTGTGGCCTATAATGGCACAGCTCTGTCGCGAGACTCCGCTCCCTATCGCCTTGGATGAGGAGTTGATAGGTGTGAATGTCCGAAGTATGAAGGAGGCTTTGCTCGATACCATCCGTCCTCAGTATATCATTCTGAAACCTTCGCTCCATGGTGGAATCTATGGTTGCAACGAATGGATTCAGTTGGCTGACCAGCGTGGTATCGGCAGTTGGATTACCTCGGCTTTGGAGAGCAACATCGGTCTCCATGCCATTGCCCATTATGCTGCCAAGGTATATGGGCCGAATGTCCAGATGCCACAGGGGCTGGGCACCGGTCAGCTCTTTACTGATAACATCCCAATGCCATTGGAAATCCGTGGCGATCAACTGTTTGTCGTAAAATAACTTAGGAAGAATTCTTGAAATGACATTAGAAGATTTCCTTTCTGAATGGAATAACGATAGCGACACGGTGCTTGTACATACCAGTGGTTCCACAGGAAAACCCAAACCGATGATGGTAGAGAAGAAGCGAATGCTCAACTCAGCCCGCATCACTTGTGATTTCCTTGGATTGAAGCCAGGTGATAGTGCTCTGCTCTGTATGTCGCTTGATTATATTGCCGGTAAGATGGTGGTGGTGCGAAGCATAGAGCGCCATCTCCATCTTATTTCAGTCTCTCCAAGTGGGCATCCTTTGAAAGATGTAAATAAAGAGATTACTTTCGCAGCCATGGTTCCGATGCAGGTATATAATACCCTGCAGGTTCCTGAGGAGCGAGAACGGCTCTGCCATATCCGTCATCTGATTATCGGTGGTGGTGCCATTGATGCAGCTTTAGAGAAGGAACTGAAGTCATTTCCCGGCAATATCGCTATCTGGAGCACTTACGGCATGACCGAAACCTTGTCTCATATTGCCCTGAGGCGAATCAATGGTGATGAGGCAAGCGAATGGTATCAGCCTTTCGATAGCGTCCGTATCAGTCAGACCGAAGAAGGCTGTCTGGTCATCGATGCCCCTCAGGTTTGTGCTGAAACCTTGGTAACGAATGATATCGTGGAGATAGAACCCTATATATATAATAAGGTGGAAAAACTCCGTTTCCGCATCAAGGGCAGAAAAGACAATGTCATCTGTAGTGGTGGCATCAAGATTCAGATTGAAGAAGTGGAGACTCTCTTGAAACCTCATTTGGAAAAACCTTTCATGCTAGCCAAGAAAAAAGACGGGAAGTTTGGAGAAATCGCAGTCCTCCTGACAGAGGATGAGGATATAAAAAAAGTAGAGGCGACTGTCCGCCGCCTCTTATCTGATGAATCTGAAAAGTCTTCTGATCATAAAAAATATAAATATTGGATTCCTAAGGAATTCCGATATGTAGAGCATCTTCCGCTTACCGAAACCGGAAAGCCAAAGCGATGCTGTTTGGCATAAGGATACAATAATGGCGGGTTGATAGCCCGCCATATTATATTATCCTTCTCTAAAGAAGTCGAGTGCTTCTTTAATTTCTTCTGTAGTTGCTGTCTGGTTGATACGGATATCCCCTATACCGCCAAGCATGGTGAAGTTGATGATGCCATTCTGATTCTTCTTGTCGTGCTGCATCAGCTCGATGAGCTCATCATAGTCATCACAGGTAATATCCAGTGTTCCGTAGTTTTCCTTGATGAAGGTTACGGTCTGGCGCATCTTGTCTGTAGGGAATCCTGTCTTAGCCACGCTGAGATAAAGCTCAGGGATGAGACCGAATGCCACAGCATAGCCATGCAGGATAGGCTTGCGCTTCAAAGCCCAGCTCTCGAAGGCATGACCGAAGGTATGACCCAGGTTCAAAGCCTTGCGGATGCCCTTCTCATGAGGATCCAGCTCTACGATGCGCTCCTTTACCTTCACGCTGTCACCCACCATGCGCTGCAACTGCTTCAGGTCTGGGTTGGCAAGGTCGAAGCTTACCAGTTCCTCCCACATCGCCTCGGTAGAAATCAAGCCGTGCTTCAGCATTTCTGCATAGCCCGAACAGATGTTCTCGGCATCCAGAGTCTTCAGAAATTCTGTGTCGAGAATCACGTACTTAGAGTCGTTGAATACGCCCACTTCGTTCTTCAAACCACCGAAGTTGATACCGGTCTTTCCGCCTACCGATGCATCTACCATGGCAAGCAGGGTAGTAGGGATATTGATGAAGTTGATGCCACGCTTGAAGGTGCTGGCAGCAAAACCACCCAGGTCGGTTACCATACCGCCTCCCAGGTTAATCATGCATGAATGGCGTGAAGCGCCACCCTCCTGCAGTCCCTTCCATACCATCATCAGACTTTCGATGTCCTTATGGCTGTCGCTTGCAGGAATAGTGATTACCTGTATGTGCTTCAGGCTATAGAAGTTCTTGATGACTGGCAGACACAGCTCTTGGGTCGTGGTATCGGTAAGCACAAACAGCTTGTCGTGCTCGCACTCAGCGAGAGCGGTTACCAGTTCGCTCTCCAGATGGGTTGATATGATTACTCTTTGACTCATAACTTACTAACGTTTTTAAAAAAGACGAATTTATATAGGGCCGTTGTGAAGTCCAAATAGGACAACGCTACGGCTATTTTGGCTGCAAAGGTACGTTAAAATGGAGACAAAACAAAATAAATAAGCACTTTTTTATCAATAAAAGTTTAAACCTTGATACATTTCGTTCGTCAAATGAAGCAAAATGCCCCAAAAAGTGCATCTGTTTTTTACAATTGCGCTCTAATTGGGTCTAATCATATAAAAGCAAGTCTATATACAATTTAGAAATAATAAATAACATTCAACAAATAATGAAAAGATCAATTCTATCGATGCTGTTGATGCTCGTTGCAATAGCATCCTTAGCTCAAGAGCGCTTGATTAGCGGTAAGATAACAGACCGCGATACCAAGGACCCTGTAGAGCAAGTAACGATTCAACTACTCAAAACCGACAGTACATACGTGTCGGGTGCCATTTCTAATGAGCGGGGACTCTTCCATGTCAATGCCCCGGCTAATGGCAAGTATCTCCTCAAGATTACCAGTGTAGGTTACAAGCCTACCGTTAAGCGCATCCAGATTTCTGAAGACAAGAATCTGGCAATGGGGAATGTGGTCATTGGTGCTGATGCTATCATGCTGAAAGGTGCCGTGGTAACCGCCATGGCTCAGAAGGTGAGTCTGAAGGAGGATACCTTCGTCTATAATTCGGCAGCCTACCGCACACCGGAAGGTTCGGTGGTTGAGGAACTCGTGAAGCGTCTGCCGGGTGCAGAGGTCAGCGATGACGGTACCATCAAGATCAATGGTAAGGAAGTGAAGAAAATCCTAGTAGACGGCAAGGAGTTTATGACGGGCGATACCAAGACAGCCCTGAAGAACTTGCCTACCAGCATCATTGATAAGATCAAGGCATACGACGAGAAGAGCGATCTCTCCAAGGTGACTGGTATTGATGACGGTGAGGAACAGACCGTGCTCGACTTCGGTGTAAAGAAAGGTATGAATAAGGGTGTGATTTCCAATATTGACCTGGGTGTGGGCAACAAGAACCGCTATAATATGCGTGGTATGGGTGGCTATTTCGCCAACAACAACCGATTCATGCTCTTTGCCAATGCCAATAACACCAGTGACCGTGGATTCGGCGGTGGTCCTGGCAGAGGATTCTGGGGCGGTGCCAACGGTTTGAATGCCAGTAAGATGATAGGCGCCAACTACAACTATGAGTTGAAAGACAAGTTCAAGTTCAATACCTCTCTCCGCTGGAACCACAGCGATGGCGATGTATGGAGCAGCCGTTCCAGCGAGAACTTCATGGGCAGCAGCAGTTCCTTCAGCAACAGCTTGAGTCAGAGCTATTCCCGCAGCAACAGCTGGAATGGTAACATCCGTCTGGAGTGGATGCCTGATTCCATGACCAATATCCTCTTCCGTCCTTCCATCTCCTGGAGTTCCAGCGATGGCTTGAGTGGTAGCCAGTCGGCTTCCTATAACAAGGATCCTTACACCATCACCACCAAAGACCCTCTCTCAGAAGAAGGTATCGAAGAGATGGAGAAGGCTGAGGCTATGGTAAACAGCCAGTTGACCAACGGCATCACCTACTCTGATAATAATAATATCAATGGTATGTTGCAGATCAACCGCAAGTTGGGCAACAAGGGACGTAACATCACCTTCC
>ERZ1023617.624-NODE-624-length-11231-cov-39.804850_pt1 | contig 11231 bp, 7 predicted proteins | sample MGYA00380328_ERZ1023617 | MGnify/ENA primary metagenome ERZ1023617 (study PRJEB33179, sample SAMN07448977) | human gut metagenome | biome: Human-gut; feature: Human associated habitat; material: Faeces | host: Homo sapiens | place: India: Bhopal | collected...
GGAAGGTGATGTTACGTCCCTTGTTGCCCAACTTGCGGTTGATCTGCAACATACCGTTGATATTGTTATTATCAGAATAGGTGATGCCATTGGTCAACTGGCTGTTCACCATAGCCTCAGCCTTGTCCAACTCCTCAATACCTTCCTCAGAAAGAGGGTCTTTGGAGGTAATGGTATAAGGATCCTTGTTATAGGAAGCCGACTGGCTGCCGCTCAATCCATCGCTGGTACTCCAGGAAATGGAAGGACGGAAGAGGATATTGGTCATGGAATCAGGCATCCACTCCAATCGGATGTTACCATTCCAACTGTTGCTGCGGGAGAAATTCTGGCTCAGGCTATTGCTGAAAGAACTGCTGCTACCCATGAAGTTCTCACTGGAACGACTGCTCCATACATCGCCATCGCTGTGATTCCAGCGGAGAGAGGTATTAAACTTGAACTTGTTCTTCAACTCATAGTTGTAGTTGGCAGCTATCATCTTGCTGGCATTCAAGCCATTGGCACCGCCGAATCCTCTACCGGGTCCACCGCCACCGAATCCACGGTCGCTGGTATTATTGGCATTGGCAAAGAGCATGAATCGGTTGTTGTCATTGAAGTAACCACCCATACCACGCATATTGTAGCGGCTCTTGTTGCCTACACCCAGGTCGATGTTGGAAATCAAGCCCTTGTTCATACCCTTCTTCACACCGAAGTCGAGCACGGTCTGTTCCTCGCCATCATCAATACCTGTTACCTTAGAGAGATCACTCTTCTCATCGTAAGCCTTGATCTTGTCGATGATGCTGGTAGGCAGGTTCTTCAGGGCAGTCTTAGTATCGCCCGTCATAAACTCCTTACCATCCACGAGAATCTTTTTCACTTCCTTACCATTAATCTTGATGGTACCATCGTCGCTTACCTCAGCACCCGGCAGGCGCTTCACCAGCTCCTCAACCACCGAACCTTCCGGTGTGCGGTAAGCAGCCGAATTATAGACGAAGGTATCCTCCTTCAGGTTCACCTTCTGAGCCATGGCGGTTACCACGGCACCCTTCAGCATGATGGCATCTGCACCGAGAACCACATTGCCCATCGCCAGATTCTTATCGTCGGCAATCTGCACACGCTTCACGGTAGTCTTGTAACCTACACTCGAAATCTTGAGTAAATACTTGCCATTGGCAGGTGCATTGAGATGGAAGAGTCCCTTCTCGTTGCTAATGGCACCCGACACATAGGTGCTGTCGGTCTTGAGTAACTGAATCGTTACCTGTTCTACGGGATCCTTGGTATCACGGTCGGTAATCACACCGGTAATCAAGCGATCCTGCGCAAAGGATGCCATGGTTACAAACACCAGGAGCATCATCAGAATAGATCTTTTCATTAATTATAGACGTTATTATTATTTCTTACTTATATATTTGACTTACTTATATGATTAGACCCAATAAAAGCGCAATTGTAAAAAACAGCTGCTCTTTTTGGGGCATTCTGCTTCTTTTGACGCATAAAATATATCAAGGTTTAAACTTTTATAGATAAAAAAGTGCTTTTTATTTTGTTTTGTCTCTGATTTAACGTACCTTTGCAAGCGAATTTACAATGAGTTGCCCACAAAAGGTGACTCAGAAAGTCAGTTTCTTTTAAAAGTATATATGTTATGAATCAGAGAGTAATCATATCAACCCATCTGGAGAACGAACTGGTAAGCGCTCTCTCAGAATGCGAGCACGACAAGCTGTTTGTGCTTACAGATACTACCACACAGGAAATGTGCCTTCCGGTTTTGCAGAAATTCTACTGCATGAAGGAAGCTAAGGTGATAACGATTCCGGCTAGCGACAGTCATAAGGACATCGAAAGCCTGATGATGGTATGGAAGGGACTGCAGGAAGGTGGCGCCTCACGTCACTCTTGCATGATCAACCTCGGAGGCGGTATGGTAACCGACCTCGGCGGTTTTGCTGCCAGCACCTTCAAGCGCGGCATCAACTTCATCAATATTCCTACTACCCTGCTGGCGATGGTAGATGCATCTGTGGGTGGAAAGACCGGCATCAACTTCGGAGGTTTGAAGAATGAGGTAGGTGTTTTCAACGATTCTAAGTTCGTGATTCTCGACACCGAGTTCCTGAAGACCCTGGATGCCGAGAATATCTGTTCGGGCTATGCCGAGATGCTGAAGCACGGCTTGATTTCTACCGAGGCGATGTGGGAAGAGCTGGTAAGCTTCGACCTTGCCAACCCAGACCTGAAGCAGTTGCAGCGCATGGTGGGCGACAGCGTGAAGGTAAAGGAGCGCATCGTAGAACAGGATCCTCATGAGAAGGGCATCCGCAAGGCTTTGAATCTGGGACATACCTTCGGTCATGCCTTCGAGAGCTGGGCGCTGAAGCGCAAGCCAATCCTTCATGGTTATGCCGTGGCATTCGGTCTCATCCCTGAGCTTTATCTCAGTGTGGCAAAGACAGGATTCCCAACAGAGAAGATGCGCCAGACCGTGACCTTCATCAAGGAGAACTACGGTACGCTGAATATCACCTGCGATGACTACGATGAGCTCATCGAACTGATGCATCACGACAAGAAGAACCAGAATGGTATCATCAACTTCACCATGCTGGGAGCCATCGGAGATATCCGCATCAACCAGACCGCTACAACAGAAGAAATCAAGGAAGCACTCGACTTCTTCAGAGAAGGATAGATCGCTTCGGCTTTCCGGTTTCGGTAAGCGGAAGATGATCTACATGAAGGAATTCCCTTGGAATCCAGTATTTATGATCAGATAAGAGGCGGCGGATAGTCGCCTCTACTTTTTTTATCCCTTTATCCTCTGACAAGAGAACGGCTATTTCTCCAAACTTTTCATCTTTCTTCTTGGCTAGCATGAAAGGCTTTTCCAAATGAGGTTTCAGAAATTCTTCTACTTCTTCTATCTGTATCTTGATACCGCCACTGCAGATCACATTATCTTTCCTGCCCTTGATGCGGAAACGAGTTTTTTCCACCTTATTATATATATAGGATTCTATTTCCACAATATCATTCGTTACCAGGGTTTCGGCACAGACAAGAGGGGCATCGATGACGAGACAGCCTTCTTCGGTCTGACTGATTTTCACGCTATCAAAAGGCTGATACCATTCGCTAGCCTCTGCGCCATTGATTCTTCGCAAGGCGATATGAGATAAGGTTTCGGTCATGCCGTAGGTACTCCAGATAGCGATATTGCCAGGAAGAGTCTGGAGTTTCTTTTCCAAGGATGCATCGATGGCTCCACCTCCGATAATCAGATGGCGGATATGAGTAAGTCGCTCCCGCTCCTCAGGAACCTGCAGGGTGTTATACACCTGCATCGGAACCATGGCGGCAAAAGTGATTTCCCCATTTACATCTTTCAAATCTATATCCTTCAGCGGATGACCACTAGGAGAAACAGAAATAAGATGGAGATGGCGCTCAATACTGCGCACCACCACCATCTTACCTGCGATATAATCAAGCGACATACAGAGCAAAGCGCTATCACCAGGCTTCAATCCCAGGAAATCACAAGTAATGCGGGCGGAGTTGAGCATTCGCTTCTTCTCTACCATCATCGGCTTGGGCTTTCCCGTGGAGCCACTGGTATGCACCAGCACCCGGTCGCTATCGTTATTCCATTCAGAAAAGAAATCTTCTAAAGTCATAATTTAAATTATACCCTGCTTAACGGATTACAAATCCGCAATAGTTACCCAATGATGCGGCGGATTGCAAATCCGCCGAAACAAATAGGGGTAAAATACTATATTATATTATTTTACAACAAAGAGTTTATCACCCCGGATTTCCAATGGCATTGGGATGTTATCAGTAAAGAGCTGACCGGTGCCCAGACCTTGCGGCATCTTTACATTCGGACCATATACCTTGGCTGCATAATGTGCGATGGCATTCAGCCCGATGTTACTCTCCAATGCCGAGGTAATCCAACTGCCAATACCACGCTGGCTGGCCAACTGGATCCATTCGTTGCAACCATAGATTCCACCATGGAGCGAAGGCTTCAGGATGATATACTGTGGACGAATGGTATCGAGCAAAGCCTCCTTCATACTTCTGACATTCACACCAATCAACTCCTCATCCAGGGCGATAGGAAGCGGAGTTTCCCTACAGAGCTGCGCCATCTTAGGCCACTGATGCTGCTTGATAGGCTGCTCAATGGAATGGATATCATACTTAGCCAAAGCCTCCAACTGGCTCATGGCATTCTCCGGCAGAAAACCACCATTGGCATCCACTCTCAGTTCTACCTGTTCCTGGGTATAGACATCACGAATGCGCTTGATGAGATCGAGTTCCTTGAAGAAATCAATGGCACCAATCTTCAGTTTCACACAATGGAAACCCGCCTGGAGCTTCTCCTCCAGTCGTGCCAACATCTCCTCATAAGTGCCCATCCACACCAGTCCGTTGATGGTGATACCCTCTTCTCCTTTTCCGAAAGGAGAGTCGAAAAGATCTACCAGGTTCTCCATTCCTGCAGGAACAGAGCCCCCTTTCTGCTTCAACATTTCTGAAGAAGATGCTCCTTCAGCAGGAACAATCTCCAAAAACTTCTTCGCTGCATCGAAGAACGAAGCGAAGGCAGTTTCCAAGCCGAAGGTGATGCTAGGGTAAGCACGAATCATATCGTATGGGATGCGTCCCATCTGCTCCACCATCTGACATACCTGTCGAAGGGTGACAGCATATTCCGGTTTGGCATCGCAACTGAGATCAGGGAGCGTAGCACACTCACCCACTCCCTCTACTCCCGGCAATTCATCCGATGTAAGGGTGAGATAATAACTGTGTCTCGTGGTATATACACCACGAGACGTGCCTGCCGGCTGTTTGAAGTGGAGCGTGCGCTCCGAGATGTCTATCTTATACATTCTTTATATATCTATATATCAATACAATCGAATTCTTCACTCTTCGTTCTTCACTCTTCACTAAAAGAAAGTGCTCTTCCCTTCCCCTATTTTTTCTGCTTCAAGTCATAAAGATCCTTGCGACGGTCACGAAGATTTCGAACGGCACCGTAGGTATGAAGCTCATTCAGGAGATTCAAGTCAACATCTGAAACGAGAATCATCTCAGTATTCGGTGTTGCCTCCGAACGCTTGCCGTCATTAGGGAAGGCGAAGTCGCAAGGAGTGAACACGGCACTCTGGGCATACTGGATATCCATATTGTGAACACGTGGCAGGTTACCCACACTACCTGCAATGGCTACATAGCATTCATTCTCAATGGCACGGGCCTGTGCACAGACTCTTACTCTAGAGTAAGCATTCTGCGTATCGGTCATAAATGGAACGAAGAGGATCTGCATACCATCCTCTGCCATCAGACGGGAAAGTTCAGGGAACTCCACATCATAGCAGATCACGATACCAATCTTACCACAATCAGTATCAAAGGTCTGGATATGGCTACCGCCGCTCAAGCCCCAGCACTTCTGCTCATCAGGAGTTACGTGAATCTTCTCGTACATATCCACGCTACCATCTCTACGGCAAAGGAAACCGACATTGTAGAGGGAATCATCCTTGAGATAAGGCATACTACCCGTGATGATGTTGATGTTGTAACTGATGGCCAACTCGCGGAATCGGTCACGGATCTCATCGGTATATTGAGCCATCATGCGGATGCTCTGTGCCTCACCCAAATCGTTGAATCTCGCCATCAATGGCGCATTGAAATACTCTGGGAAGAGGATGAAATCGCTCTTGTAATCGCTCACGGAATCCACGAAGAACTCTACCTGCTCAAAAAGGTCGTCTACCGAAGCGTATGGACGCATCTGCCACTGTACCAGACCGATTCGTACGGTTGGCTTTCTATCTACATAGGAATCCGTAGGTGGCTGATAGTAGATATTATCCCACTGCAAGAGGGTTGCGCAGTGTTCGCTCTCCTCATCACTAGGAAGATAGTTGCGGATGACACGGCGAACGTGGAAGTCGTTGGAAAGCTGGAAGGTAAGAACCGGGTCGTAAATCTCACGGTTTCTTACGTGCTCGATGTACTCCTTAGGGCGCATCTTGTCGGCATACTTATGATAGTTTGGAATACGACCACCAAACATGATTGCCTTCAGGTTGAGCTTCTCGCAGAGTTCCTTGCGATACTCATACATACGGCGAGCCAGGCGCAAACCACGATAATCAGGGTGGATAAATACCTCGATGCCGTAAAGAATGTTTCCCTTAGGATCGTGGGTATTGAAGGTTTCATTACCCGTAACCTGAGCATAGGTATGATCACCCTTCACCATATTATAGTTAACGATAATAGAGAGCGCACAGCCCACAATCTTATCATCAACGATAATAACCACCTGTCCCTCAGGGAAGATAGTAATGAGTTTCTTAATCTGTTCTTTTGTCCAGAATACATCTGAGTCTGCGTAAATACGCTTAAACGACTTGGCGAGCTGGTCATAATCCTCCATGTGGAGGTTGCGCATGCCCACCTTTTCGATTTTTCGAGTTGGTTCCATAACAACTGTATTTTTATTATTATCTAAATCCGGGTGCAAAGATACAGCAAATTATAGATACGACAAAGAGTTTTCGCTAATAATTGATATTTACGAAAACTCTTTTTATATATTTTGCTGTAAGAAAGCCTTTTGGCTTAGAATTTAACGCAAAAACTTGGCATCTTCCTGCGGTATTGCCTCGTCATGATCATCGAGATAGAGCAACTTTACCGGATGATATTTATCACTTGCCACCGAGTATTCATCCTGACGATAATGGGTCTGAATGCCACCGATGCCCAACAGGGTATGGAATGCCGAAAGACTCGTCTGAACCTGCTTGGTACGGTTATCCGCCAGAGCTTTCACTACCTTCGGATATTTCTTATCAAAGCCTTGCGAAGTCCAGATGATGAAAGGCACATGCAGTTCGTAATCCGAAGCCTTCGGGGCAGCATGAAGGAAAAGGTGGCGATCATCATCGAAGATATTCTCTCCATGATCGCTGGTATAGAGCATCGCTGATGTAGGCTGATCATATACCCCATCCGTCTTAGTCTGTACCCCCTCCCATTTCTGCAGACGTTCAATGATACCATGCAGGATATAATCGGTATATCGGATGGTATTATCATAGGCATTCAGGAGGTCACGCCGATTCTCCGACTTTGCCTCACTCCTGCTATCGGGCTTGAAATAAGCGAAACTACGGGGATAACGCTCCTGATAATTGAAGTGAGAACCATAGGTATGAAGAACGACGAAGAGCTTGCGATAATGGTAATGGGCAGACGAGGAAGCATCAGCCTTGGGCAATATCTCATCCAGTTTCTGCAACAAATCCTCATCATAGTGACTGCCCTGGGCAGATTCTTCCTTCTTCAGAAAGTAATGCTCATCAGCCTGTTCTCCCAGAAAATCGATAAACGAATGATTGGGCAACTGGTTGCTGATAAACACGGTATGGAATCCGGCTTCCTTGAATGCCGCCAGGATGCCTTTCTCATGAAAGAGCCGTGGGAAATCCTCTGCCGAAGCAGCCGACAGAAGCATCGGTACACTCTTGTGGGTGGTGTTGCTCTGCGTAGTTGCATCAGGGAAAGCCATGATACCCTGCGTTTTGGAAAGCAGAGGATTGGTATCACGAGGATAGCCATAGAGACTAAAGTTATGGGCACGAGCCGTCTCTCCCACTACCATCACATACACCTCAGGAGCTTCCACATCGTGCCCACTCCGGGCATCAAACCGGAAGTTACGGCTTGCCTCCTTGTAATTCTCCGATGCCGCATTGCGCTCGAAAGCCAGATAGAGATTGTAGCAGACGTTGACAGGATAGAGCTGATTGCGCATCCGGTAATCATCCACCACCACATAGCATGCCAGCAGACAGAAGAGGCCGATAGCCCCCACCTCCATCACCCATTTTCGAACGTGATGCTGAAAAGAGACAGATATCTGATGCTTCTTCCTGACATGGATGACAGCCAGAATGAGCAAGGGAAGATAAATCACAAAAACACCTACCACGGCAGGTACCAGATTGTCCAGCAGTTCCATCACCTCTCCTGGATTGGTAGTCACGAGATTCAGGAACATATCCACCGCTATCACTCCTGTACCGAAGAGATAGAGCAACACCAGCTGGAAGGCTGCGAAAAAGACAAAGAGAAATGCCCACCATACCATCTTGCCCGGACATCTGACTACGGAAAAGAACCACATATACAGAGCCAGAGGCAACAGCACATTGGCTGCGCCCGCCCAGAAAGACAATCTTTCGGTAAAGCACAGGGCGATGTTGGGCAGCAGCAATGCCACCACCGCATACCAGTAAAGGAAGGTACCCGAAGACACCTTATTATATATAGTATTACATATAGAATGATTCATAGACTACACCTTATTATATAATGAAAAAGTCTCATCAAAATGCCTCGTTGATATTGAAGAGGAAGCCAGACTGTCCCGACTTTCCAAATCCATAATCCAATCGTACATTCACATTCTTCTTGAACTCCCAGCGATAGCCTACTCCCGCATTCGGCAGAATCTGTCTGCTTCGCAACGCAGAGAACTTAGGGAAAACTGTACCTGCTCCAGCCCAGACCACAATACCATTTCGCTTCCAGACATGCTGGCGCAACTCCACGGTAGCCTCCAGGGAATGCTTGTCACGATAGCGGCCCTCGTAATAGCCGCGCATCGAACTGGTACCTCCCAGTTCCGCCATCATACCCCATGAAGGATTGCCGAAATTGAGATTGGCTCCGAAATCCTCGGCAAGAATCGTTCCCTTGCCCAGTCGCTGATAGGCATCAAAACGGAAGTGAGTCGTGCTGAAAGCATAATCATTACCCATAAATTCTGGCCGGAACATCTGCTTCAGACTCAGATAGATACCCCGGTGCGGATTGGTAAGATTATCCCGGTTGTCATAAACCAGAGATACGCCCGCTCCTACATTCCAGGTATGCTTATCCATCCCCTGCAGCAATTCCGGGCGCTCTATCTGCTTACCTATCACATAGTCGTAAGCTGCCATCGGTCCCACATAAAAGTTATCGGCTACCCTGAACAGAAAACTGGCTTCTGCCTGAGCCTGCCAACGCTTCATATCACTCTTGTTGTCATCGTTATCGCCCATCTCGTAACCGATTCCCCAGAAATCGGAAGGGAAGGAATAGAAATAGAGATGATAATCAATGCGGTAACGACCGGCAGGAGCTATATGATTACCCCGAACACCCAACATATAGAAGCCCACCGAACTGACATCACCGAAAAGCGATACATTGGAAGGCGGCAAGATGCTATCGTTAGGATCGGTGCGGTAAAGTCCTGCAGCCACCATTCCCAGACCAAACTTGGTATCAGAAGCATAGTGAGGACCTCCAATTACGCTGAAGTCGAACCGCTTATGCTGCTTGTTCTTGTTGGCATCATTGAAGTAGTCTAGGAATCGCGTCATCCACGATTTCTTGACCTGCTGGGCTGTATCCACCTTCTCAGAAGAGAGAGTATCTGAAGAAATTGGCTCCGAGGCATAGCTGCTCAATGCCATCATCGCAAAAAGTATGGTTAGAATATGCTTCATAAAGTCAATATTTTCCTGTTGATTCTATTTTCGTCATTTACTAATAAACCAGTGACGCATTATTAATATACCAGTGACACATTATTAATATACCAGTGACACATTATCTATCCACAAGGTGTTGCCTGGTGTTCCGATATAGGCACCGCCATCCGAAGAAGAGAACTGGAGAATGAGATGAGTAGGCGTTTCATCGGCAGCAGCCCATCCCACTTCTCTTACGGGCACACTCTTACCCTTGCTGTTGCGGGCATAATCGGTAGAACGGAGTCCCATCGTTGTTGCATGGTAGCCAGCCATGTGACGGATATCACCATAGTGGATGGTATAGGTTGCATCTTCCACCCATCCATTCGTACTCTTGCCGTATCGTACCACCATCGTACCCACTCGCTTGGCTGTGATATTACCCTTGGCATCCTCGTGACGCTTCTGAAGATAGAGCACCACGATGGCATGGTCTCTTCCTGCCACAGTAGAGGCACCACTGAATCCATTCTGTTTGATACGGTTGGCAACATTAGGAAGGGAGGTCTTGTAATCGAAACGCAAAGCCTTAGGACGAGCCGTAAACGGAATACCCCAGTTGATAGCCTTTGGACCATCCTTGGTACTGGTGATCGGTTCACGAACATTTCCCAGGAAAAGGGAACCAGCTGCAAGTACCTTGATATTGATAAGTCCCAACACCTTTACCTTTTCTATATGAGTCTCCAATTTGGCGCAATAGCCACTGCCGTGCCTGTCGCGATAAACCGAATTATTGGTCTTGTAAATGCCGGAAACATGCGCAAGAACATTGGATGAGCCCCAAGGAGACCCACCCTTATTGGTATATGGAGTATTGCCATGGATAGTCATATTAGGTCCTACGGCATAAATGGTTTTCTGATTACCACCAATGATAGCCGACTCTTTGATATTTCTGATTACCCAGTGGTCCATGTTTCCATATTTCAGAGGAACCACTTTCTCCTGTCCCTGCATAGGAAGGCATGACAAAATAGCAAGCGCTAATGCAATGCCGAAAATTACCTGTTTTTTCATATCTATTACTTTTATCTTTCTAAATGCTGCAAAGATAGAAAAACTTTTCGTACTTTCGGGTTTTCAAAGTACTAAAAAATGAAATATTAAGAAATAATAATATATTTAGGGGATTTTAATCGATGAAAAACAAAAAAAAGCCCCGCAAGAGCAAAAGCTTGGGATAGTGAAAGCTTTTGCTCTTACAGGGTGTCTATTAACGGTTAGAATACATGTTGTCGTAGTACTTCTGGTAATCACCAGAGGTAACGTTGTCCATCCATTCCTGGTTCTCGAGATACCATTTTACGGTCTCCTCGATACCCTCCTCAAACTGGAGTGATGGCTCCCAACCGAGTTCCTTCTGAAGCTTGCGAGAGTCGATGGCGTAACGCATATCGTGACCCTTTCTGTCGGTTACGTAAGTGATGAGGTCCATATCCTCGCCTTCTTTTCTGCCGAGCAGACGGTCAACAGTCTTGATGACCACCTTGATGATATCGATGTTCTTCCACTCGTTGAAACCACCGATGTTGTAAGTCTCGGCAATCTTACCCTTGTGGAAAATCATATCGATGGCACGGGCATGATCTA
>ERZ1023617.628-NODE-628-length-11170-cov-8.575079_pt1 | contig 11170 bp, 6 predicted proteins | sample MGYA00380328_ERZ1023617 | MGnify/ENA primary metagenome ERZ1023617 (study PRJEB33179, sample SAMN07448977) | human gut metagenome | biome: Human-gut; feature: Human associated habitat; material: Faeces | host: Homo sapiens | place: India: Bhopal | collected...
AATATTAGCTCTAAAGCTATCAAAAGCTAAACTTATAACTTGACGAACTTTAGTTAGTTCTTTACTTTCTGCGTCTTGAATCTGTTTATCTAAAACAGTATTAAGTTTAACTACATTTTCACTAACTTCTTTAATAGCAGAAGCCATTTGAATTAATGGTTTATTTCTGTCTTTAGCTTTAAATAGGTCAACTAGTCTAATAATAAGAGTATAAAGAATATAAACTCCACTACTTATTAAAACTGTTATATAAGACGAATCCTTAATCGCATCAGATACTATTTGATTAACTTGATTAAAATCATCCATATCAAAACAATTAATGGGAATGTTGCTCTAGACCCCCCGTAAAAGGAATGTAGAGCTTCATTCCCATCTAAACTATTACCTATTGAATTTTATACATCACCAGCTTGACTATCTGCTTTAAGTCCAAGAGCAGTCTCGATTGCCGTAATAAAAGCTTCACTAGCAGTAGGAACTGCAATAGTTACTTCTTGCCAAACTGCTTCATCACGAGTACGAGCATACTTACGAGGATTCTTAAATCTAAGATGATACAACGTATAATCGTCTGCATCTACATCCATAGGATAACCTGGATAAATACTTGCACCATCAGCAAGAGTATTATTAAATCCTCTATTCTGAGCTGCTTCAGAAGCAAGATTCTGAACATAAGCTTTATCACAAGTTGGAGCAGAACCCTTAGCTGTAGTTTCGACTGTAGTACCATACAAATCATCAGCTGCCATCAATTCCCAAGGTTGATAATCCTTAGCAGTAGCAGTAATAGTAGCTGTACTAATAGTAACACCTACATTCTGATTTTCTACCTTAGCAGCCAACTCCTTCTGCAAACGAGTAGCAACTGTAGCAGCAGTATCACCACTCTTACAACGAGTAGTAGCTGTCCACTCACGACGCTCATGTTTTGTAGTATCAAGCTTAATAAGCTCAATAGTATAATCTTTACCAGTTACAGGAGTAGGAATTGTAATACTAGCACTAAACTTAGTACCAGCAGTCTTAGTAACCTTAGTTACAATAAGACTATCAATATTAACTTCAAGTACTACAGCCTGACTATTTGGACGACCATAAGCAATTCCAAAATCTTTAGTCAGTTTAGCATCTGAAACGAACTTGCTTAAATCATCAAGTTCAAAGATACCAAGAGAACCAGCAGGAACTGTAGTAAGGTCAAATGCTGCACTTGACTTAGGAGCAATAACTGCGCCACTCTTTACAACAAATAATTGTCTCATATTGTTATTCTATTAAATTATTATTATTGTCTCTGATTACCATCTTCACGATAATTGTTTGCTACTTGTTCTCTTTGTTGATTTTGTTGAGATTGTTGAGCAGCAGCTAAACTTCCACTTTTAGCAAGTTGATAAAGTTCAACTGCGTGCTTAACAATATCTACGTGCATGTACTCTGGTAAATCACAATTTACATTAGTACCATCAACATCTTCAGCAAATTTAACAACAGCAGGTTTTGCAATATAACTAAGCCTAAGTTCGTTAATATTTACGCCTTTAAAAGCGAAAGGTTGACCATTCTCAGGTTTAGCATCAGCCCTATCAATATATAATTCAATAAGACTATCGTGAATTGAAGCCACAGGACTTCTCATTGTTGGAGCTAAAACAAAATCATTAACTACATCAGCAACAAATTGGTCATCAACTATACGAACTGGAAATATGTTAGTAACAAAATCTGTTTTCTTATAATTAATCGATAAATCAACTACATATAGAAAACTAATTGCAGTAGATGAATTATTATCATCAGTGTAACTTCCAGTAGTTTTAAAATTACTCAAAGGTAATTGAAAACTAATAATATAACTAGTTTTTTCCTTACCTTTGATTGTTACATCAGCAATACTGCCTTTCCATACTTTATATAAAGACTTCAAGGCATTTACTTGATTAAGTTTTGAAGCATCACTAATTACTCTATCATTAGTAATACCAATGTTTTGAGTAATCACTTGATTAATGGTATCAGAAATACTATTATTGATAAGTAAATCAATTTGTTCAGGAAGAATGCCTCTAACATTCTGCATACCCATTTGTTGAGCATATTGCCTAAACATTTTGTGCATTTCTGGAATATCCATATCTATTTATATTAAATAAGTTTCAACTTATTTTCTAACTTAGTCTTTAGACCAGCATTATTTGGATTCTTGAAATAACTAATAGCTTCATTAATATTTGCTCCAATAAACTCTCCATCAGGTGTACTAATCTGTTGATTGAAATCAGAACGAACAAGTTCACCTCTTGTAATAAGAGTTTCAATAAATGCTTTATCAAGAAGATTCTTATCGTTTACAAATTCATTGAACTTACGAGGATTAGCAGTAGCGAAATCCATCAATTCTTTAGATTGAATAAGACCAGTCTTAGAAAGACCATCAGAAAGACTAATACCACTATAAATACAATATTCAACGTAAACGGCGTTTGTCTTAACAGGAGAAGCTTGAAGTTCAACAAGATGTCTAAGAGCAGCCTGCTGTTCTTTAATAAGTTTATTCTTACGAACTTCTTCCTTATTCTTATCCTTAATATAGAAACGAAGATTAGCATTAGAATTAATGAAAGCTTCATCTTTAGCTACATCAGGATAATTAAGACAATGACGATAAAGAATATATTGTTCAAGATTAAGTGGGTCACCATATTGATACTTCTTGCTTTCGAGCATAAATAAATCATTATCTCGAATTACAGCAGCTTCATAAAGTTTAGCCGTATTAGAACGGTCAACTGCATTATAGGTTTCCCAAATCTTCTCTTCTGCTTTATGGATTTCTAGATAATCTTTCTTATGACGATAACGGAAAGATACATCAATAGTTCTTTCAGTATCACGAACATCAAAGAATATATTATTAAGATAATTCTTAACTCTAGTAATAAACTCTGGATTGTTAGAAGCAACACCAACTAACTCTGGGAAGTAATGTTCAACTTCACCTTTATTAGCCATAAGTTTACGAACTGAATTAACAGAAGAACCAATGGTGTTACGTGGCTTTCCAAGAGCCGCCATATTAATTCTACGATAAGCAGAATAATTAAGAACAGAAGCAATAATAATCTGTCGTTTATCAATATATTCAGCTTCGAGTTCAGCTTTTAAAGCAGCTTGCTTCTCAGCTTCTTCTTGTGCAACAGTTTTATCTGTAGGAGTATCACTATTTGGAGGAGTAGGAATTTTCAAATCTGGAATTTTAATATCACCCATAGCTTAATTTATTTATTAGTTATTACAATACACACTTCAACTGGAAGAACTTAGTTGCCTTATCTACTTGCAAACCATACGAGTTCTTAACCTCATAACGAGAGCAGTCAATATCAGTTGCAAGAGAATTAGTAGGAACTGCACCCCAAGAAGCAGGAATAGGAGTAAGACCCTTAATTACACCATTAATATAAACCTGACCCTTCTTACGTACCTTACGAATATTATTGTGACCATCATAAGAAGAAGTATCAAGCATAAATGCTTGGTGAGAAGTCATTGGATAACCAGTACGAGGATGAATATCACCATTAGCTTTAGCATTATCTGCAAATGTACCACGGTCAAGGAATGACAAATGCTTCAAAGTAATAATGTGACCATCAACAGTCTTATACTGACGGAAGTAATTACCATAAGTAAGACCAGTAGCAGATTGCTGAATCATCTTATCACCAAGAGGAGTAACAAAACCGCTATCCTTAGCATCATTCTTAATAGCTCTATCAAAGTCTTCTACGAAACCTTTACCACAAGCAAGAACAATATCCATCTTACCTGTATCAGTATCCTTATCAAGAATATCACCAATAGTACGATTCAACTTATTAAGAGTAAGTTCCTCTCCATAAGTATCATAGTTACTTTCACGGCAAATTTGCTGCATACCAGCAGTATAAGGAATAGGCTGTCCATTATCTGGGTCAACCATTGTAATTTCACCGTTAATAGTCTTGTTGTACTCTGCGAACCAAAGACGTTCCTCATTCATTACTCTCTGTTGAAGCTCGAACTGGCGCATCTCCTCATTAATCCAAAGATTAGTAGTGCCACCACTAGAAGTCTTAAACTCATAAGTAACTACTGTATTAGCAATGTTACCGGCAATCTCTTTACTAAAACGATGGAACTCAAGTTGAGAAGTCATCTTACCTGGTCCCATACTATTAGTACGATTACCCTTAGAATAACTCTCTGGAATAGTTGGAGCAGTCAAAGACCAACTCTTACCTACAGCCAAGTTCTTAGCTACATCAACATAAGCATTTGGATTTGGATTTGCAATACGAAGACGATAAAGATAACCACCATGACTACCTTTACCAAGGTCTTTCATAATACGAACCTGAGTTACACCATCAGGAGCAATCAAACCATACTGCTCAATGAACCAATGAGTTCTAAACTCAACTTCAAAGAAAGCACCACCTTTACCAGGAGTTGTATTAGCATTATTAAACCAAAGTACAGTATCATTGAACTTCATACGACCCATAGTCTTCCAAGTCCAATCAGTAGTAGTAATATCTACTGTACCAGCAGCACCTTGACCTTCAGTCAAGAAATTAAGTGGAAATCTATCATCATCCATACCAAAAGTATAGGTGAGCATAGAATTAATCTCACTAGGTTTAGATAACATAAGATGAGCAATGGTTTCCTCATTAGAGTAACCTCTGTCCTCATAGTTACCACGTTGCACTTCACGAATTGCGTACATACTTAATTAATTTATTTGTTAAACATTAAATTGATTAGCTAAATTGAATATCATCAATAGCTTTATGATTAGTACTTGCTGGTTTAGTAATTCGTACAGTGCCACGACCTTTATTTTCTTTAGCTACCAATTTGAGGGTTTTTACTTTTTCCTTGTTAATAGCCATCTTAACTAGGTCTTCATAAGTTCCACCTGTATACATCAACCAAGCACTAAGAAGTTCTTCATCACGTTCTTGTTCAGCAGACTTAGCAGCCAAATCTCTTTGATAAGCTGTTGCAACAACACCATCAGCATCTTTAGTCTGACGATAAAGATAATCATAAAAGTCGTTAGGAGTAACAGTAACTTTCTGACCATTAACTGTGCGAACAAGAGTTTCAGGTAATGTATAATTACCAATCTTACGATTAGTAACAACATCTTTAATATCTTTCCAATAAGCTAAAGTTTCAGCTTCTTCTCTTTGACGTTCAGCTTCTGCTTGTTTAGCGTAAGCTTCATCACGTTGTTTGTCAGCAGCTTGAAGATTAGCTAACTGAGCTTTAGCTTCATCATAAAGACCACCTGAATCTTTAAGATACTTAATATAATTATCATTAAGACTAGCATTACCAAATTCTTTAGCAGCAGTCTTAATAATAGCAATTTGTTGTTCCTCAGACTTTTCATCTACTGTAATAGAACTACGGTCTGGACGTTCTCCAAAACCATGAGGGTCTCCATTATTTACAGTAAGATAATCTACAAATTGCTTGAGAATAGGGTTATCAGTAAATACCTTATTAACCGCAGCTTGAGCTACTTCATTGTTTTTAAGTTCAATAACCTTATCTACATAAGATTTGATACCGTCAATAGAATCTTCAAATTCAGCAGGTTTACCATCTTCATCAGTAAGTTCTACATCAAGAGCTTTTTGAATAGCAGCAAGATTAATTTCATCAGTAGGTTCTTCTACTTGAAGAGATTCAATCCAAGCTTTTACATCTTTAGCTTCCTTGAAAACTTTATTATCTTTGTCTACGAGATTACCATTTTCATCTACTGTATAAGTTTGACCATCAAACTCTACATTAGTACCTTTCTCTAGCTCCCCCGTAGAAGGTGTGGTATCATTACCTTTACCATCTTTACCATCAGGATTATCTTTCCCATCACCACCATCAGTTCCATCGCCGTCTTTACCGTCTCCGTCACCGTCTTTATTACTAGGAGGTTCAGGGTCTGTACCATCACCGTCTTTATTACCTCCTTTATTATCACCTCCGTTGATGTCTGGAGCATTAGTTCCACCACCACCAAAATCGAGATTAATTCCGTCAAGTGGACCCATCAAACGAGTATGAGGTTTAAAACCAAGAGTATTACGAAATACAAACATAAAATAATAATTTAATGATTAATAATAAAAAGAGTAACATCAGTTACTTGCTTGCAAAAGTATAAACTTTATTTTAATAAACAATATCTTATCTACTTATTTATAATATATTAATATTGTATATATAATAATGTATACCTTATTATATAAAAGTCTTATTAATGTTAGTTCCTCAAGCAATTCCAGTACTGCATACTTTATCGAGTTCTATATCAAGCATGAATCAAAATCGATTTTCACAAGTCTTTCTAAGGAGCAAACATTGACGTAGAGTGTAATTCCTTTTACGGGGCGGCTCTCAAATATATTCGATGATAAGTTATTCACGAAATATGATTGAACGTCTTACAGACGAATTTGAAATATTAAATATTTTATATATAGATAATAAAAAAAGAGTAGTACCCTCACGAGCACTACTCTCACACATTAATCAACAAAAACTAAACAAACCCTATTTCTTATCATACTTGTTCTTATTTGTCTTAGCAATCTTTAATTGATTAGCCATTTCTTCTCTTTTAACTTGTCTATCTGCTGCTTTATTATAAGCATCCATTGCAAGTTTTTGACGTTCAAGTTGAAGTTTAGCAGCTTCACTAGCTCTCTTACTTTCTTCTTGAAGTTTAGCTAATTGAGTTTTGGCATAATCATCGTTTTGAGGATTTGCATCTCCAAGTAAAGCTATATCACCTTTAGCATATTCAAGTTGTAAATCATATTGTGCTTTAAGAGCAAGTGTTTGTCTATCTTGGTCTCCCTTAGCAGAAATCTCTTGAAGCTTCATTTGATTAGCTTGTTCTTGAATTGCCTGGTCCATTTGCTTCATTTGTTCCTCATGCTGTCTTCTAATTTCAGAGAACTGTCTAATACTATCAGAAATAGCTGCAACATTATCTCCTTGAATAGCTGCAAGAGCAGACTCTAAATCTCCATTTTGTGCAGCACTAAATGCCCATTGTTTAAGTTGTTGAATCTTATCCATTTCTTTACCATTATTTCTAACAGTAGTAGAATAGTCAGAATTAACAAAACTATTAACATCAAGACTAAGATAATGTTTCTTACCAGTTGTCTTATCAATATAAGATGTTTCAAGACCTTCAACATAAGCACATTTAGCAAAGTCTAAATCTCTATTATAATCAGCACATCTTAAAAGGTCGAACATTTGGAATATTAAAACAGAACCAGTACTTGATTGACTAATGGCATTTTGAGTTGTAGAAGCTCCAGCAGATTGAGCTATTTGACCATAACGTTGAGCATTCATATCAACAAGCTCTCTAGCTTCTTGTTTAATTGCTTCATTAAGATTACTAAGTTCTGTTATATATTGTCCCATATTAGCATTAAGTAATCTAATGTTTTGCATCTTAACACCTGCTGCATCTTCTTCATCATCAATAGGAAGTACACCATCGGCTGCCATTCTATAAATAGCATCTTCTGTTTCAGAAGAAACAAGTGATTTTGGAAGTAACAAAATCAACATCTTGTTCTTTGCTATTACCATTTCTTGATGATAAGAAATAATATTTCTAAAAACTTGGAAAGGAGTAATTATTTGAATAATACTAAACTTTCCACAATAAGGAAGAAGTTCTTGAATACCATTATATGGAAGTTTACCTTTACGTTCATAAAGAATAGGTCTAGCTTTAACAGGATAAATACCATTATAACGAGTACCTATACGATAACCTTCATAAACTTGAGTTTTATATTTCCATTCAATATTAATATCTCCAGCTTCTAGATTAAATTCATAATCTTCTTCAACTATTCTTTGTTCTTGGAAACCAAGTTCATTAGTATAAGTAAGAATACCTTGACGAGCAAAACCTTTCCAAACTACATGCCAAACTTCATAAAGATTACTATTGTTTACACTTGGAGTTAAAGACTGAGTTTTATATAAATTTCTTTCTTTATCAGTAAACTTACTACAAACATCTGGATATTTCTCAAATAATTGATTCCATCCTAATTGAACAACTTTAGTAGAAGCACCTGGAGAAGTATTATATATATCATCAAGATAAGCCCTATCTTTATCAGTCAAATAATCTTCAAAAGTATCAAGTATTTGATTATATGACATCATAATACGTCTTGCAAACATATCATGGTCTTCAACCATAAATTGATTATTAGGAATAGGAAATGCTTCAATAGCTGGAACACATTCCTTAATAATCTTATTTCCTCGAAGTTCAGTATATGTATAACATTCACCAAGAGAACAATAATTAAAGAAAGCAGTAAGATAAATCTGAGCATCATTTGTAAGGTCTCTAATATAATTAAGAATATCTTGACCTTGTTTACTTTCTTTATCAATATAATCTTGATTGAACTTAGCAATAAACTCTTCTGGGTCTGGCATTACTTCTTGAGGATTTATACTTTCAGGAGATTGACCTTGACCTTGAGCTTGTTCTACAGCTTCTTTATACTTACGTTCAAACTCTTGTTGAAACGCTTGCTGTGCTGCTTGCATTACTTTTTCCTTCAAAGCTTGATTTCTCTCAAATACTATATCAGGATTATTAGCTCCTACTGCAAATTCATGAGTTCCTTTAAAATACTCTCCTATATATCTACGTATAATATCAGACATAATATCATAATTACGAAGAGTTGCAGGAAAACGTTGAAAACGTTCATTAGTTGCATTGTAAGGATTAAGAGTCTTCTTATAAAACTCTTGTGGTAAATCTCCATGTAGAACATTGAGCATTGTTTCAGTCTCAGTTCTATCATTCAAACTAAGTCCTAAGCCAATAATATAATCTATACTATTAGCATACCAATCAGGTTTCTCTTTAGTAGCAGCATCAACCTGTTGTTTAGGAAATTGAAAACTTAAATTATTAAACATACGTACATTATATTAATTAGTTAACTAAATATTAAAACCAACTTCTATGCCAAATATCATCTCTAATATTTTGTTCAGTAACCTTTTTTCTATGAACAAGTTCTTTAGCGGCTTGAACATCTTGAAGTTTCCATTGTAAACCATGAATAAGCATTTCAGATACTCTATCGAAGTTACCCTTAATGTTCCATTTAAGAAGTTCAAGTATAGCTTGATGGTCATATATTGTTTGGAAGAACATAATATCATTACCATTAATATCTTTACCTACTGGAGTATAAAGCATCTCTTTAAGAAGTCGAAGACCTTCAAGAACTTTACTACTACCATTACCAGCACCACCACCTACATTAACTCCATAAGAAGCAGTAACTTTAGCTTTAATAGAACTATCCCAAAGTTCAACAGGGTCTTTCATTAAATACTTTAATGCTTTCCATTTTGCAAAATTACTTACAGTTTCACCTCGGTTAACCTCAACTCCTGTTGTTCCAATACAGTTATAATAACGTGCCATAAGGTAACATATCCAGTCAGCTTGTTCTAGTTTCTCAGGACGACCATAATAAGCACAAACACATCTAGTTTTAAAGTTATTATATTGAGTAGGATTTTCCCAAACTCTAATACTATTATGAGAGTGTTTATTAGTAAGTGCATCATTCTCTTTATTAACACCTACTGGGTCATAACTAATACTATATTGCCCAGGAGGAATACCAAGTTTGGTAGTTCCATCTTTATCTACATAAGAAACTTTAATTGGTTCAAACCATTTACGAACACAACCATGATGATGTTCACGAGGTTTACGAGGAACACCTTGAATCCAATCAAAATAATCAACATTAAATTTACCACCTTCAGCTTTAATACGAGCATTGGTTTTAAATATAACTTTATGATTAATATCTTCAAAGAACATTCCATCATCTGCAATATCTGTATAAGCAGGGTCATTCTTTAGAATTTCTTCCCAATTCATTAAAGCTTCAGAACTAAATAAATTTTCACTAGTAGAACTAAATGATTCACTAGGCATATTAGCATACTGACCTAGATAATTAATATAATCACTAAAAGTTTTACTACTTTCTTTTTTAGCTACACGTTCTTTAAATGCAATACGAAGACCGGTTTCTATATTAGAATTACCATCTTTATCCATTGCGAAGCTGTCTCCAATTTGACCTTGAAGACCCCAACAATATGGTTTAAAATAACCGCAAACTTCATTACGAGAATCTTTATCCCATACATTTTCAAAAGGCATAAAATGGAACTTATTAGGATTATAGAAGTTCATTTCAAAAACCTGCATATTACCACTAGTTGCAGTACCCCAAGCAAACAAGTTACCAGTAACATAACTACCAGTACGCATAGCAGGTTCAGTAACATTCATATAATCATCAAAGTTTTCCATCGTAGAAACCTCCTCAGTCTTAACACTAACAGCATCCTTACCAATAGCACAATCAGGATTGTTATTAGCAGAAGCACTAAATAAAGCACTATTCCAAGACTTAGGGCTAATATCTCCATTAGGAAGTTTAAAGCCTAAAGTAAAGTTCTCAGCAGCACGAGAAAGTATTCCTCTTTTAAAGAATGTATTATTCTCATAAAAATAAAGGTTTCTAATACTAAAATCAGTAAGACCTCCACGTTTAGTAAGATACTTTGAATCAGCAGCTACATGAATACAAACTTTATTAGGTTGAAGATTAATCTTATTAGCACTATGAGCAGACATAATATAAGAGAAACCTCCACGACGAGTTTTATCTATAAGAAGATGAAAACCATTAAGTTCACAAAACTCAATAATAGCAAACGTCCAAAACTGCGCATCTATAAACTTAGGAAAGTCTTGCTTCTTTTTACCAACAGAAGCTTTATCTGTATGTATAATAGACTTTTCATCCAACTGTTCAATTATAGTATAATTCAGATAATTATACATATCTCCACTAATATGAAGATTTTGAACTTTACCATCACGCATAAAACAAGGAGCATCAAATCCATGACTTCTTCGATATTCTTCACGTTTACGAAGTTGTCTATGAGGAATACTATCTTCTTTATATAATGTATATTTACCACCATTAATATGGTATATATT
>ERZ1023617.631-NODE-631-length-11128-cov-15.762847_pt1 | contig 11128 bp, 9 predicted proteins | sample MGYA00380328_ERZ1023617 | MGnify/ENA primary metagenome ERZ1023617 (study PRJEB33179, sample SAMN07448977) | human gut metagenome | biome: Human-gut; feature: Human associated habitat; material: Faeces | host: Homo sapiens | place: India: Bhopal | collected...
GCCTAGGCCCAATTGCACACCTACGGCGTGCGTAGTTTGAGGTTATTGCATACGGAAACCAGGCATGAGAGTGAGGGGGAGACAAGCTCCCTCTCACTCTCATACCTGGCTACCATATATCACCCCTAACGGGGTGAGGATGGCGTATGAAACATTGATGATTCTATCATAAATCGTGCAGAAAAAAATGCGGATTTTGAACACCCTACCTTACGGGGTTGAACTGGCGCAAGAAAAGTAGATGGGAAAAATATAAGTATATATAAGTATATATATAGGAACGCGCGCGCGAGGGAAAAGTAAGTAATTTGCACTAACTTTTCATAAGTTAGGCTGCATTTCGGCAATACAAAATCGAAAACCTTTGGCTTTCGTTTTGTATTGCGCTCAATTTGCACTAACTTTGCACCAAATTCAAAAAAAAATAGCAATGAACGTTTTAGAACTCAGCGAACAAGAAATACAACGTCGCAACTCTCTTGAGGAATTGCGCAATATGGGTATTAACCCTTATCCCGCTGCCGAATACCAAGTAACGGCATACAGCGATGACATTAAAGATAACTTTAACGAAGAAGAACGACGCGAAGTTTGCATCGCTGGACGTCTTATGGGACGTCGCGTAATGGGTAAGGCAAGTTTTGCCGAATTGATGGACTCAAAGGGACGTGTACAGGTATACGTTACTCGCGATGACATCTGCCCTGGCGAAGACAAGACTCTCTATAACACAGTATTCAAAAAATTGCTCGACTTGGGCGACTTTATCGGTGTTAAGGGTTTTGTGTTCCGCACACAAACGGGCGAAATCTCGGTACATGCACAAGAGATTGTACTCCTCTCTAAAAGTTTGAAGCCGCTGCCTATTGTTAAGGAAAAGGATGGCGTTACCTATGATGCCTTTAACGATCCTGAACTTCGTTACCGTCAGCGCTACGTTGACCTCTTGGTTAACCCCAACGTTAAAGACATCTTTATGAAGCGCACGCAGGTGATTAAAACTATACGCGAATATTTTGATGAAGCTGGATATACTGAGGTTGAAACACCTATCCTGCAACCTATTGCTGGTGGTGCAAGTGCTCGTCCGTTTATTACACACCATAACTCACTCGATGTTGACCTCTACCTCCGTATCGCTACGGAACTTTACTTGAAGCGTCTTATTGTTGGTGGCTTCGAGGGTGTATACGAAATCGGTAAGAACTTCCGTAACGAGGGTATGGACCGCAACCACAACCCTGAGTTTACTTGTATGGAACTCTATGTTCAATATAAGGACTATAATTGGATGATGTCGTTCACCGAAAAACTCCTTGAACGCATTTGTGTGGCTGTTAATGGTAAACCCGAAAGTGTTATTGATGGTAAGACCATTAGCTTTAAAGCTCCCTTCCGTCGTTTGCCCATTCTTGATGCTATTAAAGAAAAGACTGGCTATGACCTTAATGGTAAGAGCGAAGACGAGATTCGCGAAATCTGCAAGAAACTCAACATGGAAATTGACGACACCATGGGTAAGGGTAAGCTTATTGATGAGATTTTCGGCGAATTCTGCGAAGGCACATACATTCAGCCGACCTTCATTACTGACTACCCCATTGAGATGTCGCCGCTCACAAAGAAGCATCGCGATAACCCCACACTCACTGAACGCTTTGAGTTGATGGTTAATGGTAAGGAGTTGGCTAACGCTTACTCTGAACTTAACGACCCCATCGACCAGGAAGAACGCTTCCAAGATCAGCTCCGCCTCTCTGAAAAGGGTGATGACGAAGCCATGTTCATTGACCAAGACTTCCTCCGTGCCTTACAATATGGTATGCCTCCTACATCGGGTATCGGCATTGGCATTGACCGTTTGGTGATGTTGATGACGGGTCAAACTCAAATTCAGGAAGTGCTCTTCTTCCCGCAAATGCGTCCTGAAAAGAAGGCTCCACGCGATAAGGCAGACAAGTATGTGGCTGCAGGCATTGCTGAAGAACTCGTTCCTATACTCCAAAAGGTGGGTTACTACTTGGTAAGCGACCTTAAGGACGTGAAGGCTCAAAAGATTCAGCAACAGATTGGCGAAGTGATTAAGAAGTATAAACTCGATATTACGAAACCAAGCGTGCAGGACATTGAGGCTTGGAACGTGTGATGTGACACACGTTAATTACTTCCCCCCCCTATTAGCTCATTAGCTCATTAGCATATTAACATCGTGTACGACTTAGGAAACATAGCTGTGATGGGCAGCGGCTCGTGGGCCACCGCCATAGCCAAGATGCTACTTGAAAAAGTGGAGCATCTGCATTGGTATATTCGAAGGCAAGATGCCATCGACGACTTTGTACGCACTGAACACAACCCATCGTATCTCACAAGCGTACACTTCGACACTTCGCGCATTACTTTCTCTACCGACATCAATGAGATTGTACGCTCATGTCGCACATTGGTGTTTGTTACACCTTCGCCTTACCTCAAAAATCATTTGAAGAAGCTTAAGGTAAAGCTACACGACAAGTTTATCATCACTGCCATTAAGGGTATTGTGCCTGATGAAAATTTGGTTTGCTCTGAATTCTTTCGTCAAGTTTACAATGTGCCTGATGAAAATTTGGGTGTTCTTGGTGGACCGAGTCATGCTGAGGAAGTTGCACTTGGACGTCTTACTTATCTCACTGTGGGATGCTCTGACAATGAAAAAGCACGTGCATTTGCCGAGACTATGGCTTCGAGCTATGTTAAGACTAAGACTTCGTGCGATGTAATTGGCATTGAGTATGCTTCGGTGCTGAAAAATGTTTACGCCATTGCAGCTGGCATTTGCAACGGTTTGAAGTATGGCGACAATTTTCAGAGTGTGCTCATGTCAAATGCAGTGCAAGAAATGAATCGCTTTTTGCAAGCTGTTTACCCCATTGACCGATGTGTGTATGACAGTGTTTATTTAGGCGACTTGTTGGTAACAGGTTATTCAAACTTTTCGCGAAACCGCGTGTTCGGTACCATGATTGGTAAAGGTTACAGTGTAAAGTCTGCGCAAATTGAAATGGAAATGATTGCTGAGGGTTATTATGGCACTAAATGTATGAAAGGCATTAACCGCTTTTATCATGTGAATATGCCTATACTCGATGCGGTCTACAACATTCTTTACGAACGCATTTCGCCCAGCATCGAAATAAAATTGCTTACTGACTCGTTTAGATAAGCGTGCTACACTAATAAAAAAGCAACACGTTTTGAACATCTCTTTTTTAGAGGTATTCAAAACGTGTTGCTTTTTTGTGTTTTACAAATCTTGCCTTAGAACTTGTCGGAAAAGTAGGGGAGATAAGCCAAGCAATTAAAGAAGGTTACATGTCCCTTAATCTTCATCCTTTATAGGTACCTGCGTCGTTGACTTTACATTGCCAATAACAAACACACTGTTCAGACTGCCCAGGCAGTGCATTTTACCTAAGGTGTTCAACATAAAGTCTTGATAGGCCTCCATGTTGCGCGTGTGTACCTTTATAAGGAAATCAAAATCGCCACTTGTGTTATAGCAATCTGTAATTTCATCAATGTTCTGTACGGCATCCATAAACTCTTTGATGTAGTCGTGCGTGTGTTGTTTAAGTCGTATGTTACACCAAATGATGATATTGTTGCCCACCTTGCGTGAATCTACCAATGCTACGTACTTCTTGATGTAACCCTCACGCTCCAAACGTTTTTGACGGTCGAAGGTGGGAGACGATGAAAGATGTACTTTGTCTGCCAATTCTTTGGTCGTTAATTTGGCATTGTCTTGTAAGGCTCTAAGTATGGCTTTATCTGTTTTGTCTAAATTTCCCATTCTGTAGATATTAAATTATGAAGGAAGAAATTCTGAATTGTTATATTTATGATTGCAAATATAGCATAATTTCCCGTATTTTGCAATACGATTGTTCTTTAAAAAAAATACATCTAACTTTGCAGCCGTAAACATTTAGCAAACTAAATAATTAAAGGAAATATGGCAAACAACACAAACTTTACAGACAATGCACCTTTTCGCGCAGACATCGTTGGAAGTTTTTTGCGTCCACAAGAGATTAAAGTGGCAAGAGCTGCATTTAACAATGGTGATATCACAGCCAATGAACTTAAGGATGTTGAGGATAAGTGCATTGCAGCACTCATTGACAAACAAAAACAAGCAGGTCTCCAAGTGATTACCGATGGTGAATTTCGTCGCAGTTATTGGCACCTCGACTTTATGTGGGGCTTAAATGGGGTTGAACACATAGAACTCGACCACGGCTATTTCTTTCATGATGAAGAAACCACAAAAGGCTCGTGTGCGTTGACGGGTAAAATTAGTGGAGAGAATCATCCGTTTGTTGAACACTTTAAGTTCGTAAAACAGTTTGAAACGGATGGTATTGTTGCTCGCCAAACAATTCCTGCTCCCGCACAGTTTTATGCCGAACTATTCCGTGGCGAAAGCAACACTGCCAACACGCGCCGCGTTTATCCTAATCACCAAGAACTCATGGATGATATTGCCGCAGCATATCGCACAGTGATTGCCGAACTCTATGCTGCAGGTTGCCGCAACATTCAGTTTGATGACTGCACTTGGGGAATGGTATGCGATAAAAGCTTTTGGGAAACTATGACGGGATGTGGTTATGATATGGAAAATTTAATGCAAATTTATCTTGAAGTAAACAACAAGGCTCTTGAAGGTCATCCTGCTGACTTGGTTATCAACACCCACGTTTGTCGTGGCAATTATCATTCAACTTGGGCATCAAAAGGGGCTTATGATGTGGTTGCACCTTTATTATTCGAGAACGAGAACGTCAATTCTTTTTACCTTGAATATGACGATGAGCGTTCTGGTGGCTTTGAACCACTCAAGCATGTAGCAGCTAACAAAAAGGTGGTGTTAGGACTTATCACGACAAAAAAACCGCGGTTGGAGGATCGTCAAACTATAATCCAACGCATACATGAGGCTGCAAAATACATTCCTTTAGAACAGCTCTGTCTCAGTCCGCAATGTGGCTTTGCATCTTGTGAAATTGGTAACAAACTTACTGAAGAAGAACAATGGGCTAAAATTGCATTGGTGCAAAGTATTGCTAAAGAGGTGTGGGGATAGTTTTTGAAAATGTTTTTCTCTGGGAATGTGATTGATGATAGACAGAGTAGAGGGAGACGTTCAAAATCCATAATTCACTCTGCACGTTTTAGGGTTATTTCGATATAATTATCAATGTTGTTATGCGCCAGCCTTACCCCATTAGATAGGGTGTTCAAAATCCGCAATTTTTTTCTGTATGAGATTTGATAGTTTTATCAGGAAATTCATGCGCCAGCCTCACCCCGTTAGGGGTGATATAAGGTAGCCAGGCATGAGAGAGAGGGAACTTGTCCCCTCTCTCTCATGCCTGGTTATTGGATATGTCCCCGATGCGCTTCGCACGCCGTAGGTGTGCAATTGGGCCTAGGCAGGCGTACAGCCGTTTGTTTTTTTAGCCATAAATGTCTGTTTCTTTAGTCAAAAATGTTCATCAGTATTAAGTAATAAGTATTAAGTATTACATTCTATTGAGGTTCTCATGCGCTAACCCAAACCTCGAAAGGGGTTATTTATGGAACTTTTAGACTTTACAGACTACTAGAAGATCACTTCTTGGATTTTTGTGGGCCTTGAGGTGCTATAGGACCAAAAACATATTCTTGCGTTCCATATCCACACCAATACCCCAAAGCACCATTTATGTTTCCTTGCAAAGCATTAGCACTCCCAAAGAAGGGGGATGAGGAAAGAGATAGGTTCTCTTCGTATGATTTCCAAAAGCGATAAGCAGCAGCATCAAGGGTTGCAAATTTCACCAATAAAGTGTCGGATGTTGAAAAGTAGGGCGAATATTTGTCGTGCTTTCCATTTCTTAAACGATGCCCTTGAAGAACAGGGAAAACAGCATGAGGGCTAACAGCTTGTGCTGCAAACAATCCCATGTTGCACGAAAGGTAGTGCTTGTCTTTGCCTCGACGCATCACAAAGAATTTGCATGCACCCCCAGTAGGTAGGTTTAAGTGTGAGGCATAGGCACGAAGCTCAAACAAGGTGTCGGCTTTGGTTAAAAGGGCATATCTAAACGAGTCGATGGGACAAGGGTGGGGGATGGTTGTAATGGCTTGAGCGTGGTAGTCGGCATAGTCTACAGTTAACTTATACGTTTTGCCCACTTGTCCGCGCATTTGTCCCGTTGTGAAACCATAGGGAATGGGATAGTTGCGCATCACACGTCCTGTAAGCACTACGGTTTGTTCGCCATCGCTCACCGTTACTTTAGCCCAATTCAGTATATGCGAGCTAAAGTCTGTTTGGTTCTTGTCGGTGGAGGTGAAAGGCAAGGAGGTTGTGACAAAAACAATGGGATGACCGCCAGCGTCTATCCATCCTTCCACAACAAGCTGAGGCCCATCGGTGTCGTAGGGCGAATCTGCGCAACCTATTTGCAATATGCCCCATATAATAAGTAGCAGAAACCATTGGAGTTGTTTATTGATATTCATGAGTTGAAACGTTTTTTGGGGAGGGGAAGACTTGTTCAAAGGGGCGTTCTAAAAGCTTAGTTTGTAATTAAATGAAGGGAGTGGGTATTTTAAAAATCTCACAGGTCCATAATAGAAGGTGTCTGCCGATGTTTTAAGACGGTAAAATAAGGTATTCTTAATGCCCAAAGCATTGAATAAAGACACATTCAAGCTATGTCTGAAACGTTGTAAGGGAGTGCGAGGCTTAAATTCGTAATTCATTGCTAAGTCAACCCTAAAGTAAGTAGGAATGCGTGCAGCATTACGTTGTCCGTAATCTGCCACCACATATCCGTTAATCATGTAAAAACCTTTTGGTGCTGTGAATGGAGTTCCTGATGCACAAAGAGCTGTACTGCTAAATGATAATTGAGCTGTTGCTCGCCACATGACATTCAAATTGAACTCGTGCAATCGTTCGTAGTTTGACGGATAAGTGCCTTGAAACCTCGCATTGTTAAAACTTCTTCGTGAGCGTCCATAGGCATAGCCTACCCATCCTGTGATGCGTCCTTGCTGTCGGGTAAGTTGTATGCCAAAGCCATAGTTTTTACCTTTGCCTTTGAGCAAGGCTTTGTCAAGAGAATAGATACCCTCTAACAAACTGAGCACGTTGTCATCGTATTCTGTTTGATGGTGCAAGCGTTTGTAATAAATTTGTGCAGCAATGCGCCATGCTTTGTTGCGCGTTTCTGCATCGTAGAGTATCGAAACGCTTTCAGCACGCTGCGGTTTGTAGTTCTGTGACGAAGCAAACCAAAATTCTGTAGGCATGCCAAGAGAGGTAAAGCCCGTTTGATGCAAAAATTGATGTTCGATGCTTCCTTGTAATTGCAATCGGTGTTTATCGCGAATGTTCCAAGTTAGTAATGCCGATGGATTTGCTTTGACATAAAGTGCATAATCGGCAGTATGAAAAAATGTGGTGCGAATGCCCAACTCGGTTTCAATGCCTTTTATAAAAGGTAGGGGCGTGTTGTAAAGGGCAAAGCAGGTGTATTCTTGTGTACGTTGTAGAGCTTGTGGCTCAATGTCAGTACCATAACGATTGTTTACTTGTGGATTTTGTGGCTGCACATTGTGCAACAATACCTCAGCTCCAACCTTTGCGTGTTGACTGGTTACGGCAGCTTGATAGCTGAGCGTGTTGATGTGTGCAGGAATGTGTAGTTGGGTATCGTTAAAGTTTAATTTCAGCTGACTTTGTGAGGCTGAATAGGTTAGACTTTGTGTTAACTGCCAATGTTTAAGTGTGGTGAGCCAACTCACTTCGCCAACAGCGTTGCTCCAATGTAATGAAGAGGGTTGGTTAAGGCCCGAGTAAACAACTTGTAATCGGTCTTGTCCGTAATAACCATTCAGCATAAGATGGTGGCGATTGCCAAGACGCAGATTGATAGTAGCATTGTAGTCGCCAAATCCATATTTATTAGTATCTCCACCAAAATCTAACCATTTGCTGTAAAGCAAGTTGAAGTAGGCCTGACGAGCAGACAGGGTGATGAGGGCATGTGAAGTTGGCGCAATCTGCAAAGTGCCTTGCGATGTGAGCGGACCCAGTGATACCTCTCCACCAACATTGTCTTTCTTTTTGTCTGCTATAATGTTAGGGGCCTCAATAGGGAGTGAAGGCAATTCCATTTGTACTACACCTCCTAAACGCGACGGACTATCAGCTGACGATTGTGTGGTGAAATGCAATGCCTTGAAGTGTGAAGAATTGAAGGTTGAAAAGATGCCCATTAAGTGCGAAGGGTTGTATACAACGGCTTTTCCTAACAGAATGGCATTTTGTCCGTTGTTGCATCCTTGCACATGTAGTCCTGCGTCATATTCGGTTGAGGTTTGCACAGAAGGCAATGTTTGCAAATAGCGTATGGGATCTGCATTGCCCAATATTTGTGGAAGTGCTTGCAACTGCTTCATGTCCCAATGAACTTGTGCTGCCGAACTACCTTTAAGTGGGTTAAAACTTTTTATGGTCGTAACCTGTGCTTCGCCCAAATCATTATGACGCAAACTATCAACCCGTTCAGCGCAAGCAACAACGGGCAATAACATAAAGGTTATGAATAAAGTAGTTGGTAGGGGGAAGTTCATCTTAACTATATGGCTGTCGATACATAGCAGCCGTCCCTTGGTGAGGGGGACGGCTGTTGTATGAAGTGATATTTTCACATCAAAAAGATGAGAACGCTTTTTAAGAGCTATGCTCACTTAAAAAGCTTATTGCATTTAGTTTGCAAATTCAATGAGTTTTTCGTAGCTACGTACCAGGTCTTCGAAACTGTTAATAACTTCGCGGAAACTTGTTTCGTTGAAGAAGGCTGTGAATGTAGAATAGGTTGAGTTGTCATCAAACACAAGCACTGGTTCGTAAGTCCAATATTTCCAATTTGCGTAGCCATCTTCAAAACATTCGAGTTGCACCTTAGCCTGACGCATGCTTCCACCATTAAAGTAGATGCCCAAATTAAGCAAACTGTTAGCTTGATTTACGTAGCTCTTAAACTGGCTTTCGTTTTCTTCAAACTGGTCGGCTTTGTCCATATAGTCGGCAAACGTCTTCACGTTAGAGCATGTGCCTTTTATTTGTACTTCGTCCAAGATGTTAACGCTGACCTTGGCAGCACCACCTTGCAAGAGTTCGCCATCTTCATCGAGCTTAGTGTCGGCTGCCGAAGCTTCAAAGCTAACTAAAGTTTTTCCAGCTTTCGACATGGAGCCTTTTACATAGGCTGAGCCTTCCTTGCTGTTATGTGCAGCGCGGTCTACAACCCACACATAGTTATTTATCTTAACTGTGGCATTGGTAGACACTGCATCCTTCGACAAGTCGTATTCAGGTCCTGAAAATTGGCTGTGGTCAATGTTTACTTCAGCTGAAACAAGCGTGTTGCCACCTTGAAGAAGGGTCGTGGTGATGTGTTCGGGCACGTAGACGTAGTTTTTCTCAATCTTGTAAACCCATTTCCAGTACTCCTCTCCATTTACTTCATTAATTTTTTCATAATAGCTATCGCCCCATGTTTCACCTACATAGACTTTCGCAGTTTTGCCACTTGTCTTTAGAGTTAATACGCAAGTTATGCCATTTTGATCCTTGAACTCAAATTGAAGGTCGTCAGCATTCGATTTTGTCCAGCCTTCTTTGCCAGCAACAAATTTGCCCTTGAACTGTGAGAGTTCAATAATGCGCTTGTAGTACTCTTTGCGCCAATATTTACTAAAATCATCCTTTCCGTCGGGCTTTCCGTCGGGCGATAAATTACTATCGATTAACTCTTCAAACCAATCAGTCACCACATCATTGCTGAATTTGCTGTTATCGATGTAAGCATCGTTTACGTAGTCCGCCAACTGCGAGAGGTTACGCATTTCGTCAGCAGGCACTTCTTTCATAAACTTTTGTGCCGTAGCTTGGAGTTTAAGCTTTTGCGACTCACTGTCAAGTTTTGTTTCTCCCTGATTGTTATCGCCAGGAGTGTTTGGCGTGTCGGGGTTGTTAGGTTTTTCAATAGGGTCTGGTTCATCATCACCGCATGATGATAGCACGGTGGGAGCACCCAACACCAGTGGGAGTGCAAGAAGGAGGTACCATCTCTTTTTCATAGTTCAATCTGTTTTTAGGGGGTTGTTTTTTTTAAAATGAATTTGTTAGCCTTTGGGGCAATCATTGTTTTTCTCGTTCAGCTTAATCGCTTACGTGGAAAAATGATTTGTATTGTTTGCAAATGTATGGTTTTATTTTGACTTTTGCACATAATATCGTAAAAATATGTCTCTCTTGTCTTATTTATTACAATTTGATGTATTATTGGGAGGTTATAAATTTCCATGAATAATCCATGATTTGATTTATCGGGAAGTAAAATTCAGAATAACGTATTTGGTGATTTTTTTAGAAAAAACGTTTAAGAAGAGAGATTTTTGAATAATTTTTGTACCTTTGCAAATGAAACATCAAGAGCAGTTAAATCTGCACCAACCGAGCACGACAGCCACGGTGGTTAAGATACGATGTGGAAGATTAAGTTTAACTTCAAAACAAAGTCATTATGAACAATTCTCTTTTTAACGATTTTGCTGCCCGTTTTGCAGCAAGTTCCCTCACCTCTCTTGTAGAATCATTCAATCGTCAGGTTGGTCTGCGTGCTTTCAACTCTGCTCGAGCAGCTCACGACAAAGCTCTTATTGAAGAGTTTATCCGTCGTGGTATAGACGTATCCGCAGTCTCTGATGGTAAATGCATCTCGTTTGCACACCATGTTGTTCTTGACCACAACCGTCTGACCATCGTGAAATAAACAATAGCATTTAAAAACAAATCCGATGATACCGTCTGCTCTTGGTATCATCGGATTTCTGTTGGTAATACCCTATGAAGTCCCACATTCATCACATTTATTTGATAATGTTCGTGCCGAGTATACTTAATACTTATAGTAAAAAGTCTGTGATTTGAGAAAAGATATTCCTCAAAAAGAAGTATCTTTATATAAGATAGGCAGCACCTCAGCAAAAATCTCAAGCAAGCTTGACTTTTTGCATT
>ERZ1023617.632-NODE-632-length-11092-cov-50.836731_pt1 | contig 11092 bp, 9 predicted proteins | sample MGYA00380328_ERZ1023617 | MGnify/ENA primary metagenome ERZ1023617 (study PRJEB33179, sample SAMN07448977) | human gut metagenome | biome: Human-gut; feature: Human associated habitat; material: Faeces | host: Homo sapiens | place: India: Bhopal | collected...
CTGGTGACTTCAAGTTTGAAGAAGCCTGGATGATAGCCTGGAGCTGCTCCAAGTTATTGAAGTTGAAAGCAGGAACGGCCCAACCGCCCTTGATAGCTCTTGCGAACATGTCCTTAGTGTTCACAAGACCGATTTTCTTGTAATCTACTGCCATAATTGTATTAATTTTATTGTTTTAATGAAACATTCTTTCTTTTTCCATTGATAAGGGAAAGAACTTATGGGATTCCTACCCTAACCGACTGCAAATTTACCTTTTTCTTTTGATACGACAAAATGTTAACTTACTTTTTAGCGTTTCAATCGAGTTAAAAAAGTTAATTATACCCTTTTGCACACCCCACTTCTAGCAAATTGCTAATTGCACTTTGCAATTTTATACTCTCTTACTGCATAAGCCAGCACAACCAGGAAACCGATAAACGGCACTACAAAAGGTAACACCACATGGGTGCGGTCGGCTATCAATCCCATCAGCAGGAAGCCACAACCTCCTATCGGAGTCATCATCAGAAGCGAGGATGCACTCTTGGTAAGATTACCCAATCCCGTGAGGGCAATAGAGAATATGGTAGGGAACATGATTGCCTCGAAGAGATAATTGCCCACCAAGGCTGCCAAGGAGATGAAACCTAAATCGCAAAGTACCAAACCGATACACACTACGCTGCCAATGGCGCATATCAAGAGCATCGTAGTGGCCTTGATGTGGCGCATCACCCAACTGCCCAGGAATCTACCTACCATGAAGAATGCCAGGGCACAAGTGAGCACGAGCGAAGCCGTACGATCCGTCATCCAATGCATGCCGGTCACGAAATTAATGAAGTAGGAATTGATGGAAATCTCTGCAATCTCATAGCATAGCAAGGCAAAGAGACCAAACACAAACATCCTGTGATGGGCAAAAAGCTTGCCGATATTACTTCCCTGCGCCTCATCCTCGGCTGTTGTATCATGCTGGATTTCAGGCAAACTGACACGTGAGAAGACCACGGCTATAGCGAGTACCAAGACACCCAAAATGGCATAAGGTACAGCCACGTTGCCACCTTCATCGGTATTATTGAAAAGAAACTGACCGATGCAAAATGTAGCGAAGATACTACCCAAGCCATTAAAAGACTGCGAAAGGTTCAGGCGGCTGGTAGCTGTCTTCCTGGCTCCCAATTCCGTTACGTATGGATTGGCTGCCGTTTCCAGGAAGACCAATCCACAGCCGATAATGAAGAGGCAAAGTAAAAATGCATAGAAACTGCCGATTGCTGCTCCTGGGACAAAAAGCAATGAGCCCAATCCAAAGAGCAATAATCCAAAGACTACACCCCTGCGATAGCCATACCTATTAATAAAGATACCTGCAGGTATCGCCATCAGGAAATAACCCAGATAGGTGGTAACCTGAATGAGGGCAGAATGGGTAATACTAATATGCAGAGCATTCTGGAAATGCTTGTTCAGCACATCCAGAATGGCACGAGCGAAGCCCCACAAGAAGAAGAGCGACGTTATCAATATAAAAGGGACAAGATATTTCTTGTCAGCTGTTTGTTTCGAATCTGTTTCTTTTGTCAACATTTACTTTTCTATTTATTCATCTAATAAAAAGATATTTCTGTTCATTTTAAAGAGACTATCGGAAGATAATCCTTACTTTTCATCATAGTAGAAATAACCGAAATCTGCATATCCACTCTTTTCCTTACCTTCTGCAAACATGCCGAGAACTACGCCCGTAAATCCGCCGGCGACCTCTGTACTCATCAGGCTGCAGTTCATGGAAGCCAACTCATGGAATCGCTTTCCATCAAGCGAATAGTCGAAGAAATACATCTCGCCATTGCTTCTGATGCGCAACTTGACCGAACCCTTGCGCAGGCGAGGCACGCTCTTCACCACATAGTCGATGCTCTTCAGCTTGCAGCGCAATGCCACCTGCTTCTGGGATACGAAAAAGTCGAGATGACCGTCGTTGATCTGATAGACAGACAGGCCTGCCTCTACCTCCCCCTTCGTGACAACATCCGTCTCCAGGGAGAAGCTGGCACTCTCCTGTCGGCGTCCTACGAAGGTAGGCTGCTGATTTTCCGTCAAGGTTCCATGAGGATAAAGACGCACGAAGTACTTCTCTTCCACAGCCATCGTATCATTGCAGAGATAGTTGCCCGGAATTGGATTCTGCAATTGCACCCATTCGAAAGCTCCTGTTGCAGGCGCATCCTCGGCATCCGCTTCCAGATGCTTCTCCAGAAGGACACTTGGCAAGGTATTAGCCTTCACCAGAGTATCGATAGGCATCCCACCATTCACTACAGGCCACTCACCTTCCTTCCACTCCACAGGAGCCAGATAGGTCTCTCTACCCAAGTGATGATAAGAGCCGCCATAGTTGCGGTATGCCAGGAACACCATCCACCAGTTGCCATCTCCTGCCTGTACTAAGTCGCCATGCCCCGTACCCTGAATCTGCTTCGACTGTCCCAGTCTGCTGCAGTTGGTCAGTATCGGATTATTGGGATTACTCTCGTATGGACCTTCAATATTCCGGCTTCTGGCGATGGTAAGACGATGCGCCAGTTCTGTTCCACCTTCTGAGATAAGAAGATAGTAATAACCGTCCTTTTTATAAATATGTGGACCTTCCGGATAGCGGCCACCATCGCCCTGCCAGAGTTGCTTGCTATCTGTAAGCTGTTCGCCAGTCTTTGGATTGATCTCGCAGAGCCAGATGGCATCGCCCGGATTGCTCACCATATAGCACTTGCCGTTCTCGAAATAGAGCGACGGGTCTATGCCCTGCTGCTTCAACCAAACAGGTTCGCTCCAGGGGCCACGAGGATCTGTAGCAGTAACAATGAAGTTGCCGCCATTGCCCACATTCGTAGTTATCATATAATAGGTACCCTCGTGATAGCGAATGGTTGGGGCATAGATGCCGAGCCAAGAACTAGCCCCCTTCAAGGGAATCTGGCTTTCACGATCAAGAACGTTACCAATCTGCTGCCAATGCACCATATCCTTGCTCTGGAAGATAGGAACGCCCGGAAAATACTGGAAGGATGAGTTGACAAGATAGAAAGTATCTCCTACCCGACACACGGACGGGTCGGGATGATAACCAGGAATCACCGGATTACGATACTCTTGTGCCGAAACCGGCAGCCATGCCAGCATTAGCATCCATACAAATAAAAATAGGTTTTGTCTATTCATAAGGAATTCGTTTAAATTGGGAACAAAGGTAAGGCTTTTTGATGAGATTTCCAAACAATCCTAGTGTTTTTTATTATTTATGCTAAACAAAAATGTTTTGAGCCTTATTGCAATCTCCGTTCACCGACGTTGAATCTCCGTTCAGCGACGTTGAACGGCGGTTCATAGACGTTGAACGGCGGTTCAACGTCGGTGAACGAAGATTTGACCTAGAAGCAAAAACATTTATGCCCAATATCAGAAAGTTTCTACCTTAAGAGGAAACATCATCATTCCTTCGGAATCAGGACTGCTCCCTCCTGCTTCTTTCCGTCCATCAATATTCTCATCGGATGATCAAAACGCACATGGCGCACATACTGCGTTTCTTCCACGGCAGGCATCGCATCCAAAATCTCCTTATTCACAAAGCCTCCTTCTTCGGTATTGGTGTCTACCGTGAAGTAACCCACGCCAAAAGAGGTGAGATTCTGGAAGAAATGAGTGCCTTGGCTCGGGTCGATATTATAGTTCTTCAATGCTACTTCCACGATGACCCGGGCAGCACTGATATGCGGCCATTTGACAGGAACTCCGAGATAATGATCGCTGGAGCCCCAACGTCCAGGTCCTATCAGCACATAGTTCTTGCCATCGGCAAGGAACTTGCGATTGATGCGTTCGATGTCATCAGCCACATAAAAGTTGTTCATCGCAGAGAAGTTATCATCATACTTCACGTAAACCACATCTACAATATCCTCGCTGATACCATGCCCCAGAGAATTGTGCGAACGGAGCAGACAGTCGGTATCCGGTATCGCCTTCACATCCTCGTCGAGCATCTCCTTGGCATCCACTATCGGACGAATCTGAAGCAGATAGAACTCACAGGTTCTGTCATTGTTGATATTGCAGGCAAACTCGATTTCCACAGGACGGCGCATCGCCTCGGAACCAAACTTCATTGACATCTGCATCAGTTCCGGTAATGGTACCACCTCATGCTGGAGCACACTGGCGAAGGTAATCAGTTTTCTGCCCGTTTCATACACTCCATCATTGATAACCTGATCGTATGGGTCGAAAGTAGAGGCTATATAGGTAAGACTCTGGTCTTCCACGGCATCCTTCACCCGAAGCTTGAGGATATTGAAGCCGTCATCTACCTTGAAATCATCACCTACATGCTTCATATCGAGGGCATAGAACTGGGTCTGCGTATCACGCAACGCCATCTCCGTTTCCGAAGTCTGCAGTACCTGATGAGGATGATAAGGACAGACGCGCAGGGTCTGACCGCCATCCACGATATACTTACCCAATCCGAGGGCAAGACTGGCAATACCTTCCTCTGCCTCCTCATCGCCGATAGGATAATAGTTGAGCGAACGGAGCACGCCACTCATCGTTGGATAGAAGCGGGTGCCATAATCCTTACCCACCACCTGCTGCAGGATAACCGCCATCTTTTCCTGGTCGATGACATTGCTGGTAGCTGTCATATACGCCTTGGAATCACGATAGAATACAGAAGCATACACGCCCTTGATGGCACATGCCAACATCTGGAGCATCTGATACTTATCCTCCAAATAAGGAATCATATAGGTGGAATAGATGCCGGCGAAAGGCTGGTAGTGCGCATCCTCAAGAAGCGAACTGGAACGGATGGCTATAGGACTCTTCGTGGCCTCGAAGAAGGTGAAGAAGTCGGCTATCAGGGAATCCGGCAACTGCGCATGCAGGAAGTGCTTCAATATCTCTTCATCGCTGGCATCGCTCAGCGCTATCGGATAAAGGTTGTTATTCATCATGAATGCATCAAAGATGTCGGTACAGAGCACCACCGTCTTCGGAATCTGCACGGTGGCATTCTCATACTGGTTGAACTCAGGATGACGCTTGATGATATTGTCGAGGAAAGCAAGGCCCCTACCCTTACCACCCAGGGATCCTTCACCAATGCGGGCAAAGTGGGCATACTTATCAAACTTCATTCTATCAAACACGGCTACCACACCCAAATTCTTCATATGACGATATTGCACAATCGCATCAAAGATAATCTGTCTGTGAGCATCTACATCCTGAAGTTTCTCCCAGGTAACGTGCTTCAGGAAAGCCGATACCGGGAATATGGCACGGGCACAAAGCCAGCGGCTCATGTGATTGCGGCTGATATGATAGAGCATCGAATCGTTGGGGATGTTGAAGATATTATCCTGCAGCTCCTTCAGGCTTCTGATGCGCATGATTTCCTCGTGGGTTTTCGGATCTCGGAAGATGAAATCGCCAAACCCCATGTGCTCCTCCATCAAACGGCGCAAGTCCACACTCATCTTCTTGGAGTTCTTGTCCACAAAGCGGAAGCCTTCTGCTTCTGCCTTGGCACGGTTATCACTCTCAGAACTCTCAAGGATAAGGGGCACAAAAGAGTCATTCTTTCTGATATAGCGGAAAAGCTGCAAACCTGCATCCGGACATTTCTCACGCCCAAAGGTATCTGTGCCATACTCTGGTTTGACTTCCTGTTCAACTTCATTTCCAAAAGCTTTGGCTGCACTTTTCAACGGGAATCGGGCATCACTGATGACTCCAAGGGTATTATTGGAATACTTATCATACAGTTTCTTCGCCTCTTCATAAGTACGAGCCAATACCACCTTCGGACGACCACGCATACGCATGGTGGCAGCATGCCGGTTCAAGGCTTCCTTGGAGAAGTTCTTACTCTGCTCCAGAATATAATTATAGAGGTTAGGCAAGATGGAGCTATAGAAGCGGATGGAATCCTCTACAAGAAGAATCATCTGTACACCAGCCTCCCGGATATCATGCTCAAGATTCATCTTATCCTCAATCAACTTGATGATGGAAAGAATCAAGTTGGTATTACCCAACCAGCAGAAGACATAATCGAAGATGCTCAAATCCTCGTTCTGCATTCGCTTGGTAATGCCATGAGAGAATGGAGTAAGAACTACACAGTGAATATTAGGAAACTTGCCCTTGATGTCACGGGCCACATCAAAGGCATCATTATCCGCATTACCTGGCATACAGATTACCAGGTCGATCACAGTAGAACGCAATACTTGCGTAGCCTCCTCCGTGGTAGAAACCTGAGTAAAAGTAGGCGGATAACGAAGACCAAGTTCCATATACTCATTATATATCTTCTCCTCGATTCGCCCATCATCTTCAAGCATGAACGCATCATAAGGGTTAGCTACAATCAACACATTGTAGATACGACGCATCATAAGATTGACAAATGATACGTCTTTCAAGTAGAACTTATTCCACTCTTGAGGTACATTATTCTCCATTTCTATTGCTATTTATTCTGCAAAGATACTGATTTTCTGATATTTCCTTGCATTTTTCATCATTTTTTTATATATTTGCAACCAAAATATCGAGAAGTTATGAAAAGAAGATTATTAATCATAGCATTATTGAGTACATTTTTATGTATACCATGTTGCGGCCAGAAGCACCAACGTGGCAAGGCATCCTATTACTCTAAACGAGCTACAGGAGCCAGGTCAGCAAGCGGACAGAGAATCCATCACGACAGCCTGACGTGTGCACACCGATATTATCCCTTCGGTACGATGCTGAAAGTTACCAACCTCAGAAATGACAAGAGTGTAATCGTAGAGGTCATCGACCGAGGACCTTTCGGAAGAGGCCGAATCATCGACCTTTCCTGGGCAGCAGCCAAGAAACTGGATATGATTTCACAGGGTGTAGCAACGGTCAAGGTGGAAAGACTGGATAACCCTGTTCCTTTCAAGCCTGAGCAAACCAAGCTCCCGAAGATTGATTTCGAAATGGCTGAATTTGAACCTGACCATTATTTCGAGAAGAAAGAAATGGCAAGGGAGAAAGCTGAAACCAAGGTCGAGGCTAAGGAAAAAGTAAAGGCTAAGGAAAAAGCAAAGGAAAAGGAAAAGCTAAAGGAAAAAGCAAAGGAAAAGGAAAAGCTAAAGGAAAAAGCCCCTAATCATCGCCATACGCCTTGAACCAAGGGTCACCGGCCGAAGAGAAAAGCAAAGAACTGAAGCTCCTAGCACAAGGTACCCCCCTGGGCAAACCAGCTAAGCTCTGTGCACTCTGTAAGGGCAAAAGCTTCATACCCCCAAAAGAAAAAAGCAAGAACTAGCATAAAAGCCGGTTCTTGTTTTTTTTATTTTATTTTGCAACTACTATGATTCTTATCTCTTAGTGGGGATGTTAAACTCGTTGACCTTCGAGATGGATTTACCCTCATGAATGACACTCACACAGAATCTAGCCATTCCATCCTTCAACTTCTTGTCCGCTTTCACCATAGCCGTGTATCTGACACCAGAGCCAGGCAATATCTTCTCAACATGAATGCTTTGTGAAATAAAGATATGTTTGTTTCCTGTGGTTTCAAGTACAGTAGGTACAACATCATAAACCGGAAACTTGCCACGATTGACAATCTCAAATATCACCTTGCAGATCTCATTACTATTCAAACAATTATCCTCGTTGGAATCAACGAATCGGGCATTCACAATCTCTAGGGTTGTAGAATAAGAAAGGCGGGCGCCAAGCTCCTCTACGGTAGCAGTTGGCATCGAAGTAGTCGGCTTCTGGGCACTATAATCTCCGGTATAGTCCTTTCCCTGAAAATCATATAAACGATCGTCTCCTCCATTATTGGAATCGAAAATCTCTGGGTTATCTATTACAGGAGCATTACTATAATCGCTTCCGGATCTACTATAATCAGTAGAAGGATTGCTATAGTCATAAACTTCATTCCCCCCATAATGTGAAGAGCGGTTGTCATTAGGGTTTGTAGGATATCGGCGTGACGAACTCGGATAATCCGAGCGTCTTTCTATCCTATCCTGTCGATAAGCAGCATCACGATCAGCCTGCGCTTTATCAGCCTGGCTTCCGATAACAGCACCTATAGCAGCTCCTCCAGCCATACCGATGATAGTTCCCATATCTGATCCCCTAGGACCACCAGACAAACCACCGATGGCAGACCCTAAGATTGAACCAATGGAACCTCCGGCATAAGCTCCACTGCCTGTATATGTATCGCAGCTACTCAACACCAAGGAAGAGCAAAGCATCAAAAATATCATCTTTTTCATATCATATCTTTTTAAATTCTTCTGCAAAAATACAACTATTTAGTTGAATATTCAAGCCAGAATCCCTAAATAACCTTAGGGAATCCCCTAAAACAAAGAAAACAGTATTCGCAAAACAAAAAAGCGCCTCTGTCTAACGACAGAAGCGCTATATATAGTGAGATCTTTTGTAACTTATTCAGCTGCAGCCTCCTCAGTTGCAGGTGCCTCAGTTGCAGGAGCCTCCTCAGCCTTTGTTGCCTTGCGACTACGACGAGTCTTCTTAGCAGCAGCCTTAGGAGTCTTAGCCATATTCTCATCAAAGTCAACGAGCTCAATGAAAGCAATCTCAGCTGCGTCACCCTGACGGGTACCCAACTTGATTACGCGAGTGTAACCACCAGGACGGTTAGCTACCTTCTCAGCTACCTCACCGAAGAGAGCCTTAACAGCATACTTATTCTGAAGATAACGGAAAACTACACGACGTGAAGTTGTTGTATCGTTCTTAGAACGAGTAATCAATGGCTCAACATACTTCTTAAGAGCCTTTGCCTTTGCGAGGGTCGTAGTGATTCTTTTGTGCTCGCTCAAGATAAGAGATGAAGCCATGTTAGCCAACATCGCGTTACGATGAGAAGCAGTACGACCTAAATGGTTGAATTTCTTATTGTGTCTCATTTTAATTTTTGTTCTTTTTGGACAAAGGATGCATTACGCATCCTTGTCTAATTTATACTTTGAAATATCAGTTCCAAAAGACAGATTCAGACTCTCGAGCAAATCATCAAGCTCTGAGAGCGATTTCTTACCGAAGTTGCGGAACTTCAAGAGGTCAGTCTTATTATACTGTACCAAATCACCAAGTGTCTCAACATCAGCTGCCTTCAAGCAGTTAAGAGCACGAACACTGAGGTTCATGTCTACGAGACGAGTCTTAAGCAACTGGCGCATATGAAGAACTTCTTCATCAAACTCTTGATTGTTCTCCTGATCTGGGCTTTCAAGAGTGATCTTCTCATCTGAGAAAAGCATGAAATGATAAATAAGAATCTTCGCAGCCTCTTTCAGTGCATCCTTAGGACTAATGGAACCATCTGTCGTAACCTCAAGAACGAGCTTATCATAATCGGTCTTTTGCTCAACACGATAAGGTTCAACTGCGTACTTTACATTACGAATAGGGGTGTAGATGGAATCGATTGGGAGAACGTTAACATCTGTGCAGAATTGACGATTCTCATCAGCAGGAACGTAACCACGACCCTTGTTAATAGTCAAATCAATCTGCATCGAAGCTTTGGCATCTAAATGACAAATCACCAAATCAGGGTTTAACACTTCAAATCCAGTCAGATACTTACCTATATCACCAGCCTTGAATTCTGTAGAATTCTCAACGGTGATACTAACTTTCTCATTCTCGAATTCTTCTACTACTTGCTTGAATCGAACTTGTTTGAGATTCAAGATAATGTTGGTAACATCTTCCTTTACACCAGGAACTGAAGAGAACTCGTGCTCAACACCCGCGATGCGGATGGTGTTCACAGCGTAACCCTCCAATGATGAAAGGAGAATGCGGCGCAAGGCGTTACCGATGGTAACACCAAAGCCAGGCTCCAACGGACGGAACTCGAACTTTCCGAACTGGTTGTCAGCCTCCAGCATTACTACTTTATCAGGTTTTTGAAATGCTAATATCGCCATTAATTTAATGATTTATTTAGAGTACAACTCAACGATTAACTGCTCCTTGATATTCTCTGGAATGTCAGCACGCTCTGGCTTGTGCAAGAACTTGCCGCTCTTTGAATTATCATCCCACTCGATCCATGGGTACTTGCTATGGTTGAAACCAGCAAGTGCTGCTTCAATAACTTCGAGAGACTTAGACTTCTCACGAACAGCAACAACCATACCTGGCTTAACTGCAAATGAAGGGATATTAACTACCTTGCCATCAACAGTGATGTGCTTGTGACCAACCAACTGACGTGCAGCAGCACGAGTAGGAGCGATACCAAGACGGAACACCACATTATCGAGACGGCACTCAAGGCTCTGGAGAAGAACCTCACCAGTAATACCTTCAGCCTTTGCAGCCTTCTCAAACATATTACGGAACTGACGCTCTAATACACCGTAAGTGTACTTAGCCTTCTGCTTCTCTGCCAACATGACACCGTACTCAGACATCTTACGACGACGGTTGTTGCCATGCTGTCCAGGAGGGAAGTTTCTCTTGGACAAAACTTTGTCAGCGCCGAAGATTGGCTCACCAAAACGACGCGCAATTTTAGATTTCGGACCTATATATCTAGCCATAATATTAATAAAATGCTATATTGTTTGTATCAATGAATGCTATTATACACGACGACGCTTTGGAGGGCGACATCCGTTGTGTGGTAATGGAGTTACGTCAACGATCTCAGTTACCTCGATACCTGCACCGTGTACGGCACGGATAGCAGACTCACGACCGTTACCTGGACCCTTAACGTAAGCCTTAACCTTGCGAAGACCAAGATCGAAAGCTACCTTAGCACAATCCTCAGCTGCCATCTGAGCAGCATATGGAGTGTTCTTCTTAGAACCACGGAAACCCATCTTACCAGCAGAAGACCAAGAGATAATCTGACCCTCGTTATTAGCAAGAGATACAATAATGTTGTTAAATGAGCTATGTACGTGAAGCTGACCCAATGCGTCAACACGTACGTTTCTCTTCTTAGATGTTGCTTTTTGCTTTGCCATAATTAATTTCCTCC
>ERZ1023617.635-NODE-635-length-11032-cov-82.779357_pt1 | contig 11032 bp, 6 predicted proteins | sample MGYA00380328_ERZ1023617 | MGnify/ENA primary metagenome ERZ1023617 (study PRJEB33179, sample SAMN07448977) | human gut metagenome | biome: Human-gut; feature: Human associated habitat; material: Faeces | host: Homo sapiens | place: India: Bhopal | collected...
CAGAAACACACAAAAAAAAGGGTGCGTCACAGACTTATGACACACCCTCTTTTTTATTTATCTCCTTCTCCCCTACCACCCACAAAAACTTTTTTAGTTAATTTCTTGGAAGTTACGAATAAAAAGCGTATCTTTGCAGCGAGAACATAAAATCGCAAAGATATGGCAAGATACATCAACCCATTCTCAGACTGGTCGTTCAAACGAATCTTCGGCCAGGAATACAGCAAAGACTTGCTGATTGAGTTTCTTGAACCAGCTGCTCCTGGGAGAGCAGCATATCACAGATGTGAAGTTTAAGGACAAGGAGATGTTGCCAGAAACAAAAGACCAACGAGGTATCATCTACGACGTCTTTTGCGAAACTGACACAGGTGAGCACATTATCGTTGAAATGCAAAACAGGAGCCAGTCCTATTTCATCGACCGGTCTCTCTACTATGCATCGAAAACGATAGTAGACCAAGGCATAAAAGGACAATGGGATTATCATCTCACACCTGTTTATGTTATCTGTTTCATGAACTTTGATGTAGATGAAAATACACCTAAGAAGTTCAGAACAGACGTTGTGCTGGCAGACAAGGATAGCGGAGAGGTTTATTCTAACAAAATCCGCTTCATCTACTTGGTAATGCCTCTTTTCAAGAAAAAAGAGGAAGAGTGTACTACGTTTTTAGATTGTTGGATTTATAATTTGAAGCATATGGAGACTTTAGAAAAAATGCCTTTCGAGGCTCAGCATAAGATATTCAAGAGGCTGGCAGAAATCGCCGACTCCAAGAGCCTGACCAAAGAGGAACAGGAAAAATACGACAACAGCATGATGGTCATGTGGGACAATTATGCGGTATATAAGCATGCTGAAGAGAAAGGAATAGAAAAAGGTATGGAAAAAGGTAGGAAAGAGATTGCTTTGAACCTATTGACATACAACACTCCAATAGACGTCATTGCAAAATCCACAGGATTATCTATCGAAGAAATCAAGAAATTGGAACAATAATACTATACGAATAATTGAGAGGGTGTGTCATAAGTGGGATGACATGCCCTCTTTTTTCGCTACTTCAGCCACTTCATTCTGCAAACTCAGCCACTTCATTCTGCAAACAAATCCGTCTCATTCTGCTTACGAATTCGAATCTTCGAGACAACGAAGTCATATCTTCAAGCCAGCGCAATCGAATCTTCAAGCCAGCGCAATCGAATCTTCAAGCCAGCGCAGTCGGATGTATCGGCTCAATGAAACGTATGAACTTGCGCAATGAAGAACATGGTTTCATCAGTTTACTTCAAAGGCCGAATTTATTGAAAGAAAAATTATTTTTCTCAAATCTAATACCACTAATATCACACTTAGACTTAACCATCTGATTATAAGCGAATAACGCGTGGCAATAAGGGACGTTTTTATTGTCACCTTATTGCCACCTGTTACCACGCCCCTGGTAAGCTGCTCCGCTTGCCCTGAGGCTGCTGAAATTACGTCACGACGTAGCAATCAGTGCGTCGCAACGCAGCAACAGATACGTCGTGATGTAATTTCTGCTAACTCCTGCCCCATCAAGTAAACCTCATCTGAACTTCAAAAAAGCCTCAGTAAACGTTACGTAAGGCTCACTTACCCGCCTGAATCAATACGACGAAAAGACAATATTGTAGAAACAACACTTCCGAAAACGTTTACGTTAGATTTTTCATTTATTTTATTCAACATTTAAAAATTTTAATTACCTTTGTAGCAGAAATCTAAGATTATAACCAAAAATCAAAGATTCCTTATGATCTATTGAGAATTAAACACGACAACAACTAATCGCTAGTAAGTTCAATTAGACCAGAGAAACTTAACAAGATATAATAATAACCTACAAAACAAACATCGTTATGTATCAACAACTGAAACGTGCCAGCATGGCACTGACCTTGAGTTCGGTTTGTTTCCTCGCTTTTGCGCAGAAAACAATCCAAGGTACCGTCAAGGATGCTAATGGCGACCCAATGATTGGTGTAACCATTACTGACCAGAATGGTAAAGCAGGTGGCATCACCGACCTTGACGGTAAGTTTACCATCCAGAACGCAGACCCTAATGCGGTCTTGACTTTCAGCTACATCGGCTGCAAGCCTAAGAAAGTTAAAGTAGGAAGTCAGAAAACATGGAACATCGTACTTGAAGATGACAACGCAGCCCTTGACGAGGTCGTTGTCGTTGGTTATGGTACTATGCGTAAACGCGACGTAACTGGTTCTATCGCATCTGTCAACTCAGAAAAGATAGCCGCTCGTGGTACTACCAATCTTGCTGAGTCTCTGCAGGGTTCTGTTCCTGGTGTCAACATCACCCAGTCTGGTAGCCGCGCTGGTGCAGGCTTCAATATTCAGGTTCGTGGACAGGCTTCTATCAACAAGCAGGCACAGCCATTGTATGTTATCGATGGTGTAGTTTGCGACAACATGGACTTCCTCAATCCTGATGATATCGACCGCATCGACGTATTGAAAGATGCATCTTCTACCGCCATCTATGGTTCCCGTGCCTCTGCCGGTGTCATCATGATTACCACCAAGGGCAGCAAGGGTGCAGACAAGGCACAGAAGGCAACCATCTCTTATGACGGATATTATGGTATCAAGAAGTTGGCGCGCATGCCTGAGTTTATGGATGCCAACGAGTTTATGGATTACCGTTTTGCCAGATATACCACGCTCGATGGTAAGAGCTACGATGGTTCAAGCCGCAAGGGTGTTGATGCCGAAGGACATCCACACTACATCATCAAGAATACCGACTTGAATTCTGCCTTCCTTGCCCGCAAGGGAGCAACCAGCTACAAAGACTCCAAAATTTATGAGCTGATGATGGATCCAAGTTTCGACGGTTACGACTGGAAGAAGATGGTTACCCGCACAGCCGCCCAGCAAAACCACTTCATCAGTGCTGCCGGTGCTACAGAAAAGGTAAACTACCGTGTAGGTATGGGTTATCAGGGCGAGGAAAACGTATTCAAAGGCAATGACTATGAGCGTTTCAACTTCAAGGGAGCAATGGATGCCAAGCTCTCCAAGATATTCGAGGCAGGTTTCTCTACCAACATGTCTATGAGCCGCACCCAGGACGTATGTACTGATGGTACTTATTCTCCATACGTGAATGCATTCTATTTTAACCCATTCGTATCTCCAACAGATGCAGATGGCAACCTGATTCCTAACCCGGGAGCAAAGGCAGCCTTTGGTGCAGATGCAAATTTTACATCTACATATAACCCGCTCATCGATTTGAATGACGGCAACTACACCGACGAGACCAAGATGTACCGACTGATGGGTAACTTCTACCTGCGTGCCAACATCATCCAGGGATTGAAGTTTACAACCACCTTCTCTCCGAACTACTCTCACAAGCGCCAGGGCATCTTCTATGCAACAGGTCTGAACGAGGGTAACGACGTAGGTTCAACTTACTACCAGAAGAACAAGACCAACTTCGGATCCGTTGCCAATACAACCCGTGTAGACTGGACTTGGGACAACCAGTTTGACTACAACCGCACATTTGGCGACCACACCGTTGGTGCTATGGCATTGTTCTCACTCTACAAGAGCAATACAGAATACCAGTATGAAGAAGGCAAGGGTATCGCCAGCGACCATACTACATTCCACAATCTGGGAACAGCCAGTGGCGACAAGACCCTCTCAAGTTCTTATACTGAGTCATCACTGGAGTCATTTGCTTTCCGTGCCAACTATTCCTACAAGGGCCGTTACATGGCTACAGCTACACTCCGTACCGATGGCAGTTCACGCTTCGCAGACGGCAACCGATGGGGCTGGTTCCCTTCTGTAGCTGCAGCATGGCGTATCTCTGATGAAGCTTGGATGAAGCAGTTCAACAACTGGCTTGATAATGCTAAACTCCGTCTTTCATACGGTGTTACCGGTAACAACAATGTGGGTGACTATGTAACTATCGCTTCTGCTACAGGTCCATCTTATGTAACCATTGACGGCAAAGAGGTACAGGGTTATCATCCTAACGGATTGATAAATACAAAACTCATCTGGGAGAAGGTAAAGGAATTTGATGTAGGTCTCGACCTGAGTTTCCTGAAAAACCGCATCAATGTAACAGCCGACTTCTACAACCGTCTTTCTGATGGTCAGATTATGTCACGTTCAGTGCCTATCGAAACTGGTGAGAAAACTTCAACCTTCAATGTAGGTTCTGTCCAGAACAGAGGTATAGAACTCGGTTTGAACTTTAACATCATCAACAAGAAAGACTTCTCCTGGAGTGCGAACGTAAACTTCGCCCGCAACTGGAACAAGATTAAGGAGTTGAGTAATGGTAAGGTTGATGAGGTAGCCAACAACTGGTTTATCGGCGAGCCACTGAATGTACTCCGTGACTATACCCATACCGATGTCATCACCGACAAGGGTGTAACCATGCACACCATGAATGGTGACAAGCATTATACCCTGAAGGAATTCTACGAGAAGTATGGCACTAAGTATAAGTGGTATGAAGGTCAGATGGCAGTAAACGACTGGAACGATGACGGTAAGATTGACGACAACGATAAGCAGATTTATGGCTGCACAGATCCTCGCTGGACCGGTAGTTTCTCTACCAATGTTTACTTCAAGGGTTTCGACTTCTCTATCATGTTCTATACCAAGAGCGGATTCTGGTCACGCAGCTACTTCCATGAGAAGTATATGAAGTATAGCGACCGTGGTAATGCCCACATGCAACTGGATTACTACATACCAAAGGGAGCACCAATCATCGATCATGCAACAGGTGAGATTACAACCGCCACAGAGACCCACTACGGAAAGTATCCTTATCCAAACAACAGCGATACTTCGATGGGTGGTTACTTCGGCGACAAGGGTTCAGCCAAGGGAGAAGGTTTCCAGTATCAGAAGACCTCTTTCACCAAGGTTAAGAACATTACCCTGGGTTACACATTGCCTAAGAGCGTAGTAAGCAAGGCAGGTATCAGAAATCTCCGTGTTTATGTAAACGTTCTGAACCCATTCTGCTTCACCAACTACAAGGGCTTCGACCCAGAGTGGGCATCACAGAATCTGCAGAATGGCGGTCCATCATCTGTAACCTACCAGTTTGGTGTAAATCTTAAGTTCTAATCTCATTAAATGAAGTAAACAATTATGAAAAAGATATTATATAGCGTAGCACTGGCGGCCTGCTGCATGGGAACCATGACAAGTTGCAGCGACTTTCTGGATGCTAGCAACAAGTCGAATGTAACTGATAAACAGACTTTTGCAACAAAAGAGGGATTCAACAGCCTCGTCAATGATGCCTATCAGCATCTGCAAAACGTTTATGCAGCTCCTCTGTTCACTAGCTGTTTCTCAGCAGGTACAGACATGTATGCCGATGGCCGTAACAAGATGAACGAGGCATTGAATACTTACGAGACCTTGACTCCAGAAAATACGGATATCAAGAATCTCTATACTTACCTCTATTCAGGTATACGTGCAGCCAACTCTGTGTCATATTATGCACAGACAGCCCAAGTTGATGAAAAGACTAAGGGACAGCTTGTAGGCGAAGCCCGTGTATTGGCAGCCTACGAGTATTATCTTCTGGTAAACAACTTCGGTGGTGTGCCTATCATGAAGGACTTCCTCACCACAGCAGGCACAGGATATCCTAAGTCTTCTGCTGCAGATGTATATGCCTATATCATCAGCGAACTCGAAGATGTTATCAGTAAGAATGTGCTCCAAGCTTCTACAGCTACCAAGGGTGGCGGCAGAATCAGCCAGGAAACAGCCAAGGCGATCCTTGCCAAGACCTACCTTTCTGCAGCATGGGACCTCAACAAGCAGGAATACTTCTCCAAGGCTGCAGCTCTTGCCGATGAGGTGATTGCAGGCAGAAAACTGACTACCCCATTTGCCAAGCTCTGGAAGGCAGACGGATCGGGCGATGACAACGAAGAGTTCCTTTGGGATGTGGAATATGATTTGGCTACAGCCAACAATACAACATCAGGTGGTACAGAATGGAGCGGTTACTACTGCAACTATCTGGGTGGAAACGAGGATAACATCAAGGCTACAACCTCCAGCTATGTACCAACCCTCTATGCCTTGCATTGTTTCAAGAAGGGAGACCAGCGTTACGATGCTACCTTCATGAAGGAATTGCCAGATATAAACAAAGGAAATGCTGCAGGTACCGGTTACTGGACCTGGTACAAGAATGGTGAGAGTCTGGTAGGTAAGCCAGTAACGCGATACTATTCTGCATGGTATGAAACAGATGCCGACTTTGAAGCATGGAAGGCTATAGATCCTGCAAACAGAGCAAACACCTATCGCATTCCGATGGATTCACAGAGCAAGGAAGCACAGAATATGGACGGCAGAGATATGGAATATTACGATAACCAGCAACTGGTATATGGTTCCAGTCCATGCAAAAAGTTTGACGACAGCAAGACTGCTAAGACAGAGAAGAACACCTGCTATCGCGACATCCATATCATCACTTTGCCAGAGATGTATCTCGTAGCAGCTGAGGCTTATCTGAAGGCTGGTGTTAATGATAAGGCATTAGCACGACTCAATGAGGTTCACCAGCGCGCTGGTCTTTCTGCACTTACAGGAACTATCACTATCGATGACATCCTTGATGAGAATGCATGCGAGAACTTCGGTAATGAGGCACGCTGGATGGATCTTCGAAGAACACAGACCCTGGTAACACGTTGCACCAAGTATAACCATGAGATGGGAGACAAGGCTGCCCAGTATATCGGCAAGAAGCTTCTTCGCCCTATCCCACAGGCTGCAATTGATGCCAATGACCAACTGACATTAGCCGACCAGAATCCTGGTTACTAATCAAAGTCATTATGTTGATAAGAAAACCTATCAGGACATACGTTAATCATTAGGTTTAAGACCGTATCCTAGGGAGATAATTCCTGATGGATACGGTCTTTCTTTTGGTTCTATCGGCAAGGTATACGTAATCGTTTTCGTACTTTTTCATTCACAATCTGCATGTGATAAGCAAAAATGTCGTAACTTTGCAGAAAATCTTATAGAATACAAAAATAATAAAATAAATAAACCTAAGAAGAAATGAAGAAATCAATCATTAAGACAGTCGTGCTTGCTGCGCTCATGGCTCTGCCAATGTTCGCAAAAGCACAAACTTTCGCTGGTATCACAGCCGAGCAGAACGCACAGAACACTCCTGAAGGATGGACTGCCGTAGAACTGCCACAGTTGCCTACCATCACTTCGGCAAACACATTTAATATCAAGGATTATGGTGCTTCTACTACGGCAGAAGACAACACCAAGGCTATCCAAAAAGCACTTGATGCTGTGCCTTCTACCGGTGGTATGGTCGTGATCCCTGCCGGTACATGGATGTTTGGTAGTACAGACCAGATGACAAGCACTACCGAGGTACTCAGCATCAAGTCAAAGACTGTGCTCCACCTTTGCAAAGGTGCTACATTGAAACTCGTGGAATATGGTAAGGCACCTAACAACAATAAGAATAAGATTGTCTTCATCGGCGGAAAGAACAAGGGCAAGAACGTTACCGACATTGTTATCGAGGGTGAAGGTGAAACTTCAGTCATCGACGGTCAGGGTGCACGCTGGTGGCTCGCAAGAGAGAATGGTGAAACCTTCAATCCTGGTGCAATGATCCGCTTCGAGCAGGGCAAGCGCTTCCTGCTCCGCAACCTCAAGATCCAGAATACTCCGGGTGTAAACATCACCATCAGCAACAGCGGTAAGGCTAGCCATGCTACCATCCATGATCTGATTATCAGCGAACCTTCATCTGAAGCTGGCAAAGGAAAGGCATCGCATAACACCGATGGAATCTCTATCTGGGGTCCATACGTTAATATCTACAACTGTAACATCAGCAACGGCGATGACAATATCGTTTGCGACAACGATGCACAATATATCCATGTATGGAACTGCTACTTCGGAACTGGACATGGTGCTTCTATCGGCAGCTTCACCAACAACATCAAGCATGTATGGTTCGATAACATCACCATGAACGGTACAACTGCGGGCATCCGCATGAAGACAGGTCAAGATGTAGATAAAACAACCAACAAGGTAACTCTGCGTGGCGGTGGCGAGGAGGACTGGAAGTTCACCAACTTCACCATGACCAAGGTGAAGAACCCATTCTCTATCGACTGCTACTACGACAAGAACTACAACAGCGACCCTGCTGTAGATAAGGCAAACGCAAGAGCATTGGATAGCACTACCCCAACGTACAACGGCATTCTTCTTCAGAACGTGAAGACTACAGATGTTTGCGAGGGCAATGCTATCTTCCTGATTGGCCGCCCAGAGAGCCACATCAAGAACGTGACACTCGACAACGTACAGATTTCAGCCAAGAAAGGTATCGACATCCGTTTCGTAGATAATCTCGTATTCAAGAATAATTCTAAGATTACATGCCAGTCTGGCAAACTCTGGATTCGCCAGTACGCTTCTATAGTAGATGACCAGTGTGATGCTACAGGGGCAGGTACAAATCCAAATCCCACTCCCAATCCAGGTGAGACAACAGAAGTAAGCTATATTCTGGATGCATCAACCAGCACTTCTTCAAGCACAGATCCATCTCCATGGACGTTCAATAACGGTTGCAGCATAGAGAGCAGCAAAGGTTACGCTACAGCTAAAAACAATACCATCAAGTACAGCAAGGGCGTACAGTTTACCATCAATCTGCCTGAGAATATTACCATTACATCGGCTACATTTGCAGGATATGCCAATGAAGACAACAAAACCTGCTATCTCGGCGAACTGAACGGAACAACCTTTGCCAGCGACAAATACGTATTCCCTAGCCGTTTAACCCAAACGGATACGAGCACAAAGTTTGATATTACACTTGACACTCCTGCTACTGGCGCTCTTACCTTCACACCACAAAATGCACAAGCCGCTTGGGTTATCACACTGAAAGGTGTAAAGGTAACAAGTTCAGGTATCAACAATGTTGTTTTAACCGCCAAGGTAGCCAATAACAACATTTACGACCTCAGCGGTCGCATGGTAAAACTCAATGCCAAGGCAGAAGACCTGCAAGGTCTCAAAAAAGGGATCTATATCTACAACAACAAGAAATACGTAGCTAAATAATTCATTTAAACATCGGTAACAATGAAAATAAAATCACATTCACTCCTGTGCATTCTCGCCACCATCGCATTGAGTTCTCCGCTCTCTGCACTGAGCGTGAATGCTCAGAAGGCGGTATCCAAGACATGGAATCCGAACCTGAAGAACGGAATGTACCGCAACCCGGTTATTGACGCCGACTACTCAGACCCAGACGTATGCCGTGTGGGCAATGACTACTATATGACCTCCTCTTCCTTCCAGTGTTTCCCGGGCCTTCAGATTCTGCACAGCACCGACCTGGTAAACTGGGAGATTATCGGTGCTGCCCTACTCGATGACTATCCTGTTTTGCCAGAGTATCAGGGCACCGAACTGGATTGGCGCAAGAAAGTTCAGCATGGTAACTACGTGTGGGCACCCTCTATCCGCTACCATGACGGATGGTTCTACATCTATTGCGGTGACCCTGACCAGGGTCTCTTCATGACCAAGACACAAGATCCACGCGGTCCTTGGGAGCCTATCACCTGGGTGATGAAGGGAAAAGGTCTTATCGACTGCTGCCCTCTCTGGGATGAAGACGGCAAGGCTTATCTTTCGCATGGATGCGCCGGTTCCAGAGCCGGCATCAAGTCAGTGCTCTTCGTAGCTCCAATGTCACCAGACGGAACCAAGGTTATCGGTCCTTCACGCATCGTATATGATGGTCACGAAGACCAGCCTACCATCGAGGGAACTAAATTCTACAAGCGCAACGGATATTATTATATCATGAGTCCTGCGGGCGGAGTAAAGTATGGCTGGCAGGTAGAACTGCGTTCCAAGAATCCATACGGTCCTTACGAGGAGTATGTAGGCATAGCACAAGGAAAGAACAAGAAGGTAAACGGCCCTCACCAGGGTGCATGGGTAGATACCCAGAACGGAGAGGACTGGTTCCTCCACTTCCAGGATAAGCACGCTTATGGTCGTGTGGTTCATCTGCAACCAGCCAAATGGGTAAACGACTGGCTCGTTATCGGAGACGACAAGGATGGTGACGGATGCGGAGATCCTGTTCAGCAATGGAAGAAGCCCAACTTGCCATCAAGCGGAAACTTCCAGCCTAAGGAATCGGATGATTTCAACAGCGTAGATTTAGGTCTGCAATGGCAGTGGAACGGTCCTTACAGTCAGTACTGGTACTTCTGTGATGCCAAGAACTCCAAGTTGCGTCTCTATGGTGTGCAGCAGGCTGAAGATGTAAAGAACCTGTATGATTTGCCAAACCTCCTGCTCCAGAAACTCCCTACCGAGAACTTTACTGCTACTGCCAAGGTGAAGTTCATACCTAACCGCACCGAGGCTTACAAGGAGAAAGATAAGGTACTGGGCGAAAGCGCCGGCATGATCATGCAAGGCATGGACTATGCGGCACTCAAGTTTGTTGATACCAAGGAAGAGGGTGTTGTTTTGCAATATGTAACCTGCGAGAAGGCTGAGAAGGGAAAGGCTGAGAAGGTGGTAAAGCAAGTGGCCATCAAGACCAGCAAGCAGCCTCAACCTTATACCGTGAAGTATGCCGTAGATGATATTCCTTCTTCCCGCATCGCTACTCAGGATGTATGGCTCCGCGTGAAGGTTCATAGCGAAGGCATCGCCAACCAGATACAGGCCATCGCAGAATGGAGCTACAGTCTGGATGGCAAGAAGTTTATCAAGATAGGCAATCCTTTCACTGTGCGTGAAGGCAAGTGGATTGGTGCCAAGCTCGGTTTCTTCAACACCCGCACAGCCAAGAAGAACGATGCAGCCTTCTTCGACGTAGACTGGATTCATTTCGAAAAATAACGCTTTCCAGCTAACG